>Ga0210377_10000993_pt1 | contig 26585 bp, 35 predicted proteins | sample PLM4_65_b1redo_FD_155480 | JGI IMG/M metagenome (GOLD analysis project Ga0210377, IMG submission 155480) | Groundwater sediment microbial communities from an aquifer in East River, Colorado, USA - PLM4_65_b1 redo | ecosystem: Environmental > Terrestrial > Soil > Riparian zone | place: USA: East...
TGCCAGCGCGCGGCCGCGGTGTTGATCACCTCGCTGGTCAGCATGCGCTCCAGCAGCGGGCCCGACGCGCGCACGGTGTTGCACCGCGGGGTCCCCGGCAGGTAGAACTCCTGCACCACGCCCGAGGAGGCTAGGTCCAGCCCCTCCTTGTAGACGATCTCATGGCCCGTCGGGCCATAGTAAAAGTGGGACTGGGCCTGGAGTGCCAGCTGCTGCTCCACCTCGGCCCAGCTGGACACAGGATTCTGAAGCACGAAATTCCAGCGCACGTCCGCGGCCTTGAACAGCTCGTGGGCAATGCGATACACGCCGCTGTTCACCATCCCGGACGCGCCTTCGAACACGCCCAGGAAATAGGACTGGATCGCGAGCATGGCGGACGTGGGATAGGGGATCACCCCCGACACGCCCGAGACGGCTTCAAGTTCACGGAACGGGGCGACGGCCCCGCCCACCACTACGCTGCCGCCACCGTCCAGAAGGACCGAGCCCGCGAACCCGTTGCTGTTGTTCGGCACACGGAACACCAGGTCCGCGTATTGGAGCACTTCACCCACCACGCCCGACGCGGCGCTATTGATCACCACGTCCGCGGTGCGCGTGCTGGATTTGGTGGTGACCAGGTCATGCTCCCACCAGGCCTCAAACAGCACGCCACCCGAGCCGCCCTGGCCCACGAACCGCATCGTTTCATTGAAGTCCCGGGGCGACGCCTGCACGAACCGCAGCTGGCGCTGGAGCGCGCCGCCCGTGGAGATGGTGGCGAACGTGGTGGTGCCGTTCCCGTTCGTCACCAGAATGTCACCGTATGCGATCACGTGCAGCGTGCTCGCGGTGGTGTCGCCGTCCGCGAAGTCCCCGCTGCTCTCGCTGTTGAACGTCAGCGTGATCACGGTGGACACGGGGAGCGACACGCCCGTGTCATCATTTCCGTCCCGCGCGTTCGCGTTGTTCGTGCCCGTGCCGCCGCTGGGATAGTTCGGCTTCGCGTCCAGCCGCAGCTCCTGGTCAAACGCGGGCTGTTGCGTCACCGTGGCCTTCCCGCTCAGCGGGTCGAAATAGCAGGGCACCACCGGATTGGCCAGCGCGCCCGGGCCGAACCCCACCAGTGAGAGGCCTCGCGGATTACCGAGCGGGCCCACCTCGTCAATCCCGGGGACCAGCGCCGTGGAGAGTGGCCATAGGCTCGGCTCCGCAATCCGGATGCTGCCGTCCGACAGCAGCCAGCCGAATGCCTCGGGGTACGCGCCGCTGCCGATTAGCGGGAGGCCCGGGCGATGGCCCGCCAACACCCACGCATATTGACGTTGCGTTGCGCCGACGCCGTCCAGCAGGTGCTCCTGGATGAACGCACCGCGCGGGACCGTGGCAGCGAGCCCGCTGTTGAGGGTCATTGTGACGATGCCGGTTTCCTCGTTATAGTTGATCCCCGACGCCAGCAGCGCGTGGTAGGTGGGAGTCCGATAGTGGATCATGAACTCCGGGCCCGGGTTCCCCGTGATCGTTCGACTTCCTGAAGCCTGGAGGCGGTCATATCCGTCCGTGATCACACGGAACTGGATTCGCCGGTCCCCCGCGTTGTAGCCGCTGACGGTGAACCCGCGCACGCCCGTCTGGATTGTGGGCAGCCTGTACCAGGTCGCCGGCTTCCCGATCACCAGCGGCAGCGGGATGCCCATGTCCTTCTGGTCGAACGCGATGAACCGCGTGGGAGGGTAGGTGGCGCTGGCGCCGCGCGCCTCGGTCACGTCGGGCATCAGCGGCTGTTTGAAGGACTGCGCGCGGCGCACGCCGCGCATGTAGACCACCGCCGTGAACCCATCCATTTCCACGTTGTTCGGCGGACCGAACACGCCGCCGCTCACCAGGTAGGTGAAGTCCGCCGCGGCCAGGTCCTCGGCCTGCTGGCCCGGCTTCAGGAACCCGACCAGCAGGCTGGCCTCGCTGTTCTCCCAGCTATAGTTCCCGTCGTCGATCAGGGACAGCATGGACTCGCTGCCCGCAAACGGTAGGTTGCGCACCGGCACGTTGATGGCGGGGAACGTGGCGCCGCCGCCCGGGGCGTATTCGTGCGCACGCACCACGGTGTTCGGCTTCAGAATGTAGGCGTCAAACTCCCCCAGCGCCCCGCTGAAGGACAGCGTGGCCCAGCGGAACTCCACGTCCGGCGTGGCGCCCATGCCCTTGAGTGTGCCGCTCAGCAGGTACACGCTGCCGTCCTGGTCCGCGCGTCGCGTGGCCAGCACCTGATCAGCGGACAGGGGCAGCTGACGGAGGGTCACCGCTCCTCGTCCTCCTGTCCGTTGATTCGAACCTCGCGCGCCGTGACGTCCACGGAGTAGACCCCCGCCTGGTCATCAAACGCAAAATCCTTGGCGAACACTTCGGCCCAGTAGGTCAGCTCGCGGTCATCGACGTGGAACACGCTGGCCCCGTCGTCGATCGCGTCCACGAACTCCTCCATGGCACCGATCTCGGTTCCCGACAGGGCAATATATTTGTACGTGTTCTGAAGGAGCACGGGGCCCAGCTGCTGGGTGAACGCCTGGCCGCCGGGGATTTCGATGCGGTTCATTTGACGGATGCGCATGCGCTGGACGCCCACCTGCGGCGGCCGCGCGAACGTGAACGCGTAGGCCAGCTGCATTTCATAGACGCGTGCCACGGCCATCCCGCTGACGCCCGACAGTGTCACGCGCCACACCGCGCGCGCGGAGGAGCCGCTGATGGGGAACACGCCGTGGGTGATCGGGTCCAGCACCTCGTCAATCACCGTCACGTTATTGGCGCCGCCGACGTCTTCGGACTCCACGATCAGCCGATACCCGCTCACCTGCGAGACGCGCGCGAGCACGAACGCGTCCGGCAACGCGGCGCCGGACAGCGTCACCTGTGCAACGCCCACCGGCGGGTCGCCCGTGGTGAAGACGTACACCAGCCCAATGTCGCCGTCAGCGATTCGCGCCACCGGGTTGGTGGCGGTGTCCTGGTCGCCCGACAGCGTGCCGAGCGGCAGGATGCTGGAGTGGTAGAAGGTGGGCAGCGCCATCAGGTGAAACTCCGGTGGGTGATCGCGGACACGGCGTTTTTCGGGGGCAGCACACCCAGCCGCTGCGCCTCGTCCAGCCGCGCGCCCAGCAGGCGCTCGCGCTGCGCCGGGTCGAACACGCCCGCCGCGTTCAGCTCGCGGAGCACGTCGGACGTGAAGTCAGAAAATGCACGGTTCACCTGGGCCTGCGCGATGGCCGCCACGCCGTTGATGATATTCTGCTGCCCGGCCTTCACGAACCCCGGCGCCAGCCCGGCACCCGGTAGCTGCATCTTCAGCTGCTCGGCCTGGAGCGTGGCCAGGGACTCCTCGGCGCTGCCCAGGCCCAGCGAGCGCGAGCCGCCCATGCCGGCCATGTTCCCGCCCTGCCCGCGCAGCGCGCCGCCTCCGCCGCCGTCACCGCCGCCTCCGCCGTTCACGGCGTCGGACAGGCTGCTGGCCGCGCCGTCGGCAGCCGCCTCCAGGTTCCCGGCCTCGCGCGCCGCGGCGGCCAGCTCCTCCTGGGCCTTCACCGCAGCATTCGCCAATTCGATGGTGGACTGGCTGGCCCCGACGGCGTGGGACGCGATGCCGTCGAAACTGAATTTGGATTTCACCGCCTCCTCGGTGACGGACTTCACCGCGTTGCGCGCGCGCTCCAGCGCGGGGGCGAGCACGGACTGCACGGCCTGGCCCTGCGCCACGATCTCCCGGCGGCCGTTGCCCACCTCGGTGGCATACTCCCGCCAGGTCTCGGCCAGCGCATCCGAGCGCGTGTTCAGCTCGTCCGCCTTGGCCACGATCTCCGCCAGGGTGGAGTCCGACACCTCCCCGATGAAGTTCAGCCCGCGCGCGAGCACCACCACGAAATCCTGCGCCGACGCCTCCAGCGTGGCGAATGCGCCGGCGGCCGCCGGCAGCACGGACTGAATGGTGGTCAACAGGTCATAGATCAGGAGGCGGGCGGACGTGAACCCATTGGCGAGGGACTGCACGCCGTCGATCATGGACAGCGCGAAGTTCCGCACCACCTCGGTCAGCGTGCCGGTGTTGCCTTCGATCAGGGACGTCACGTCCTGGAGCGAAGCAATGGCCGCCTCGCGCAGCTTGTCCAGGAACGGATTGATGATCACCCCGGCCGTCTTCGCCAGGTCATTGGCCGCGTTGGTCAGGCGCGCCTGGATGCCGGCGGTGGTGTTCGCCACGCTCTCGGAATACCCGGCCAGCTGGCGGCCCGCCACTTCGAACGCCTGGCCAGACTTCAGCTGCTCCGCGGTCAGGCCCTTCAGCGCGGGGATGGCCTCGCCCAGGCGGCCAACGGTGCCGTCCAGGGTCATGCCGAATCGGCGCGCGGCCTCGGCCGCGTCCGTGCCGCTGGCGGACGCGTAGTCCAGCACGGCCTTGGTGTAGGACTGAAGGTCCTGCCGCCCGACACCAAACAGCGCCAGCTGCTGGGCCACCCGCAGGGTCATGTCATCGGAATGCGCGGTGGTGTCCTGGATGGTCTGCGCGAAAATCTTCAGGTCTTCTACCAGGCCCGTGACGGAGCCGCCCAGCTTGAGCGACAGCGTCACGCCCAGGTTCTGCACCACCTGCTCGAATTCGGAAGCCTGTTCGGTGGCCTCATTGAATCCGGCTTTCAGGAGGTTCATGCCGGCGTGAATGCCAGCGAACCCGATCACGAACGCACCGACGGCAGCCGCGATCCCGGCCAGCGTGCGGCCGAAGTTTGCGAACCCCTTGTCAGCTTTCACCACTTCGGATTCGACGGACGCCAGGCGCTTGTCAATCTTCCCCAGCTCGGCCAGGAACTTGGCCGCGTCCAGGTCAATGGTGCCTTTGACTGTGCCGGCGTCGAACGCCATCAGCGCCTCCCACGCCGCGAGCGCGGCGGGCCAGAAACGGATTTCAGCGCAGCGGCCTGCACCGCGCGCGTCACCTTCTCCTCGGCGGATTCGGTCAGCCCCGGGGACGTGACGTCAAGCATGCCGGAGAACAGGAACAGGTATTCCGCCACCGGCATGGTGCGAAGATCGGTCAGCCGATACTGGGGGAAGAAGTGCAGGAACCGCGCGATGGACGCCGCGGCCCATGCCTTACCCTTCCGGGTGAAAGCGCACAGCGCCCAGACGCTTCACCACCTCCGTGAGCACCGGCAGGAACGCCATCTCCTCGCCGGCCTCCAGGTCGCGCGCGTCCATCTCCGCGGCCACCGTGCTGGAGAGCGCGCGCAGCATCGGCTTCACCATGCGCAGCGCAAACTTCAGGTCAGCCTCCCCTTCGATCCGGGGGCTGGCCATGTAGAGGGAAGTGGCTTCGATCAGGGACAGCGCCGTGGCGCCCAGCGTGTGCTCGGTCCCGCGGAACTTCACGGCCACCGGCTTGAACGCGCCCGCGCGCGCATCGACGTCGAACAGGTCAGACACGAATGCCTCCAGACTTGGTCCCGGGGCGGGTCCGCATCCCGCACATGGCTGGCATGCGGAGCCCACCCCGAGGACCGAATAACCGGGATCCGATCAGAGGCCCGCGCCGCTGATCACGCTGCCGCTGATGATCTTGAACGGGGACTCCACGCCGCTGATGGTCTGGCGGAAACACGTGAAGGTCACCGGCTGCACCATCTGGTTCTCCTCGCTCATGACCAGGTCACCGATTTCGGTCACCACGGCCTTCGGGAAGATCCAGGTGGCGCTGCCGTCGCGGAGCACCAGGCGCAGCTCCTTGGTCTTCGACAGGTAATTGTCGCCGGGGCTGGCCTTCGGCAGCAACACCTCCACGCCCGAGACGCCCGAGACGCTGGTGGCGAACGCGTAGACGATGCCGGAAACCGTGGCCAGGCCCGTGGTGTCCGCCAGCGGCATGGTCACCGTGACCATTTCGCCGCGGCGCAGCACGGCCACCGGGTTGATATTCCCCTCGTCATTCGCAGTCAGGTCCAGCTTTTCGATGGCGACGGCCACCACCACGTCGCCGAACACTCGCACGGCGCCGCTGGACACGTAGACGTCCGCGGACAGTCCGTGGACGGTGTTGGTGTTGAAACTCGGCATGGTGCTCTTACTCCTTCACCACCAGCGCGTCGAAATTGACGCTGAACTGGAAACGCTCTTGCGATTGGTCCGGGCCCATCGGCACGGACTGCGGCGGGGCCACCGCCCGGATCCACAGGATTTTGTGGCCGCCGCTGATCAGCGCGTCCACCGTCTCCTCCCAGAACTCGTAAACCTCGCGCGCCTTGGCGCGCGTCCCGCTCATGGTCGGGCCGTCGATCAGCACCTGGATGGCCTGCTGCTCCTTCGCCTTATGGGGGAAGGACAGCCCGCCCGTCTGGCGCAGCACCAGGTGGATCACGTCGTGGCCCTCGTCCCGGCGGACGTTCACCTGCACGCTGGTGCCGGACGTGGAGAACCGGCCGGTGCCGATCCCGGCGCCCACCAGCTCGTCCGCCAGCCCGTCGATCACCTCGGCCATCAGGTCTCCCCGCCGAACACCACGCGCCGGACCAGGTCCGCGAGCACCGCCTGCATCCCGCGCAGCGGGCGCTCCAGGTACTTCGGTCCGGCCACCCCAAATTCATTGCCCGGCTTCATCCGGGTCTTCGGCCCGCGCGCCTGCTCGGGCATCTCGTGAACCTTCGCCGCGTAGCTGGCGCCGAAGGTTAGCGTGCCCACCGTCCGGCCGCGTGTCTCGCGCACGCTGGTGGTGGTGGAAGCCTCAAGGTTCCCGGTGTCTACCGGGGCCAGCTGCACGGCCTTTGCCTCCAGGATGCTCAGCGCCCTGGTGACAGCGGGGCCGCGCCGCGACAGCACGCCCTTTCCGTAGTCCGCGGCGATGGCTTTCAATCGCCGCACGTCTACTATACCCGGGCCAGCCATTACAGGCCCACCAGCTCCACGCCAATGTGGTCCAGCACGCCCCGGTCATCCCGGCCGCTCACCGTGGTCACCACGTCAAACGTGCGCCCCTGCGAGGAGATGCGGTCCCGCACCTGCACGTCCGTGCCGGACGGCAGGAACCCGATGGCGGTCACCGTCAGCAGCTCACCCTGGCCACCCAGCACGTCCTTGCGCCGGCGGTCCCAGAAGGAGAACCGGGCGCCGCTAACCACGTTGGCGTAGACCCGATCCCCGCGGGAATCGAACGTGGGGCGGTCAATGTCCGCGGTGGTGAAGTAGCGCAGGCCCGTGGTCATGGGCACTCCCTCGGATCAAACCAGCCGCCCGTGCTCGCGTTGAACCATTCACCTGTGCTCGCGTTGAACCATTCACCCGCGGCAGCTTCGAACCAGACACACCCGCCCAGTGTCGCCACGGCGTACAGGATGTTAACGACACATTCGACTGTAGGGGCAGTCACTGAAAACGTGATAGACGAATCCGCGCTGGGAATGGTCACCACGCATGTGATCCCGCTGGTCAGGGCACTCCACACGATGGTCGGCACTTCCACCCAGCTGGCCCCCCAGATATAGGCGCCTGCGGAGGCGGTGCCAGATTTGAATGTGGAATCAAATGACGAGGCAGACCATGCGATGCCGCGGCTGGTATCGGTAGGACTCGCGAAGAAATCAAGGATGGTAGCGGTGAACCCAGCTAGTTTCAACGTGTAAATGTCCACGTCAACGCTGGAAATAATCGTAACCAAAAAATTGGTTCCATCGGTTTCGCTGCCATCGCAAGCAAGCACGCCGCCGACGTTGAACGTCGATAGCAGCGTGCCGGTGAATCCAGAGTAAAGGCGAAACTGTTGCAGCGCATTTCCGGTGGACAGCTGGGTATTTCCTGCTCCAGCTATTTGGTTCGCGGATTTGGGGTGCTCGTCATCAAACATCGCCAGGACCGTGGCAGTTATGCCGGAATACTTAATACACTTTCCTGTGATGCCGTCATTGATAGCACCGGCCTGAAGGTTCGTGCCGTCCCAGTAAATGTCTCGCTGAAGCGGCCAGGCGTTGGCGAAGCTGGACGCAATGGTTGCGGTCCATCCGGCCGCATGCTTATAGGTGTTCGTGTCGTCGCAATGAATCAGGGTAGAACCGCTAACAGCAATGCCAAAGGTCCCGTCACCCAACCCCGGCGTCAATGCCAGCGTTCCGTACACCGAGGCGGAAAATCCAGCATGGGCATAGACTCGGCTCGCGGCCTGATCAATAGTGAACATGATCGCCATGCGTTATACCTTGGCGTCGGGATCCATCTTGATTTCGGCTTCTACGATTGCGCTGACCAAATCGGCCTGGAAGACTTGCGCCAGCTCCTTCTTCGGCCGCTCCACGCCGAGTTCCGCGTGGTCGGGGTCCAGCGCATTCTTGTCATCCAATGCGATCTCCACTCCCTGCGCCTCGGCCATCTTGGTCAAAGTCCTGGCCATGACCAGAAGCAATTTATTTGCTCCGGCATCCGACACCATTTCAGACGGCTGTGCCTGGATGCGCCGATTGTTCGCCATCCATGTTTCGGCCTCCGCCGAAGTCAGCGCGCGGAATCCATCGGGATCTGTTTTCACCCAGCTGTCCACCAGCTCGTCAGGCAGACACAGCAGTAGTTCCTCGGTCTCACCATGGAACATCATGATTCCGCCATCATAGACGTGCGGTCCACGGACACAAACGTGGACTTGCATGGCGTCATAAGAATCCGGATAGCGGTACTGGGCCCCGGCCAGGATCTTCTCGGGGCGGGTCTCGCGCACGATCTTCACGACTACGAATTTCACCGCAGCCTCCTAAGCAAACTGGATTAGAACTTCCAAGAACCCGCCGCGGATCCGCAGCAGCTGATTCGCCACAATCACGGTCCCGGCAGTAAAGCCGCCGAAGATCAAAAGATTGCCGCCACTCGCTGCATCGTGGATTCCGTAGTGGGTAACGGTTCCCCATGCTGCGGTGGATGGCCCGAACTGAATTTGTGCCGCCGCGTACCACCCCAGGAATAGCCCGCTGTAGCCCCAGGTTGCCGGAGGTGTTAGCACTCGCGAATAGCCGACGCCGCTGCCGATCTCGGGACCAGTCCCGGCAGCTGTAGGGTTGCCAGTCCACAGCGACATATACACAGAAGGCGGTGACGTATATGCCGTGTTCAGCAGCACATGGCGTGCCAGCTTGTCCTTCAAATAGTTACTGGCGTTCGGCATCCCGCGTCCTTATGCGAACTGCACCACCAAGGAGGCGCCGGCCAGGAAGGAGAAAAGCTGCCCCGTGGTCACGGCGGTGGGGGTAGTCAATGCGCCCCAAATCAGAAGATTGCCGCCGCTGGATGCGTCGCGCAGCCCGAAGTGGGTAATGGTTCCCCAGGATCCCGTAGCAGGTCCGAATTCAATCGTGGAAGCCAGCTGCCACCATTCGAAGACGACACCCACGTAGGTCCATGTCGCGGGAGATACCAGCTTGCGCGTGTAGCCGACGCTGCCCACCACCTCGGTGCCCGTGTCCGCATCCGTCGGGGACGCGGTGTAGAGCGCCAGGTACACGTTCGCGGGCGACGTGTAGGACACGTTTTTCAGGACGTGCTGGGCCAGCTTGTCCTCCAGGTAGTCACTCATTTGCGACACGGTACGGTGTCCTCCTTAGAGATAGCCGGCGGTGTTCAGCAGCTTGCCCGCCAGCATGATGGCACGCGCGCGCGGGGCGACGAACACCGCCAGCCCGTTGCGCCGGTTTGCGTCACGGCTTTCGCTGTAGCCCGAGCCGTAGGTGCGGCTGGTCACGCCGCCCTCCGCGTCCGTCACCAGGGACGAGGAGCCCAGCCCGAAATCCTCGCTGCCGGCCATGATCCCGAACTCCACCTGGGCCGCCACGGCGCGGTCCAGCAGGAACGGCAGCACGGGGCTGCCGAACGGGTCCTGGTCCCACTCGCGGGGGAAAGCGGAATTCTGCTCCAGCACAAACTCCGTCCCCGCCGGCGCGTCCGCGGAGAACCCGCTGGCCAGTGTGACACCCTCGCTGGAATCGCTCGCGATGATCAGGCGCTGCTGGCCGATGATGCTGGACTCGGTGCTGTCCGACACGCGGACGTAGAGCCCGCCCACCGCCCAGTAATTCGGACGCCGCGTTCCGAAGACGCTGGCGGAAATGCCCGAGGCCCCACTGGCCACGAGCGCCGCAAAATGCCCCGCAATACCCGGCGCGTAGAATCGCGGCGCCGGCCCGGCCAGCGCGTCGATCATGGCTTCCGCGTCGGAAATGAATCGCGCGGCCAGCACGTCATTCGTGACGGTGGCCATGCTCGGGATCAGCCCCGGCAGCTCCGCCGGGGTCACGTAATTGAACATGGATCGGGCTGCCACGATGATGCCCCCTGGAACGCGAAGGGCCCGCCCACCTCACGGCGGGCGGGCCCCGTTACTTGCTTCCGGTGGATCGGTCCGCGATTACGCGCGGTCGATCGGCACCACCAGGTCGGCGTCGATCAGCGTGCAGCCCCACGTGGCGCGGCCCGTGTAGCCCACCGCGAAGTGGCGCGGCTGATCGAACACTCGAATGTCGATCGTGCGCAGCATGGCCATGGCGATGGCCACCCGGTGCATGACGAGCGCATCCCCGACGGTGCTCGGAATGTTGTTCGACAGGTAGACGTCCAGACCGAGGACGCTGCCCACGAGGCCCGTGCGGTTGACCGTCGAACCAGCGACGGCGTCCGCGCGCACGAACTCGTTTTCGTTCAGCAGGTCGCTGTACGCGTCCGGGTTCACGACCAGCACGCGGTCGGACTGCGGGGCGTTGTTCTCGTTCAGCAGCTCGATGGCCGAGACCAGCCGAACCTTGATCACCGTGCCGGTGAGTGTGACCGTGGCGCCGCTGGCGCACGCGAACACGTTCTGGTCCACGATGGCCGCGAGCCCGGCGGTGCGCTGCATCAGGATGCTTTCACCCAGCTGCACGTTCGCCTTGTCCTGCTCGGTGTAGCGGATCTCGAAATGGAACCCCTTCTCCTTGTCCAGGTTCAGGAGGAGCGTGGCCTCCGTCGCGTTGTCCGGGGCGTCGATCAGGTTCGCCACGTCGTCGATCTGCGACGTGGAATAGCTGAACTTCGGAATGCGGACGGACTCGCTGGGGCCACCCGGATCCACCCACGTGGTGTTGACCACCTGGGGCGCGATGGCGGCCGCGGCGAACTCGAAGTAGGCCTGGTCCGACCACAGCGTGGGATAGAAGTTGGTGAACGTGTTCGCCACGGAATGTCACTCCTCGGTGTTGGCCCTTGCAGGGCGGTGCAGTTAGCGCCGCCCGGCAGGGTTCATCCCTGCCCGACGGCAAACGAATCCGCGGGAACCTTGGTCGGCCAGTAGGGGCGCGACTTCCGGACCCGCTCGCGGAACTCCAGCCCATGCCGAACGGCGTGGGGCGTGGTGGAATACTCCTCGGGGCTGACGTAGTCCGCCGGCAGCCCGCTGCGCTTCGCGTCCGGCGGAGCCGCGGGGCCCATCGGGCGCCGTGCCGGCTTCGCCGCGGGCGGCCGCGCGCCCGGGGTCACAGCCGCCGGTGCATCGCCATCCGCCGCGGGCAACGCGAACAGGTCGGGGAACTGGGCCACGGTGGCGTCCACCGCTGCCGAGACGCTGTCCGCGTCCGGCATCTCGGCGCCATCACCCATCAGCCCGTCCAGGTCCACCAGCTTCATCAGGCCCGTGGCCCGGCTGCCGCTGTAGCCCAGCGCCGAAATCTGATCCCGCACCGCGTCGCGCACGTCGCGCATGACCAGCTGGCGCTCCAGCCGATTGGTCCGCTCGCGCTCCTGCGCCAGGGCTGAATCGAACTCCCCGGCCTCGCGCGCAGCCTTCAGCCGCTCCGCGTCCTGCCGCTCGCGCTCCGCCTTCTCGCGCTTCGCGTTCGCGCGCGTGGCGGCCTGGAGCCGGTTGTGCTCGGCCTGGGTCAGGACCACCATTCCCGGCGGAACTGCCGGCGCGCCCGGCGGCGCCCCTGCGATGGGTTCGCCCGTCTCGCCGTCCAGGACGTCGTCCTGGCTGGAATCGGGCGGGGTGCTGGGGTCGGCGCCGATCTTCTTGGACACGGAATGCTCCTCGGTTCCCCTGGGGGAACTCTGCGATGGGAAGGTGTGGGCCACGGTGCAGCGAATCGCGAGACGCTGCGGCCCCTCCCCGCGGGTGTATGCGGGGGCGTTCGATGGATACTATACCCCGCGGGGCAGAAACGCGTCACCCGCGGGGACTGGGGGTCCTCGGCTCCATGCCGGCGGTGCGCGGCGCGCCCAGGCTGGACGCCTCGGGCACGTTCGCCGGCGGCGCGCGGCCCAGGATCGGCAGCGCCGGCGCCGGCTCCTCGGGGATGATCAGCTGCTCGGGCACCGCGGGCAGGGACTCCACGTCCACTATGTAGCGGTGCCGGCAGTTCGGGTGAAACAGCCCCTCGGCCCGGGCGTCCTCCACGGTGGGCAGGCCCGGCGTGGCGCCGGTCAGGCTCAGGCGCTCACCCTCCCAGCGCGCGCAGACGTCGTGCGTGGTGCCGTTGGCCACCACCACCACCACGTCCACGCCGTTCTGGAGATACCGCTGGCCGAACGCCGTGCGCCGGCTGTCCGCCACCGCCGTGCGCCCGAGCATGCGCGCATAGGCCTCGGGATCCCAGAACTGCCCCGACGGGGTGGCCACCTTCAGCGCGCCGCCCTGGATGCGGACCAGCGCGCCGTCCGTCTCCAGGGCCTTCACGATGGCGGCCGTGGCGGTCCGCGGGTCGCCCAGCGCCAGGCCCTTGGTCAGCGCCTCGCGCGTGGCACCGAGGCTATCCGCCACACGCTCCTGGAGATGGCGCACGGCAGCCCGGTCAAACCTGGTGAACGCGGTCTGGAGCACCGCGGCGCCTGCGGTCGCCAGGGACTCCGCCGCGAGCGCGCCCGCCGCGCGGTACTCCGCGGGCAGCGCGCTGCCGATGAACTCGGCCTCCGCGGACTGCACGTCCCGGAGCGCAGCCTGCGCCGCGCGCAGCTGCGCGGCGACGTGCGCCGGGTTGCGGCCGCCCACCTCGGCCACCCGCACCATGCCCTCCAGGTCCTTGATCAGGGCCCGGTAGGCGAGCACCAGCTGGGACTCGGGCCCGGCCACGTGTTACACCACCGCCGCGGTTCCACCGGCCGGCTCGCCCGGCGGGGCGCCACCCTCGGGCGGAGCGCCTTCCGGCGGAGCACCGGGTGCCGCGGGCGGTCCGCCCAGGTCAGGGGCGCCGCCGGCGCCGAACGGCGCGGGCGTGCGCGGGGCCGCCTGCACCTGCGCGGCGGCCTCGTCCACCTGGTCCTGGAGGATTTCCTGCACCTCGTCCTGGGCCTCCTCCTCGGTCAGGTCATCCAGGTCCGCCACCGCGCGCACGCGCGAGACCAGCCCGGCACCCTTCCGGGACACGTAATTCTGCACCTCCGCATCCGAGTCTTCGATGATCGGATCCGGCCAGGTGATCACCACCGGCCCGCGCTTGTAGGTCTCGGCGCCGTCCGCCGTGAGCGCGGCCAGCTCCATCTTCTGCGCGATGCGGAACAGGTTGCGGATGCCGCGCGCGAACGCGGTGCGCCGATCGTTCACCTTGTTCACCGTGCGGTGCGCCTTGAACCGCAGCGCCCGCGCGGACTCCACCTGGGAACCATCCCGCTCCAGCCCAAAGCTGGCGGGGCTGGTCTCGGTGGTCATGAACAGGTACTCCTCCAGCTTCTCAATCTCGTGTTCGATGGCCTGCACCTGAAAGTCCCAGGTGAGATATTCCGGCTTGATCGCCTTCTCCAGGATGCTGGGTTCAATTTCGATCACGTCGAAATCGGCGAGGTTCGAACGCGCATCCGGGTTCAGGATGCCCGGCCCCACGATCAGCTTCGGGCGAGCGTGCTTCTCCAGCACCTCGTCCTCCTGGGACAGCCGGTTCTCCAGCGCGAGCACGATGCGCTCCACGCGCTGGAATTCGCTGCGGCCCCAGAACTCCGCCGCCGGGACGTTGACGCCCACGTGAACGATGGGGATTTCATCAATGCCGGTCTCGCCGTCCTCCAGCTCGGGGAACATGGCGGACACGTTCAGCTCGGCCTTCGCCGCCGAACCGTCCCAGCTGAACAGCTTGTAGCTGACGGTGCCCGAGCCGCCGCGCTCCAGCGCCGGCTCGTTCCGCTCCAGGAGCACCACGTGGGACTCGCTGATGGAATGCTGGGTCCGGAACGCATCGTCCACCGGAAAGGTGAACGCGAGCGTGACGGCCTTCACGCGCCGGTGGTCCAGCGGGTCCACCTCGGGGAAGTAGTGGCAGGGATGCACCGCGCGAATGGTCGCGACGGGGCGCACCACTTCCGGGTCCTCCTCGTCCTCCAGGTCCTCCACGTCCACGCGGAACACGGCGTCACCGCACGCGGTGCTGGACTCGGCGGCCTGCGCCATCATCTCGTGAAAATCGTTCGCCGTGAAGATGCGCGCCACGGCGTCCGTGTTGGCGGCGCCACGCTTGCCCGCCACCTTGAAGTCCAGCCCGAACACGTAGTGGCGCATCAGGCGCGCCAGCATGCCGAAGAAGTCCACCGGGATCCAGGAAGATTTCGAAGGGGGCGAGACGTCCGGGCCCAGCTCGGCGAACCGCTGGTAGTGGGTGTCCACGTCCATCAGGGACTCGTTCCGCATGTAGCCCTTGATCCGCGCGCGGTCATCCGCATCCCGGAAATAGGACGTCATGCCGCCGGCCGCGGCCGCGCGGTCCAGCTCCTTCTCCCCCTGGCCCGGCGTGCGCCCGGCCCACGCGGAAAGCGGGTCCTTGTATCCGTAGGTGGTGGCCATCAGAATCCCCTCCGGTTCGGGAGTGTGTAGGTGCGGGACGCGGGCCGCACCAGCAGCAGCAGCGCCCACACCATCGCGTCCACGGTATCGTCCATCCCCGGCACGTCACTGGAATCCGGGAATGCCAGCATTTCTTCGATCAGCCGGCCCACGCCGTTGGCGGACGTCGGCTCCGGGAAGAACACGCGGCCCTGTTGGAACAGGGTGCGCACGTGATCCGCGCGGCCCACCTTGTCCTTCCCCTTGAACTGTTGCGGCCGCAGCTCGCGCACGTGCATGCCCGGGACGCGGCGCAGCTCCTGACACAGCCACTCCTGGCCCTGCACCACTTCCACCCCGATCACGAACGGCTTGTAATCCCGGTTCATGTTCGTGGTCTGCTGGATGATCTCCAGCTGGGTCCAGGCGCCGCGCAGCACCTTGCGCACGTAGAAGTAGGGGGCGACGTAGGATAGCACCACAATGGCGGTGCGGTCGCGGCGCGGGCCCCCGCCGATAGCCGGGTCAATGGCCAGCATGGTGCGTGCCTTCGCGCGGTCCGGCGCCGGCAGCGAATCGAAGTCCTGGCGGCGCTCGCACCACTCATGCAGGAAGAACTCGCCCAGCATGGTGCTGGTCTCGTTCTGGTACTGGGTGGCGAATGCGATCGGCCCGATTTGCTCCTTGATCTCCAGCAGCTTTTCGACGGAGTAGACGGCGGGCCAGTAGGACACCAGCTTGTCCCCGTCCTCGGTCAGGGCCTGGGTGCGGCGCACCTTCTTGAACAGCCCTTTCAGCTGCCACTCCTTGATTTCGTGATACCAGTCATGGGGGTGATAGCGCGTCCCCGCCACGATCATGCGCGCCCACGGCTCGCGCGTGGGGGACACGGTGAAATTAAAATAGTCCTTCATCCGGCTGCGCTGCAATTCGGTGCGCGCCGTCTCCTCGGTCACACAGTCATCCGGCGCCACCACGTCATAGTGGCCGCCGGTTGCTTTGCTGCCGATGCCCAGGGACGTGAACGTGTGATCACGGGCGGAAATGCCGCCGGTCTGACGCAACGCCGTGTCACTGGCCACGTCCTTCCAGCGCGAGCCCTGGAGGTTGCCGAACAGCAGCGCCATCTTCGGCGACGTCAGCGTGGCCTTGATTTGCCACTGGAGCGCCACCGCCTTGTTCGCCTCGTTCGAAATGATCGCGATGCGAACATTATGTGGGCCGATCACGTTCGGCGCACCCGGGAACAGGTACTCCACCCCGGCCTTGGTGTAGACGTCGGGATCCGCAATGGCCATCCAGGCGGGCAGGTACATGCACAGGGACGTGGATTTCCCCGAGCCGCGGGGCGCCAGCCACAGGAAGGAGTCCAGGGCCAGCGCGTCTTCCAGGGCGGCCGCGTGGAAGTCCTCCACGTTCGCGCCCATGTAGGCCATCAGGTTCTTCGGGTGCTCCTGCACCCACTCCTTGATCAGCCACGGCTCGCGCGCGGCGATGCGGTCCAGCTCCGCGGCCAGCGCCTTCGGGTTGCGCCCCAGGTCCGTCAGGTCATCCGAGACGGCGGACACGTCAGGCCTCGTCCGGCGGGGACTCCGGGGCCATCAGCCACGGGAGCACGGGAAGGTTGTGGCGGCACACCGCGCCGCGCGCGGGGCCGCAGCTGTTCCACGCCTCCACCCCGCCGTAGCGGTACACCGCGAATTCATAGACGAACCGCAGCCAGCGCCAGCGCCACGGCAGCGACGCGCGAATGTTCGCGGCCAGCTCCTCGTCCGCGAAGTGGCGCCCGTCCTGGGTCATCGCCATCGGCGGGTGCGCGCGCGAACAATAGCGCCAGTCATGGATGCGGCAGGCCCAGCGGAAATTGAAACGGAACCAGCGGTCCGGTGAATTGGAGCACCCATCATCCTGGAACTCGGCGGGGATTCGTGCGAGCACGCGCTGCGCCTGGTCCGGGATGGGCAGCTGGGACGCGCGCTGGGGCTGCGCGGTCACGGTTCGACCTTGGAACCCCCGAAGACGCTGCCGGCGTCCACGGTGCGCTCCTGAACCACCTGGCCCTCGCCGGTGGGAAGCGGGCCGAGCGCGACGCGCGCGGCCGCGCGATTCTCGGGCCACTGGCTGCGGGAATACTGGATCCGCGCCGCGTTCTCCGGGCGCTCGGCCACGTCCTGCGGCATGCTGCGCGCCTCGTCCGCGGTCAGGTAGCTGGGGTCCCACTTCTTGCGCGCGGCCTCCTCGGCCTTGGCGCGCGCCAGCTGCTCGCCCCGCAGCGGATTTGTGACCGTGCGGGGATAGATGGTGCGTTCGCTGCGCGGGGGCGGACGGTTCATGCGTGCTCCTGAACGTGAGAACCCGGGCGAGCCTTGCGGCCCGCCCGGGGAATGATCACGACGCGATCCGGTGGGCCTGGGAGGCCCCGCGGATTACGCGCCGAATGCCACCTCGCCCGAAACCGCGAGCGCGGCCTGCGCGACGGCCAGGCGCTTGGCATCGGACGTGCCGCCGTCCAGGTCGCCGATGCGCATGCACAGCTCGCGCTGGAGCGCGCGCACGCCCGAGATGGCGCCCGACGCGACGAACTGCTGGGCACCCGACAGCGTGCCGCTCACCTGCGCCAGCGCGTTGGCAGCGCGCTGGAAGAACGCCTGCAAGGTCTCGCTGGCGTGCGTGCCGTTGGCCAGGCCCACCGTGGTGCCGGTGACCGTGACCACCGCGGCCGTGTTCGGGCCCGCGGCCGTGGAATAATCGAAGAACGGAATGGCGCCGGAAATGCTCATGGGTTTCTCCTCGTGAAGGGTTGAACCGGGGTCAGTTACTGTACCCCGCGGAGTGAATCAGGCCCGAATGTCGCCCAGCTCCAGGCGCCGCAGCCGGTCCTCATGATCTTCTGACAGCCGCTCCAGGCTTTTCAGCATGGCGTGAACTTGCCCGCCCCAGTAGCCGAACGCGCCGGCCATGGCGAACATGCCCACCACCTGCGCCAGGTCTGCCCAGTTCATGCTTCCGGCTCCTCGGCCCCCGGCGGCCGCCCGTCGGGGCGCGCGCCCATGAACCCGCGCCGGTTCGCCATCTCCTGCGGGGACGTCGAATCAGTCGGGCGCGAGGACTCGCTGCCGCGGCTGTTCTGGTCCGACGGCGCCCCGCCCACCGGCGTCAGCCGGCGCGCGCTCACGGGCGCCGCCGCTGCCCCTGGCGAGCCGCGGCCCAAACTGGAGGCGGCCACGCTTTTGACGCCGCCGCCGGCGCCGGGCGAGCCGCCCGTGGTGCTGTCCACGCCCTGCGCGGCGCTGCGCGCGACGCGCGAGCCGCCCGGATACGCCGCATTCGGCGCGCCGCCGCGGGCGCCTTTGACGCCGCCGGTGCTGCCGAACGAATTGGGGGCCTGGCCATAGCTGGCGCCCTTGCCGCGCGAGCCGGCCGTGGTGTCCTTGCCGACGCCCTTGACGCCCGGTCCGCTGCCCTGGTCCATGCTGCCCATGCTAGGCTCCTTCGCCTTCCATGTGCTCCAGAAAGGAGCACTCTAGGGGGTTGTAGGTCGGCAGCCCGAACCGGCTGCCCTGAATCACCACCACGTCAATCTCGCCCGCGTGGCACATGGCCATGCACGCCTCCAGCGCCGGCGGCCCATCGGCCAGGCACCAGCGCACCGTCCCCCGCCCGGCCACGTGCTGGTGGCCAGTTCGGGGAGGCTCCACCGCCGGGGCGTCGGGCACCGGGGTGGCGGATGCGGCGGAGACTGCGGCCGCCACGGCCAGGACGGCCATGGCGGGCCGCAGCCCGATGCGGGGTTTCATTCAGCTGATACTATACCCCGCGGGGACGGGGCGGGCGCAGGCTAGGGGCAGGCGGGCGCCGGCGTCGGGCGGAGCACCGGCAGCGGCCCAGGGCGGCCGAACGCGGCCGCGGCACATGCCACGTCCCGGCCCGTGTAGCGGGTCCCGAACCCGGCCGCGATCCGCGACACCTCGCCCAGCTTCACCAGCCCGTCCCCGTTCAGGTCCGGGGACAGCTGGAACTCGGGCGTGGGATCGGACAGCCAGGTGCCGTTCGGCCCGGTGCTCCACACCACCACCCGGAACGGCAGGCACAGGGGCGGGGTCAGCACGATCCGGTAGACGGACTGCCCACCCGGGAGCCTGGGCAAGCATGCCCGCTCGAAATGGTCGAAATGGTCCAGGGACTCCCAGCACACCTCATGCTCGGTCGCGCGCGGGTCCGCGCAGAACGTGAACACCGGCGCCTGGGCGGTCAGGTAGAAGTCCGCGCCGCGGGCGGCCGCGCCCAGGTGGAGCACCACCAGGATCAGGACCACGGCCCAGGTTTCCAGGTGCTTCATAGCGGGAACTCCACGTGGACGCCCAGGGGCGCGCCCGGTTCGGCCGGCTCCAGCAGCTTCACCACCAGCCCGTGTGACACGGCCTTGCGCACCAGGCGGTCCAGCTCCACCACCGCCTGGCGGATGGCTTCGCGCCGGACGTCCACCGCCTCGGGGTGGAGCCGGCGCCGCGTGCTGTGTCCCAGCTTGCTGGCGGGCATCAGCGCCCCGCCACGTCGCGCAGCTCGTCCACCAGGTCGATGATGGCATCGGCCACCGGCGCGTGCGCGGGGTAGAACGTGTCCACCATGCTGTCCAGGTCATTCGCGATCCGGTGCAGCGTGCCCCGATTGTCGGGCTGGTTCTCCAGCTCGCGCACGATCTTCTCCAGTGCCTGGCACCCGGGCCCGCTCAGGAACCGCAGCGCGTTCCCGAGGTTTTCCGCGAGCCGGCGCGCGCCGAGCGGTACGGCGCCGGGGCTGGTCTGCGCCTTGATGGCCTCCACGTTCCCCGCGATGCTGTCCAGCTTCACCGCCAGGTCCTGGGGCGTAGGGCGCACGGATTCGACGGACAGCAGCGGGAACCTGTCCAGGGCCATGTCGCGCAGCGCGCGCTCCACCCGCGCCTCCTTGCCCGCGTCCGTGTAGAGCCCGGCGCCCATGATGCTGCCCACCGGCTTCAGGTGGCGCAGCCGGGCCGTCCGCTCCAGCTCGTTCTCCGCGATCGTATGCGCGACGCGCGCCTGGTCCCGCTCGCGGCGCAGCTCGTCCCGCTCCGTCATGGCCTGGCTGCGGCCCTCGGCCATCTCGCGCAGCTCCTTGCGGTAGTGGTCCCGGGCCGCCACGGCGTGGTCCCGCGCCTGCTCCAGCTCCTTGATCCGGGAGCTTTCCCCGGCCTGGTAGTCCCGGATGGACTCGGCCTGGGTCTTCAGCTGCCCGGCCATGCGATGGATTTCCACCGCCGCGAGCATGCCCCAGCCGCCATCCCTGAAACCAGCGCGCTGGTTCAGGAACTGGGGCCGCACCTTGGACAGCGCCGCCAGCACCGCCTGCCACCAGACGGCGCAGGTGATCGCCGCGTCCGCGTGTTCCGGCTTGCTGTAGTAGGCCCGGGGATTCGTGCGTGCTTCTTCGGCGCCCATCATGGTGTGATCCTTTGCGGTGTAGGGTTTGAGGTTGCAGCCGTATCGCTCGGCAAACGTCGCGGCCTTCCACGCGTCGCGCCGTCCGGCATCGTCCATGATCTTCTTGGCGTGCAGGATCTTCTCCACGGTCAGCACGCCCGCGCTGCTCCCGCGCATGACCACGCCGCAGCTGTGATCCCCATTCGGGGATGCGGGATCCACCGCCATCACGCGGCGCTCCACCTCGGCCAGGTCCGTGGTCACCTGGAACGTCCACTCCATCGTCGCCGGCGCCGGCGCCGGCGGCCCGTGGTGCTTCCGGTGCTCGGCCAGGATCGGCTTGAAGAACTCGGGCCCGTGCCCCGCGAGGCTGGCGCCGCGCTCGGCCTGCCGGTAGAAGTCTTCGCCCAGGCCCTTGCTGTGGCCGCTGGCCACCGTCACGGTGCAGCCCGGGACGCCTTGCGGGCAGGGCCACGGCTCGCGGCCCAGCTCCACGGATCGGCGCCCCGCAGCCTCCAGCGCGCTCTCCCCCGGCAGCTGGTTCAGGGGGATGCCGGCGGCCAGGAAATCCGCGTAGGCCTTGCATTGGTACTCGCGCAGCAGCTTCAGGAACTCGGGCGGAGGGTTGCCATGCCCGCGGCGCACGGTGCAGTCCGCCGGGATGAACGATGCGAGCCGGCGCAGCTCCTGATGGAACTCACGCCCGCGCGTGAACGCCGCGCGAATGAACGGCCAGGCGAGCCGCAGCTGTGTCCACCACGTCATTTCAGGAGCACCGCGCGGCGGATCAGCCGGCCCAGGCGGAACGCGGACCAGCCGATACACAGCACCACGCCATAGACCAGCGCGAGCGGCACCAGCACCGGCCACAGCAGGCTGAACCCGCCCAGGAACCCCACGTCCTTTTCATCCGGGTCCGCGTCCACGTCGTCCAGGGCCGCGGCGAAAGCCGCCGTCAGGATTGCCCCAAGGAGGTAGACCAGGAGGTAGGCCAGCACGGTGGGCCAGGTCATCAGAACTCCTCGGGCCAGCACGCAGCCATGCCAGCGCGCGGCATCTTCGGCATGGTGAAGAACTCCAGGTGTTTCCCCGGCGCATCCGCGAAGGAGTGGGGGCACACCGCCGCGAACACCTTGCGCTCCTCATACACCACGGGGTGACGCTTCAGGAACCATGCCGGCGCCCAGCGCGCTTTGACGGCCTCGCGCCAGTCCGCCGGATAGCGCACCGTTTGCTCGCCCAGGGTGAGCACGTAGCGGCGGAGCTTCACCGCCCAGGCGCGCGCCAGGTGATCATAGTAGCCGTCCACCTCCGCGCCGCGCAGCACCGCGCAGCACCGGCTCCTCGCTGACCAGGGACGCGATGGCCACCTGGAGCTTCGACAGCACGGTGTGCTCCACGGCCACCCGTTGCGTGGTGCCCATCTGGTCACCCAGGTCCATCATCTCGCGGGGCATTCGTTTCATGGGGGCGCATCCTATCGCGGGCACCGGCTCGCTGTCAAGTAGGTGGCCGCGGGTTCGGGGTGGGTGACGGGGAACCTGCGGCCAGGCCTGGACGGCGGCCTGGCCGCAGAGCCCGCGGGGGTTACAGCTTGGCCAGGGCCCGCAGCTCAATGCGCTCGGCCTGTTCCCGGATCAGGCGCAGCGCGCGCTGGTTCGGGCCCTCGGTGGTCTCGGGCGCCGCGAGGCGGGCCATGCGGATGGCGCACTCCCAGGAGGCGCCGCGCTCGCGAGCCGCGCGGAACGTGGCCAGGCGCTTGGCGTAGACGGTGGTTTCGGTCTTCATCGTGGACTCCTTCGCCATTGTTCTAGCTTCTTCCGCCAGTCCTCGCCAGAACTTTAGCCCTTTCAGACCAGCCGGGGGTCCGTCATCCAGCCATGAACCACCGCGGGGCCCATGCCCTCCGCCTCCAGGAACTCCACCCGGCAGCGGATGCCGAACGTGCCCAGGCGCGACGTGCGGCGCAGCTTGCCCGTCAGCGTCACGCTGGCGACGGGGTAGCGCGCGAGCCGCCCCACCATGACCAGGCCCAGGCCCAGGCCCAGGTCCGCGTCCTGCTCCAGCAGCCCGCCGATCTCCCAGCTGTCCGGGATCACATAGCCCGTCGTCACCGTCTCCTTCGCCATCGTGGTCTCCTTCGCGTCCATGCCCAGACGTATCGGGTGGGCCGTTCCAGAACTTTAGCCCTTTGCCGCACCTGGAAAGGGGCTGGATTCGACCGGATCCCCGCGGGGAAGGGGACCGGGCCGGTGCTATTCCCCGCGGGGATGGGCGCTCCCGGTGTCCGATTTTTCTATGGGGTGGGGGTCCAGGGCGGGGCGGATCCGGGTTTAGGTGCGGGCGCCCTGCCGCTGGAGCGGCCTGGGCGTGAGTCCCCGCGGGGATCTCTACTATCGCGAAGTGTTCCGAATGGAACAGTTCCGAATGGAACACGTGAGCGCGTTTCACTTAGCGAGCGCATCGAATGCGAGGGGGGATCCGGCGCCCGATTTAGGGTCTCCCCGGGGGTCGCGTGTGCCTTGAATCCTGCACGAATACTGCAAAAGCCTTTGGATTACAATGGCATTGCAACGCTGCACCCCTTGGCCTCGGGTTCCTAGCCTTAGGCCAAACGATACCACGCAAGGGGATAGCTATGACACCTGCGCATATGCCCTGAAGTAGGGTCAGAACCGTGCCCAGGTACAGCTCCATGGTACGAAATCGTGCCTAGTAATTGGGCAGGTGCAGCCTAATATGGCAGCCCCCGGGGGAGGGGGTAGGTGTCGCCCGACAGGGGAAGCCAGGCCCATGGTGCAGCCCTTGGATGCAGGGGTGCAGCCTAATGATGCACCTAGCTGTAGACCATGTCCCAGTCCAGCAGCCCCTCCTTCAGCCCCCACATGACGCCCCTGCGAATGGTCCCGAACGTCAGGTCAAAGCTCGGGTCATGGTGGTCCTCGCGGTTCAGCTCCACGCTGCCCACCCTAGCGTCCAAGGCATGCGCCCACTCATGCTCCAGGGTGTCCGCGGCGAGCGCCACGGTGGTGTTCCTGGCGGACAGCTGGATGCGGAACTGGCGCGCTTCATTGTGGCAAATGCCGAAGCACCCGCGGAGCCGCTGCTCCTCGGTCATGCGCAGCTCCTTGGCCTCCTCCTTGGTGAACGGCAGGCACTTCACCCAGCGCACGGTCACAGGCTTGCCCAGGGGGAACTGTTCCCGCAGGAACAGCTCCAGCTTCTTGGTCCCCCGACGGATCCGCACCCAGTCCACGTCCACCTTCACACGTAGGGCCTCCGGTGTCGGATGAAATGGGCCATGCGCAGCGGGCCCTTCATGGCGCGGCCCGCGGGCAGCTGCATCCAGCCACCCACGGACAGCAGCAGCACGCCCCCGGTGTCGGGAGCGTAGCGCGCGAGCATGCGCTGGAAAAACCGCTGGGATGCGCGCAGCTGGTTCGGGGTGTAGGCCCATTCGCCCGCCTCCAGGGCCAGCTTCGCCTCCCACAGCTCCGCCCCGCCGTGGAGCACCAGCCAGTCCGGGATGCCCGACGTGGTGGACGCGGGCAGCTTGCACACCCAGGCGCCCTCAGCCGTGCGCGTCTCCACCCACCGATCGCCCAGGCTCCGTTCGCTCATGCGGGGCGCTCCGCGTCCGTGATCCCGTTGAACCCCCAGGACGTGGGCAGCTCGGATTTCTCACCCCAGGAAACCTCGGCCCGCTTGGCGTCCACGATCATGGGCACGGAGCACGCGGCGCCGGCCTCCACCATGGTGCGCGCGATGGATCGCACCTGGTGCTGGTCGATGCTGTCCCGGGGAGCTTCGATGATCAGCTCGTCATGGACGGGCAGCACGATCCGGTAGGGCAGCTTCCGGTTCCGGATCAGCTGGTCCACGCCCAGGATGCTGCCCAGCAGGATCTCCCGGCATGAACGCTGCACCAGATAGTTCAGCCCATAGTAGCCCGTGTCCAGGTGAATGCGGCCGCCGTGGAGCGTGCGCAGGAATTCCTGGTGACTCCACGGCATCTCGGGCCCATGGTGGCGCAGGCGCTCGTCCACAAACACCTTCACCCGGCCCAGCTCGGGGTAGGCCACGTCCCAGAAAATCTTGAACAGGCGCGCGGCGAACTCCTCGGAAATGTCCAGGGTCTCAGACAGCTTTTTGTAGCCCGCCCCGTAGAGCAACGCGAAATTGCCGTTTTTGGCGGTGTCGCGCGTGACGTCCAGGAACCCCTGCGCGTGGCAGGCCTCCATCATGATGCGGTGCGGGTCGAACGCGCGATCCCCGACCAGGAACCCATCGAACAGGGCCAGCCGCTCCGGGCGCCGGCTCCAGTTCGACCGATAGCCCACGTGTATGCAGCCATCCCCGTGCGGCGCCTTGCCCTTGCAGTCCCCGCGGCGCTTGAGGGTACACCGCCAGGTGAAACGGTATTCGAACGCGTCGGGGATGGCGTTGCTGTAGTGGGCCGCCACGCGCAGCTCCTGCTGGCTGAAGTCAAACAGCAGGAAGTCACAGCCCGGTGTCGGCTTGAAATAGCGCCGCACCTCGCCCTTCTTCGGGAGGTTCTGGACGTTCGGGGCGCTGGAACTGTAGCGGGTGGTTTTCGCCTCCAGGGGTCGCAGAATTGTGTGGACGCGACCATCCGCGCCGAACTGGGCCAGCGGCTTGTAGAAACTGCCCAGCTCCTTGTCCGCGCGCCGGTAGTCCATGATCGAATCCAGGAGCCTGATGCCGTCCTCGGCCGCGAGTCCCCCGGCCAGTGTGGCGCCCGGGTCGCGGGTCAGCTTCATGCGCACCTGTTTCAGCGTGGCCTTTCGCGTGTCCCGGCTGTCCCGATACTGCGGCAGCCCCAGGCGGCCGTAGAGCGTGTCCGCCAGCTCCTTGCCATTGTTCAGGGGCAGCACGATGCCGGCCAGCTTCTCCGCCTGGCGCCGATGATCAGCCGCGCGCGCCTCGGCCTCCAGGGCCGCAGCCTCGGCCCCGACGGTGTCCACGTGAATGCCCACGCGCTCCATCTCCAGGGCCAGGCGCAGCTCCAGGTGGTGCTTCCGGATCAGCTCGCGCACGCGCTCGTCCTGATACGCGGGGCGCTTCAGCTCATGCTCCCGCAGCCCGAGCACCAGCCGCGTGTCCTGCGCACCGTAGGGTGCCAGGATGGTCCGCAGGGGCAGCATCGCGAAGTCATCGCATTGGAGCACCTCCCGGGCCAGGTCCACCAGGTCCTTCTCCGCCGCGGCGCGCCCCAGCCAGGTCTCGCCCAGCTGTTTCAGCCCGTGGCCCGTGTGGTAGTAGGCGTTGGCGGCCTCGTCATAGCGGTCCAGGGGGCGCGGGTCCGTGAACACGGACACCAGCTTGGTGTCGAACAGGCCCGCCCAGGGCGGTTCAACGTCTTCGGCCTGGAGCATGGACGCGTCAAATCGCCACTCGTGAGCGGCCCAGGTCACGCCCGCGGCGGCCAGCGCCCGGGCCAGGAGCGCGAACGCCTGCGCGGGGTCCAGGTTCGGGTCCCATCCCGGCATCCAGCCGTCCGGGCCCACGCCCTCCTCCTCCTTCAGCCGGCGCACCCAGGCGCCGCCGTCCACCTTGGCCAGCAGGTCCTCGCGCCGGCGCCAGTCATAGGGGCGGTGCCGCACGGGGGCGTACAGGTCCAGGGGCCCGGTCTCGGGGTGATCGTAGGAGACGGAGAACCCGGCAATGCGCGTCTGGGTCCCCCACGGCGTGAACCGGCCATCCTGCACCAGGTTGGTCTCGGTGTCGAACGCGGCCAGGTCCAGGTCGCCGCGCACGATGGGGGCCAGCAGCTGCTCCAGCTGCTCCAGGGTCTTCACCAGATGGTAGGTCATGGTGCATCGTACCATACCCTGCTGGGGGAGCGCGCGCCACCCGCCAAGCTACACAGGAATGTGTGTGTAAGCACCCTGCACACCGTGTTGGACACATGCACGGAAGAAGACGGGCGCAACCCCCCGGAATTGCAGGGGTTGAAATTGAATGTGCAGAAAGTCACCCATTTGGCCCACCCGACACCACCCCCCCACCCCCCGGGACCAGGGCACCCCCCGGAAGGCAAGGGAGTGCATCCTATGTTCTATTTATAGGGGTATAGGTTTAGGTATCCAAACCCCTGCACATTCTGCACAGCCGCCTTGCGGCCTTGCATCCGCGCACACTTACACCCACCGCCTGCCGTGCAACAGTCCTGCACAGGTCCTGCACGCCCTACACAGTTTCCCCCGCTTGACACCTTCCCCCGCTTCAGGGATACTCACCAGGTAATGGAAAACACGCCCACCGGCATCAGTCCCGCTAACCACCCGGACGTCCGGATCTATCTGGCCAGCCGCCATTACCCGCGAAATGCAGGGTATTTGCCCGGCCGCCACGCCCTG
>Ga0210377_10000994_pt1 | contig 26583 bp, 29 predicted proteins | sample PLM4_65_b1redo_FD_155480 | JGI IMG/M metagenome (GOLD analysis project Ga0210377, IMG submission 155480) | Groundwater sediment microbial communities from an aquifer in East River, Colorado, USA - PLM4_65_b1 redo | ecosystem: Environmental > Terrestrial > Soil > Riparian zone | place: USA: East...
CCCGAAGGCAGTCCCGCATCAGACTCACCTGATCGCCCTCGTCATAGATGACGAACGAGCTCCTGAGGCCCAGGGCCCCTCCGTGCTTCCGGAGAATCCGAACGCAGGTGGAGTGGAATGTCCCGACCCAGACCCCTTCGAGCGACCTCAGGCTGCGCACTGAGCCTGTCGAAGTGGCAGGTCCGATGCCGGCTTGTCCCAAGAGATCCGCGACCCGCCGCTTCATCTCGTCCGCCGCCTTGTTTGTAAAGGTGACGGCCAGGATGTTCCAGGGCGGGACCCCGCAGCTACCGATCAGGTAGGCGATCCGCCTGGTGATCACTCGAGTCTTGCCCGAGCCGGCTCCTGCCAGGACCAGGAGTGGTCCCTCGGTGTGCAGGACCGCCTCTTCCTGTCTGGGATTCAGATCGGCTAAGATCCCGTCAAGTCTCACTTCAATTCGCTCACGGGTCATTGCGAGGAGCGAGACTCCTCGACGCTGCTCGGGGCAGGCTCCGCAATCTCGACCGTCTATTCAACCGGCCGAGATAGCTTCGCGGAGTTTACACTGAACACATTCGTTTGCCTCAGTGCAGGCTTCGTGAATGTGCTCGCAATGATGCCGTGTGTGTCAGGGTTAGAGGCTGTTTTGAAAACGCAGGTTACCTTACTTGCCAATATAGATTGAGGCAGACACGGTTCAACTTTACGGGGGAAGAGGGGTCTTGTCAAAGAAAAACCCCCCCTTCGCATGCCCCAACGTCTCTAACTACTCACAGCTATGCTTTTCAAAAGCTTGCTGGACTCACTCGCAAATCGTATACTTGGATCGTGTGAAGTTGCCAGGAATGATCAACCTGACTTTTGGCTCTGCGTATTCCTGTACTATGACCCCGTCGGTCCGCGGTGCGCACCCTTGGATGGGAGCTGATTTGCACGAGGTTATGAGTTGCGGTTAGGGGTGAAGCTGCGAGAGCGGAGGACCCCAGGACCGGGTAACCTATATGGGAGAGAACTGATGAGATCGAAGTTGGCTCAGTTTTTCGGGCTAATTTTCCAGCCTTTCTTCAGGTGGTGGTGGGCACTCATAACGGGAATGGTGTCCATAGTAGCGTTTCTTTCGACCCCAACCAGTGGAATAGTAATCTCGCCAACCGGAATGCTATTCCTAATACTGTTAGGCTTTACATTGCTCTTTCTCGCATTCTCGATCCTCCTCCAGGGCTGGAAGCTTTATATTGAGGTACAGCGAGATCTGGAGGTTGTTTCCCTTCGGAAGACCAAGGATCTTGGCGCGGACTGGGTATTTGTCCTGCGAGGCTATCTGCGTGACGCAACAGGCATGATGTTGGAGATAAGACGACCCCTCGACGAGGTAGAGGTACCTTTTGCGATTGTACGCGTTATTGGGACCACGGCGAGAGGACTTTATCAGGCTGTCCCAATCTGGATCTCTCCAGGTCACCTTCATGATTTCATCAGTTGTCAGTTCTCAACAAGCGAATTGATTGCTTACCCCCATATTTATTTTGAGAAAGCCCGGGAGGTGTTCAATGAACCCACCTAAAGAAATGCAGACCGCACGGAAAAAAATCTTCATAAGCTACTCTCACGATGATAAGGATTTTGCTGAGCGTCTAGCCAAGGCGCTGCACGAAGCGGGTGAGGAAGTGTGGCTGGACCGGTGGGAGATTTTACCCGGAGACTCTCTGATTGGAAAAATCTTTGAGGAAGGCCTATCACATGCCAGTGCTTTCATAATCGTGTTATCGCCCAGTAGCGTGAAGTCGCGCTGGGTTCGTGAGGAATTGGACCTTGCGACAGTTCGGCGGATTGAAGGTGTTACCCGCGTTATACCAGTAATCAAGGAAAACACTGAGATACCAGCATCGCTGCGATCGCTAATGTGGCTGGACATGCGAGAGGATTTCGACGGCGGGGTCCGTAAGATCGTGGACGCGGTTCATGGAATCACGGCAAAGCCGACGGGCAAGGGACCTGTTAGCATTTCGGAACGGTTTGTCGAAAGCGTAGCGGGACTATCCAAAGCTGCGTCCACAGTGGGGTTATTTGTACTGCGGTCGAGCGATCCTGATTCAGGATTTGAGACAGCGCTTTCGGCGGGTGCGTTGGCAGAAGCCCTTGCCACCGACGCTCAGACCCTTAACGATGCGGTTGATGAGTTGGAAGACGAGGGGCTCGTGAAGACATTGAAGCTAATGGGCACAGGGCAATATGACTTTGCACAAGTAGAGCCTACGTACGTGCTCTACCGGGTGTTCTCGGTGTACCTCGCGTATGATCCAGATCAGGATGTCAGGGTCACCGCCGCGGCAGTAGCAGCAGCTGGCGAAATCGAAGCCCCAAGACTCGCCGATCGCACTGGCTTATCCCCGGGGCGTTTGAACCGGTCAGTTGCGTACCTAGAGGATTATGGCCTTGCCGATGTGATCAGGGTTTTGGGAACCGCACCATACGATTTCGGTCAAATCTTGGCAACGAGGCGCACAAGGCAGTTTGTCGGACAGGTGTGAAACCGCTAATCTGGCTCCCGAACACGAGGGGTACCCTATAGTGTCCTCGGTGGAGAGGAGATCCGGAATGCAACAAAGGACTAGGAGGTCAGGGGATGACCGGCAGACACTGGCCCGCCCTTGGTTGATCGGGCAACCTTCTGGGCTTCTTCCTTGATCCGTTCCTGAAGGGCAGAGTCGAATTTCTTGTAAAGGCGGTGAGCAGAGGGGGCAAGGACTACGGCGAAAGGCTCACCACTTCTCAAGGGGGATGCCTTCGTCCCGGTCCAGCTCTTTGAGGGCGCGCCGGATCGTTGTCCCCGCCTGGGGATCAAGGAGCAGCTCTAGGGTCTCCAGCTCTGGGGGGGTTAGTCCCCGAAGGATAGAGGCCAGGCGTTCCAGATGGACGAGACCACCTTTCTCCAGTGCTTTCAGTGCCTTGGACATCGAGGTTTCTCCTTCGAACGGATTACAGGCACAGGAAAGGCGACTGTCAAAGAGAAAGGGTGTTCACACCTGAGATCTCCTCTATCCAGGCAGTGTACCAGCGTCCGCGCTTCTTACATGCGGCCATGAACTCCCGCTCCATGCACTCGCCGCCTAAGCCCGCTTTAAGGATTCTCGAAGGTGATCTATCAGCAGATGGTCATCTTCCCTGAGCCTCTTTAATTCCCTGGATTAGCGGATTGATGATCTTGCTTTTCAGCTCTTTATCATCGCGTACGGACATCAGAGGTACACCCAGCGTTGATACGTGTAGAAACCGTAGCGGCTCCTTTGGCCAGGCTTTGGAATCAGCAGACACGAGCTGACCGTCATCCCGTCTGCCTGGCATTTTCAAATGCCAACGTGCATATGAGTAAATCTTTCGGAGTTCAATCGTGTTGCCGGGGTCACAATCGAACCAGCCTGCAGTCAATAACGGTTCTCCAAGCACGCTTTCTTTTTCCCAGTCATCCAGTATCACTGATACAAAGGCACGGATATGGCCTAAGTTATCATTCTCATAAAATCTGGAGAAATCCTGCGGAATCCAGTGGCGCGGAGATTGACGTCGAGATTGACGAGGACTAAGCATGTATGAGAGACCCGAGAATACGTTAGCCGGAATGGGCTTCCAGCCTTTATCTAGCTCCTGAATTTGACCATCTGCAGTGCCCAGCAGCCGGTGAATTTCCTCACAGAGTGTCCGCAACTCTTTTAACATAGCTACGATGTTCTTCCCATCTTCGCTCATTATCTTAACCTCCGATCAAGTGGGCCCTGTAGTTGATCAGCCCTCCGATCGGAGCTCACGGAGAACTTCCACTGGATACGGGCGGGGGTCTTTTTTTCGGAGAAGCCGCTAAAGATGGCCAAATTCAGGTGGTCAAGAACAGATGCAAGATCTCCGAGCATCTCGTGTTTTTCATTCCTTATTAGGGCCCAGAGGTGGCGCCAAGACAACCATAAGATGTTTGCCTCTTTGTGCTTGTGTTCTGCGAGGTCTTCTTGGGAAGCTTCGATTTCCGCAACCGGGCAGCAGAAGGCAGCAGTTAGGTAGATGAGTACAGGCTCCCGTGACTCATTTTGTGCCAGAGACTCCAGGTTATTCCATTGCAGTGCAAGCTGATCGTTCGAGCGTTTTTCATCTTTTGCTTTTGAGGATTTGCCAGACAGGTATTTGACCTCGACCAGGATAAGGAACTTCCTCTCATCAGAGGATGTTATTCGGATAAGTAGATCGGATTCGCAGTTATTACAACCCGGCTCAGTGAGCCACGGCCAAAACTCATATGCTGGTTGAGCGGCTACATGTATGCTCGCGAGTGGCTTGCTTCCATCGGGCAATGAAGCCTTTGCAAGAAAAGGAATCAGCACTCTTTCGGGCTCAAGATACTTCATGACCCCAAAGGCACTTGATGTGAGGATATCCTCCTTTTGTGAGAGCTTGCCCTTCAGCAAAGCCATCAACATAATTCTTGCCCTTCGAGGGTTCAGCCCTTCGCTGGGCGGGTCTTATTCGACTGTCACGCTCTTGGCGAGGTTGCGGGGCTGGTCAACGTCGCAGCCCTTCCTGACGCCGATATGGTAGGCCAGGAGTTGAAGGGGGACGACCAGGAGCAGGGGCATCAAGTGGGCGGAGGTGTGAGGGATGCGCACCAGATGGTCGGCTTTGGCCATCAGGCGAGGATCGGCTTCATCGGAGACAGCGATGACGATCCCGCTTCGCGTTTTCACCTCCTCGATATTCCCGAAGACTTTCTCGTAGGTCTTGTCCTTGGGGGCGAGGAAGACCACCGGCATCTCTTCGGTGATCAGGGCGATGGGACCGTGCTTCATCTCGCCGGCGGGGTAGCCTTCGGCGTGGATGTACGAAATCTCCTTCAGCTTCAGGGCACCCTCCAGGGCGATGGGGTAGTTGATGCCGCGACCCAGGTAGAGGAAATTCGACGCGGTGTAAAAGCGCGCGGCCAGTTGTTCCAGCTCCGGGTCCAGGCGGAGGACTTGCTCCATCTGCTGCGGCAGGCTGACCAGCTCGCTGAGCAACTCCTGCGCCCTCGCCCCATCGATGCGGCCCCTGGCTCGGCCCAGGGCCAGGGCAAGCAGGTAGAGGGCAGCGAGCTGGGAGGTGAAGGCTTTGGTCGAGGCGACGCCGATCTCCGGGCCGGCGTGGGTGTACAGGACGCCGTCGCTTTCGCGACTGAGCGTGGAGCCCACCACGTTGCAGATCGCGAGCGACTTGCAGCCGCGCCGACGCGCTTCGCGCAGGGACACCAACGTGTCCAGGGTTTCGCCGGACTGACTGATCGTCACGATGAGCGTCTGCTCGTCCAGGATCGGGTCGCGGTATCGGAACTCGGATCCGTAGTCCACCTCGGTCGGGATTCGGACGAGCTCCTCGAGGAGGAACTTGCCCACCAGCCCCGCGTGCCAGGAGGTCCCGCAGGCGACCAGGACGATCCGCTTGATCGTTGGAAGCGTGTCGCGGAGCGACTCCAATCCATCCAGGTAGAGTTGGCCGGTGTCCAACGAGAAGCGGCCGCGAATGGTGTCGCGGAGCGCTCGTGGCTGCTCGTAGATCTCCTTGAGCATGAAGTGCTTGTAGCCACCCTTTTCGGCCATGATAGGCGTCCAGAGGATCTTCTGGACCTTCTTTTCCACCGGTTCTCCAGCTAACGTGGTGACGCTCACGCCATCACGGGAGAGGACGACGACCTCCTCGTCATCCAGAAAGAGGACGTTGCGGGTGTGGGAGAGGATAGCGGGCACGTCGGAGGCGATGAAGAACTCTCCGTCCCCCAGCCCCACCACCAGCGGGCTCCCATTTCTGGCCGCCACCAGCCGATGCGGGTCGCCGCGCCAGAGGATGCCCAGCGCGTAGGTGCCCGCCACGTTGGCCAGGGCGCGACGCACGGCGATCTCCAGGTCTGGCGTTTCCCGAAGCTGCTCTTCGATGAGGTGCGCCACCACCTCGGTATCGGTTTCCGACTTGAAGTGGTGTCCCTCGTGCTGGAGCTTCTCTTTCAGGGGGAGATAGTTTTCGATGATGCCGTTATGCACCACGACGACGTCGCCCGTGCAATCGGTGTGGGGATGGGCGTTCTCTTCGGTGGGCCGCCCGTGGGTGGCCCAGCGCGTGTGCCCAAGACCGACCTCCCCGGAGAAGTCACGACCCCATAACGCGTTCTCCAGTTCCTTGATCTTGCCGACGCTGCGATAGATGACCACCCGGTCCTGCTGAAGGATAGCCAGGCCGGCCGAATCATAGCCCCGGTATTCCAGTCGCTTCAGCCCCTCCAGGAGGATTGGGACCACCTTCTTCTGCCCGACGTACCCCACGATCCCGCACATCGCCCTACCTCTTCTGCTGCTGTTTGGCCCGCACGTGGGTCGCGCGGCCCGCCTTATTCATCTGCTGCGCCCGACCGAACGCCAGCGCGTCGGCCGGCACGTCCTCGGTGATGGTCGACCCTGCGGCGATGATGGCGCCCCGCCCCACCGAGACGGGCGCCACCAGGCTGGTGTTGCTGCCCACGAAGACGTCATCCTCGATCACGGTCCGGTGCTTGGCAAAGCCATCATAGTTGCAGGTGATGGTACCGGCGCCGATGTTGACCCGCTCCCCCATGCTGGTGTCACCGATGTAGCTCAGGTGCGGGACCTTCGAGCCCTCGCCGATGACCGACTTCTTGACCTCCACGAAATTGCCGACCTTGGCGTTCCGCCTCAGCGTCGCCTGGGGCCGAAGGTGCGCGTAGGGCCCGACCTGGCACCCATCGCCGATGTCGCTCTCGTGGATGATGCACCCATCCAGGATGACGGTGCCATCGCCCACCTTCGAATCACGAATCCGGCAGCCGGCATGGATTGTCGTCCCTTCCCCGATCACGGTCCGCCCTTCGATGGTGACCCCAGGATACAAGATCGAGTCGGGGCCGATCCGGACGAAGGAGCCAATGTACGTACGCTCGGGGTCGAGGAGAGTGACCCCTTCGCCGAGGAGCCGCTCAGTGGATTTGCGCCAGAGGAGGCGATGGACGTCGGCCAGCTCGATCCGGGTATTGACCCCCTGCACCTCGAAGGGATCCGTCGCGCGGTGCGCTTGCACGCCCCCCCCGTGCTCCCGGAGGAGCGCGATCACGTCCGGGAGGTAGAGTTCACCCTTGACGGCAGAGGGTCGAATCGCGCGCAGCGCGGCAAAGAGGGGCCCCGCGGAAAAACAGTAGACGCTCGTGTTGATCTCATGGAGCTGCCGCTCCTGTGGTGTGGCCTCCGGCTCTTCGACGATCCGAACCAGCTCCCCCGCTTCGCCACGCACCACTCGCCCGTAGCCGGCGGGTCGGGGCATCTCCGCCGTCAGCACGGTGGCCTTGGCCTCCGACTGCCGGTGCGCTCGCACGAGCTCGTCGAGAGTCTGTGGCGTCAGTAGCGGCGTATCTCCCGAAAGAACCAGGAGATCCCCGTCGAATCCGGAGAGGGCCTCCTCGGTCTGCAGAAGCGCGTGACCTGTCCCTCGCTGCTCTCGTTGAGGGATGAACTCGACCGCCTCTCCCGCCAGCGCCTCGCGCACTCGCTCGGCCTGATGCCCGACGATCACCAGTGTTCGTTTCGCCCGGACGGCGCGGCACGCCTCTACGACATAGGCGATCATCGGCAGGCCGGCGACCTGATGCAGCACCTTGGGGAGCTTTGAGCGCATCCTGGTTCCCTGGCCAGCGGCCAGGATCACCGCACACAACTCTTTCACTTCCTGAAACCCTCCCTCATCAGATGAATCGAAGAGGCTTGGCGTCTCGGACGCTTCGTATGACCGCCTTCAATCTGGGCCCATGAAGGCTCTGCCGCCAGGCGGCATCCCGATAATATCACACCCTCTCTTCGGTGCAAAAGCGATTTCCGGCCCCCTCGATGGCCCCACCGTTACCGACTAAGCACCATCACTCCCCGTGCCGGATCGATCTCGACCGTGAACCGCTTGAGGAAGCTGAGGCCGAGAATGCCGCCCACCTCGGAAGGGAAACCCGGTACATCGTGAAGGATCGCCTCGACGCTTCTGGCCTCCGCCGCGCCCACCTGGATCAGATCGAGCAGGATGAGGGGTGCCTCGATGGATCCCGAGGCCGTGTGGACCGTGACGACGCTCGAGACCGGGCTCGAGGTAAGACCTAGACGCTCCGCCGTGACCCTGGTCAGGACACAGAGGGTGGCCCCGGTATCGACAAGGAAGAGAGTCTCCACCTGATCATTCACGCGACCGCGTACCAGGATCGCAGACCCCTGCCGCACGATCGGGACGCCGATGGGAGCCTGTGGAGGCGGGATGGGTGCCGCGCCTGCCAAGGCGATTCGAACCTTGTTCAGACGCCCGGCCTGCACGAGAATCAAGCGGGTCTCATGGGGGAATCCTTGCTTGCTGACAGTCAGGCGGTAGTTGCCCGTCGGCACGTCACGAAACACGAAGCCGCCAGCAGCGTCGGAAGTAACGCTCCCGATCCCCTCCAGGGACACCACCGCACCTTCCACCGCCGCCTCGTTGCTGGACATGACGAGACCTGCCAGTATGCCGCTCGATTCCGCGCGGGCCTCTCGGCCGGGACCCGTTGTGACAGCGAAGAGTCCGGCGGCAAGGATCAGGGCAGGCCGCCTGGTCCAAGCCCGCCGCCTCACAGCAGGGCCTCTCGCACTCCGAGTGCCCGAAGGGCTGCTGAGATGATGAAGAGAGAGCCGGTAACCACAACGACATCCTCGGGGTCGGCCACTGCCCTGGCCAGTACGATCGCCTCTGCCACGTTTTCCAGGATCTCAAGCTTTGGACAGAGACCCTCGGCCTCCACGAGGCCGCGCGGGTCGGCGGCGCGATCGCTCTCCGGGCGGGTGAGGATGAGGCGCTTTGCCAGCGGCCCCAACTCTTGGAGCATCGCGATCCAGTCCTTATCCTGGAGCACCCCGAAGACCAGGATCAGGCGGCCAGCAAATCGCTGTTCCTCGAGGAAGGTCCGCAGGGCCTTGGCACCCGCCGGGTTGTGAGCGCCATCCAAAATCACAAGGGGATGACCAGGGAAAAGCTGTAGGCGGCCAGGCCATCGTGTCCGGCTCAGACCCTCGCGGATCGCGCTTTCCCCAATGACGGCCCCTCGCGCCCTGAGCAGCCGGGCCACGGCGAGGGCGGTCACGGCATTGGTGACCTGATGACGGCCGAGCAAGCGGATGCAGAAAGCTTCGGTCGGGTGCCCTGCCTGGGCCACGATGAATCGCTGCCCCGACAGGTCGGATCCGCTGATCTCCCAGTCGCACGTCGCGCGGACATCGAGGAGGCTCACGCCTCGAATTCGACACACCTCGGCGATGACGGCGAGGGCCTCGGGTGCGTCGGCGGCAGTGACGACTCGGCTCCCCTGTTTCACGATCCCTGCCTTTTCTGCGGCGATGGCCCCAAGGGTCTTTCCCAGATAGTCCTCATGCTCCAAGGCGATATTGGTGATGACCGCTACCTCGGGGTCGAGGACGTTGGTGGCATCGAACCGGCCGCCCAGTCCTACCTCCACAACCGCGTAGTCCACCCCGCTGCGGAGGAAGTGCAGGAAGGCGAGGGCGGTCGTGACCTCGAAGAAGGTGGGGTGGGAAACAGTGCTGGGTGCGAGGTGCGTGGTGCCAGGTGCGGGGCGCGACGTGTCATGGAGTGGAAAGAGATCGGCGACGACTGAACTGAGTTCGTCGGTGAGACGGACGACGTCTGCTTCGGCGATGGCCTGACCGTCCACCCGCACCCGTTCCGTGAACTCCAGGAGATGCGGGGAGGTATAGAGCCCGACCCGGTAGCCGGCAGCCTGGAGAATCGAGGAAAGAAATGCGGCGGTAGACCCCTTGCCGTTCGTCCCGCCGATCAGGATGGAAGGAAAACGACGGTGAGGATCGCCCACGGCCTCCAGCAGGCGGTGGACGTTTTCGAGCCCCAGTTTGACGCCGAAACGCTGGAGTCCGTAGAGGTAGGCAACCGCCTGCGAATAGGTCACAAGGAACCCGCGAGGGTCACTGACTCCCGGTGACCCGGCCTTCCGCAAAGAATGCCAGTAGCTTGGCAAGCACCTCGCGGAGCTGCCTTCGATCGACGATGAGGTCCACGAATCCATGCGCCTGCACGAACTCGGCCCGCTGAAAACCCGCGGGCAACGCCTGGCGGATCGTGTCCTGGATGACCCGTGGGCCGGCGAAACCGATAAGGGCTTTGGGCTCGGCGATGATGATGTCTCCCAGCATGGAGAAGCTGGCCGTGACGCCACCGGTCGTCGGATCGGCGAGGAGGGAAATGTACGGAATACCGGCGCGCCCGAGCCGTGCAAGGGCTGCGCTGGTCTTCGCCATCTGCATCAGAGAGAGGACCCCCTCCTGCATCCGGGCGCCGCCCGTGCACGAGACCAGAATCAACGGCGAGCGGGAGGTGATGGCCCGTTCGACCGCCCGGGTGATCTTTTCCCCTACGACAGAGGCCATGCTCCCACCCATGAAGAAGAACTCCATGGCGCCGATGACCACCGGGTGCGCGCCGATGGTCCCGACCCCTGTCGTTATGGCATCCTCTAATCCGGTGTCTTTCTTCGCCGCTTTCACCCGCTCGGGGTACGCCTTGGAATCTACGAACCCGAGAGGATCGAGCGGCTGGAGCCGGGCATCCATCTCCTGGAAGGTGTCTGGGTCAAGCAGAATCCGCATCCACTCGCGGGAACCGATGCGGAAATGGCGCTGGCACTTGGGGCAGACGTGATTATTTCGCTCGACCTCGCCCTTATAGAGGATGTCCTTGCAACCGTCGCACTTGATCCAGATTCCTTTCGGAACCTTGGCCTTTCCTTCTCCGACCTGTGGTGGCGGTTCTGCCTTGGACACGCCCATGGTTCATCTCCCCTCTTGTGGCGACGAAAGGAACGTTACACTGATCTGCCGGGTCTGTCAAGATAGCAGCAGGCAGCACGGTCGTCTCCGGTGACGTCCACGTATGAAGTGGCTCTCGAACCACTAAACAATACTCTTCCCCGAGGTGCAGCAGGCAATTAGATGGCACGATTGTTGCTCTTGTCAGTGAGCAAACCATCTCCTCGAGGCTCCAAAGCGAAAAGTTCTTTCTTACTCGTAAAGAACAACGCACGGGCAATGCCAATCCGTCAGGATATACCCCAAAATGGGAGCTCTCCCATCTCACGCGCTGGAGTTGCAACAATATGATGAAGGATTCCGTCGAACAGATCGCTCGATTGCAGGCGAACATCGAGCAGGTTCTCTTCGGGAAGCCTGAGCCGATACGCCTCGCCATCGTCGCGTTGCTGGCTCGGGGGCACCTCTTGATAGAGGACATCCCGGGAGTCGGCAAGACCACGCTCGCCCAGGCCCTCGCCCGATCCCTGGGCGGCAGCTTCCAGCGGATCCAATTTACCAGCGATCTGCTTCCGTCCGATATCCTCGGCGTGTCGATCTACGATCCCAGGCAGGGTGAGTTCGAGTTCAAGCAGGGCCCGATCTTCGCGAACGTCGTCCTGGCCGACGAGATCAATCGAACAACCCCCAAGACGCAGTCGAGCCTCCTGGAGGCGATGAACGACTTCCAGGTATCGGTCGATCACCACACATACCCGCTCCCGCAGCCATTCCTTGTGCTGGCCACCCAAAACCCGCTCGAGTATCACGGCACACATCCGCTACCGGAGTCCCAGATGGACCGGTTTCTGTTGAGGCTCAGACTTGGCTACCCCGACCGGACCGAGGAAAAGCGGATCCTTCGAGCCCAGGCGGCCTCAGCCACACTGGAGCGCCTGCAGCCAGTGCTCGACGAAAAGGAGCTGCTGGCGCTGCAGCAGATGGTGGGACAGGTCCGGATGGAGGAGTCCTTGGTGGATTACCTGATGTCCATTGTCGACGCCACGCGCCACTGCGAGGGCCTGACGCTCGGGGTGAGCCCAAGAGGGACCCTCGCCCTCTACAGGGCGACGCAGGCACTCGCCCTCATCCAGGGACGTGACTACTGCATTCCGGATGACGTCAAGCGGCTGGCCATCCCGGTCCTCGCCCACCGACTCCTGGTCAAGGGCGGCTGGACCGCTCGCGGCGGTGGCCAGGGCTTCGATGCGGCGACGCAGCTTCTTCAGACGCTGATCGCCCAGATCCAGGTGCCTGACTGATCGGTCGGTTCGCGATGCACTCGCGTGAGCCCTTTCAAGCTTCGCTCAGACACTGGCTCCGGCCGCCTCGGTCCATCCGTCCCGCCCGCGAGGGTTTGTGGTATCTGTCCGTCACCTTGGCCGTGGGAGTCGCGGCAACCAATACCGGGAACAATCTGCTCTACCTAATCCTCAGCATGATGCTGGCTGGGATCGTCGTGTCCGGCCTCCTGTCCGAACAGTCTCTATACGGGATCACCGTTCAGCGGGAGTTGGCCCGCCCCCTCTTCGCCGGCCAGCCGGCATTCGGGCGACTGCTGGTCTCGAACCGCAAGCGGCGCCTACACTCCTTTTCCCTCCGGCTCCGCGAGGTGAGTCGGGCAGGGACGCCCCGTCTCGTCGCGTATCTCCCACATCTGGCGCCGGGCGCGCAGGCTCAGATCGGATATCAGACCCGCTTCGAACGTCGCGGTCCCACTCGACTCGAGGGGATCCAAGCCACGACGGCATTCCCCTTCGGCCTGTTTGTCAAGGCGACCAAGCCAGAAGCCGGCGAGGAGGTGCTCGTCTTGCCCAGAATTGATCCCCTTGCAGCCGAACTCCTAGAGGCACTGGGTGAGGCCGGGCTTTCAGTCCGCCCAGTGCGAGGGCCCGGGGCGGAACTCCATGACCTGCGTCCCTTCCGCGTGGGGGACGATCCACGACTGATCCACTGGAAGCAGTCGGCCAAGCTCGACCGGCCGATGGTGAAAGAGCTGGAGTCCGAAGAGGGCGGGCGGATCACCCTGATCCTCGAGGACCCGGAACAATCGCTACGGCAGCCCGAGGAGATCGAGCGACTGGAGCAAGACATCCGCTTTGTCGCGTCGCTCGCCGCTTATCTGCTTCGGAGGGAAGGTGAGATCGAGCTCCGCCATCGGGGCGGCCTGCGGTTGGCCGTTCGTGGCGAGGGCGGGCTGCTTGAGCTTCTCGAGTATCTCGCTCGCTATGAGCCGGACGCGGGGGAGGCGATCGGACCGGCCGACGCAGGCGAAAGCGCGCTGGACGGCGGGACGACCGTCACCATCTGGCTTGGCCAAGGGACTGCCGTGATCTCCGGACCTCGCAGCGAGGGAAGCGGTCTGCTGAGGGTCGCGCTTCCAGCGTAGGAGATGCCCCGGTGACCTTCGACCAGTGGTTCCGACTCTCCTCCCTTCTCCTGATGGGAGACGGCCTCCTGGCTCTCTGGCTGGCGGGACTGCTGGGCACGGTTGAGGCCCTTCTCGTCGGACTGGTCCTGATCCTGGGCCTCAAGAGCGAGGCGAGGAGCCTCTCGCCCCGTGCCAGACGGACCGTGCAGCGGATCGCCATGGGGCTCTTGGTTCTCTTCCTTCCTGCCGATGTTCTGTACCTCACTGAGTCTCTCCTGCACGGCCTGATCCACCTGCTCACGCTCCTTGGCCTTCTCAAGCTCTTTCTCCGAACAAGCGACCGGGACTTCCTCGATCTCTACATCATCAGTTTCTTTCAACTGGTGGCCGCATCGGCCACCACCACGAGCATGGCCTTTGTGATCGTGTTCCTCCTCTACCTCTTCCTCGGGAGTTGGGCGTTCCTCCTGCTGCATCTGAAGCAGGAGGGGGTGGACCGGAGTCCTGATTGGAGGAGGATGCCGGCCAAGCTCCTGCCTGCCAGCGTGGCCGTCTCCTGCCTGGCGGTGTTGCTCAGCGCGCTGTTTTTCGTCGTCATCCCGCGGGCCGGCCGAGCCTTTCTACCCGGTACGGCGGCGACAGGTATGATGCTGACCGGATTCTCGGAAAAGGTCCAGTTGGGCAGCTTCGGCAAGATCCAGACCGAGTCGGGCGTCGTCATGCGGATCAGGCTGCCGGACGTGCGGCTTGAGGATGTCCGACGGCTTCCCCTCCGTTGGCGCGGGGTGGCCTTCGATCGATTCGACGGAAGCACCTGGACGATGACCAATCCGGAGCGAGAGGTGCCCGAGCATAGCCGCAGTGGGCTGGCGACCTTGGAGACTCCCTCCGGTGCGGGGCGCTTGCTCCGCCAGGAGATCGAGCTGGAGCCGATCGGCACAGATGTCTTGTTTGCCGCGCCCCGGCTACTACATCTGATGGGTAGTTTCCCGCGTCTTTTCACCGATGCCGCGAAGAGCGCCAGCCTCCCCAGTCCTCCCGTTCACCGCATTACCTACCTGGCCGTGTCCGAGCTGGAGGCTGCCGATCCCCTCGTCCTGGAAGGCGCGGGGAGCGCCTATCCCGCCGCGATCCGGGAGACCTACCTTCAGCTCCCACCGCTGGCGCTAAGGGTGAAGGCGCTGGCTGAAGAGCTGGCCCTGGGCGCGCATCACCCTTTCGAGGTCGCCCACCGGGTGGAAAGTTACCTCATCAAGGGGTATCGCTATACCCTCGATCTGCAGAGGGACAGCCGCTACGATCCGCTCGAGGACTTCCTATTTGTTCAGCGCGCAGGCAACTGCGAGTACTTCGCCGCCAGCATGGCGGTGTTGCTCAGGGCTGCTGGAGTTCCGGCCAGGGTGGTGAACGGGTTCCAACGGGGGGAGTGGAACGAATACGGCGGGTACCTCGTGGTGAGACAGCGGGATGCCCATTCCTGGGTGGAAGTCTACTTCCCTCGGCAGGGATGGGTCACCTTCGATCCATCGCCGAGAGAGAGCGGCGATGCAGCCCGGAACGGTCTTCTCGCCCGGGTCTCTCGATACCTCGACGCGCTCGGGATGCGGTGGGACCGCTATGTGGTTGCCTACAATCTCTCCGATCAGCTTCGCCTCGTCTCGGTTGCCAAGAGGCGAGCCGATTTGCTGCGATGGCAGGCAATTGGGTTCCTCGGGGGTTTCGAGGAGGCAGCGAAGGGCGCGGTGCACGCTCTGACCGTTAAGCTACAGGCGTCCGCCCTGTTATCGCTCGCGCTTGCCGCAACGGGGATCGCCGTCCTGGTGAGGTTGCGGAAGGGGCCATTCGGCTGGCGCTTCAGGGGGAGCAGTGGCCGTGGAGCGGTGCAGTTCTACCGAGAGCTACTTGGCGTGCTCGCGCGCAAAGGGTTTGTCAAAAAGGAAGGCCTAACCCCGCGGGAGTTCGCCGCAGCCGTAGAGGCAAATGGCCTCCCGGAACTTGTTGAGGTCTCGCGGGTCGTCGAGATCTACTACCAAGTCCGGTACGGAAGACGACCTCTCTCTAAATCGGAGCGAGTGCGTATCAAGCAGATCCTCCGTCGTCTTGCTGCCCTACCGGTGCGCCGATCTACTCCTATGGGGTAAGACGGGCTTAGGGACCCTACCTCTGTTCGCCCCCAATCACCGGCTTGCTTCGCCAACGACTTCGCTCGCGCGATCACTGTGAGGAGATCACGCCACACGCGATCCTGGCCCCGGCGTTTCCGGCGGGGTCCGTCATGTCGTCATCCGGGGCCGCATGGATGACGAGAGCGGATCCGTTGCGTCCGAAGAGAGAGTTTATTCCCGGCCTGAACGTCACTTGGGAGGCCATCACTTCGACAGCGGCTGTTCCGTCGGGCCCTACCACCAGGTTGGGTAGATCCCCAGCATGCGCGCCTGCTGAATTCTTCAACCCGTGCTTCTTCCCGTCCGGGTTAAAGTGGCCGCCGGCCGACGTAAAGTCTGGCGGATTGCACCTGCCGACGGCGTGGATGTGGAACCCATGGGGGCCAGGGGAGAGCTTCCAGGCCTGCAAGGAGATTCTGACGCCCTCCTGCTGCTCGGTAAGAGTCGTGCGACCCACCGTCTTCCCCTTTGAGTTGAGCAGCTCCACCTCAGCCGTCTGGGCGCTCGCCTGGCTGTAGGCGATCGCGCTGAACAGAAGTAACGCCCCCGCAACGAACGCTGTGCGCTTCATGTTCATTTTCTCCTCCCGGTCATGTTGTTGTGTGGCCTCCACCTTGCCCGTTGTTTAACTGCCGAACGATTTCATCGATCCCGACTGGACCCCAGCTCATACTCCTTATGATATCGGAGGACGAAAGGGATCGCGTGGGCCCGGTTGGTACAACAGAGGGATTTGATGGGCTTCAATGCTACGTTTACAGCTTGGTTGCCGCGACCTCGCCGCAGCAGACCAAGCCAGATCGTTCGCGAATCTGGCTTGGTCAGTATCTACCAGAGCGATGAGTTCGGATAGCGCCGGGAAAACCATCGATCGAGTCCAAACGAACGGCCGGAGCGGGTGAGAAAGACCACGAATAGTCCCGCGATGAACCCCTGGTCCGAGGTGGTCGCTGGCGACCCACCCCCTTTGGCCAAGAAGAAGTTGAGCGTCAGGAAGATCCCCCCCAGGGCTGCCGGCCTTGTGAAGAGACCGAGCAGAAGCGCCAGACCGGCCAGGATCATCCCCCAGGTAACGAGCTGAGCAAAAAGCTGATGATGCGGGATGGCCACGCTCTTCAGGAATGGCTTGTACCACTGAAAGGCCCTGTCGTTGGCCCACGGGAGGAGTAGTTTCTCCAAGGCGCCGGCGCGGGTGAAGCCACTATTCAACTTCCCGAGCCCATCAAGCAGGAAGTAATAGCCGAAAAAGATGCGTAGAAGCGCCACTGGCCAGAGCTTTGTCTCCTCCTGCCAGTTGCCCCGGAGCACGGTCATCCATCCCTCCTTTCAGGCCACGCTGTAGCAGCGAGGCAACGACGTTTCCTGGGTATGCCCCGTCCCTTTCTGGCGTTGCCCGGCGCTTCCTCCCGGATGACTAATACACACGTCTGTAATCTTGTTGCAAAGGCGCGGGTCCTGTCCTTCGGCAGCCCCATCCGTCCTCACTCCACCCATCCCCCAGTGGGGCCCTTCCGTTGCGGGCGGATGGGGCGCCCCGCCTCGGCCACCCGCCCGATGTAACTTTAAAATTGTCGTCTGTATTAGATCACGCAGGCCCAGCAGTGGCATCTGGAGACCTCGCTATTTCACGGTGAAGATGAAACGGCCACGCGCTGGGTGGCCATCGAGCGACAGGATCCTCCAACGGATCACATACGATCCGGGGGAGAGATTGCCAAGTCGCACGAGCAGGTTCGTCCGGTCCTTCCGGTTCACGTGTGCGGACCCCGTTTCAACGTGCCGGCCGGTCGAGTCGATCACCTCGATTGCATTGAATTCATCTTCGAGGCGCTCGTTGAACCAGAGTTGTACTTCAGCCGGTGCTGAATCGAGCACCTCAAATGGCCCGGGCTGGGAGCGAATCAGCTTCGCGTGAGCAAGTACCTCCGGAGGGGACAGGAAGCCACCGAGGAAGAGAACCCCACACAGCACGCCTCCTAGCCACTTCATACACAGTGACGGAACCGATGCCCGGCCGGGAGCCCGATGAGTCCGTTTCGCGATGGAGCGTCTACGTTCCACGCCCTGCCCTATGCCTTCTCGGCCTCGAAGATCCTGGCCCCGTCCCCCTCGCGGGCGCCGATGACCTTTAGGCCCGCGCCTGCCATCAGCGATTCGAAGATGGCTGCCGCAAATGAAAATCGCTCGGGGTCGAAGACGAATTCGACTCGCTCGCCGGCCCGGAGCTCCTCAGCGTGGATTCGCAACACCCGCTTCAGGTAGGTGATGATATCGGCGCCGCACGCCGGCGCGCGGACGACAATGCGCCGCATCAACCGGAGGCCAGAGCTAGTGCCGTTCCAGGCTTATTGGCACAAATGGCAATATTGTGCGACGGCCGATCAGTATGCCGACACGTCATTTTGTCGTTAGGCGGAGAGAGTTGGAACGGCACTAGACACGCTTCCGCAGCATGTACCAACGGTCAGCGCCTGCCTTGGCCCGCTTGTCGGCCTCATCGATCGTCTGGGGCGGCGGAACAATGACATCTTGCCCAGGTTGCCAGTTCACCGGGCAGGCCACCCCGTACTTGTCCACGGTCTGCAGCGCTTTCAGGCTCCGGAGGATCTCGTCGATGTTCCGGCCAAAGGGGATTGGATAGTACATCGCAAAGCGGACGATCCCTTCCGGGTCGATGAAAAAGACACCCCGGACCGTGAGGCCGACCTCCGGGTTGATCAGGTCGTACAGGTTGGCGACGACCTTCTCGGGATCGGCGACCACCGGGAACTCGATCTTGACGTGAGCCATCTCCTCCATGTGGCGAAGCCACTCAATATGGGAGTAGATACTGTCCACGCTGAGGCCGATGACCTCGCATCCGAGGTCTTTGAACTCCTTGTGGCGCCGGGCGAACTCGATGAACTCGGTCGTGCAGACGGGCGTGAAGTCGGCCGGGTGCGCAAAAAACAGGACCCATTTGCCGCGGAATTGCGATAAGCTGATAGGGCCCTTCGTGGTGTTCGCAGTGAAGTCCGGGGCCTTCGATCCGATCTTAACCATCGTTGCCTCCTTTACGAGACGAGGCGCAGGGTCTTCAGGAATGAACCCGGCGGCCTTTGTTTAGATCAACCGGTTCGTTGCAGGGTCAGGGCGCGTGTCATTCATTCGGCGTTCTCATGTGTCATGCATCATGATTTGAAGCGTTGTCATGTTATCCTTGGGTGCTGGGGAAATGCAACGGTTTTTTCCCATCGCTCCCCTTAGGAGCAGGCTGCGAGTCCTGGGGGTCTGATGGGGATTGACGCTCACGAGATTCCCCAACAACCGATTGCCAGACAACTTCTCCGCCAGGTGAGCCGCGACCCGTAACTGGTACCGTTCAAACTCTTCATGGCGCTTTGCTGTTCCACGCGGTCGCGACCAATGCCATACGGGACGCTGCGTGAATTCGGCGCATCAAGTTGGAACGGCACTGGTCACGGCATAACCGAGCCCTGGCGCAACCTGCGGCAAAGCCAAGCCAGCGTCACCAGGAGGCTGAGGAGAGCGACCGTCATCTGAGCGGGTGGGTAATCGTAGTGGTTGGCAAGCGCAAACCCGATTGCGCCCGCCCCCACAGCGACAACCGGCGCCACAAGAAACATGGGCCGCACCTCCCGGCACACATGCTTGGCGGCGAGAGCAGGCAGGACCAAGCACCCAAACGTATACAGCATGCCGGAGGACCTGATGCTGAGCCCCACGGCAAGGCCGAGCGAAGCAGAAGTGAGCGCTCCCCAGCGAGCTACCCTCATTCCCACTGCTGCGGCCATGACAGGGTCCATGGCGAAGAGCAGGATGCGCCGATGCAGAGCGCAGAGAGCAAGTGCGGCCAACCCAGCAAGTATGCCAAAGGTCCAGACGTCTGCCATTGTGGCTCCGATGATGCTGGAAGAGAGCAACCGATGGATTTCCTCCAGCCCGTGCGGGCTCTGGGAGACAATCAGGATGGAGAGGCTGGCCGACACCAGGAAGACCCAGCCCGTGAGCGCCTCGTGGCTTTCTCGTGCGCTTTCTTGCCCCGGCCCTGTGATCAAAGCTGCGATCACGGAGAACGCCACGGCCATGATGGACAGGAAGCCATCCGAACGAAGCCAGAAGAGAGGGCCCGTGGCTGCCCAACCGCCGATCCACATCGCCAAGGCGATCCCCAGAGTTGATGCCTGTGACACGGCCGCGCCGATGAAGATCTGGTCACGGGCCACCACCAGCACGCCGACGAGTGAGAGCAACAGGCCTATCAGCCATCCGGCGAGATAGGTGTTGTGAAAGAGCGTCCAGGAAGAGAGGAAGCTCTCGATCATGGGGACCCTCCCGCTGAATGGACCCGGACCGCGACCGAGCCTGACCGGTTGCAGGAAACCTCCACCCCCACGCCGTAGACCCGCTCGAGCGAGGCCGCGTTCAGCATCTCGTGTCGCGGTCCCGACTCGACCGTCCCCGAGTGAAAGAGAACGAGGTGCGTGGCGTAGCGCGCGGCGATCGCGATGTCGTGCGTGACGAACAGGAGGGTCAACTGTTCGCCCTGGTTCAGCCTGGCGAGAAATCGCAGGAACAGGTCTTCCGTGGAAAGGTCGAGGCCGTTGGTAGGCTCGTCGAGTATCAAGAGGCTGGGCCGTCGCACGAGCGCCCTGGCCACAAGAGCGCGTTGACGTTGGCCGCCGGAAAGCGACCAGTAGTCCCATCTCGCCATCCCTTCCAGCCCGACCCTGGAGAGAGCCCACTCCAGGCGATCGGTCTGCTCCTTTCTGCTTGCTCGAATGCCGACGAGCCCCAGCAGCACAAACTCCCGGACAGTGGTAGGAAGCGCCGGATTCAGGTCGCAGCGCTGGGGAACGAAGCCGATCTGCTCAAGGCGCCCAAGATCCGGGTGGAGCCATAATCGGCCGGCCCTAGGGCGAAGCGCTCCGAGGATGGCCCGGATCAGCGTGGTCTTCCCGGAACCGTTCGGCCCCAGGAAGAAGCAGAACTCGCCCTTCCGCACTTCGAGGTTGACGTTCTCCAGGATGACCCGGCCGCCATAGGCCAGGGACAATCCGTCCGCTTTCAGGACAACTTCAGTCTTCTCCATACTCCTCCGAGTCTCGGCAGCCCGCGCAGCCACGAGAGAGCCAGGCGTCCGCGAGATCCATTCGTGAGACGCAGAGCGGCGGGGAGGCGTAAGTCATGCCTTACCCTCCAGCGCTTCCGCAAGCTGCCGGACATTGTAATCAATCATGGCAAGGTACTCGTCGGCGCCATCTCGCGCCCCGACTTGGTGGGCCATTCTCACGACCCTGGCGCCGGTCTTTTCCGAGATGAATCGCGCGTGGCGAGGGTCATAATAGGACGCTGCAAGGACGATCTTGACCCCTTCTGCTCGCATCAATTCCGCCAACGCGCTGAGGTGTTTGGTGGTTGGTGGGATCCCCGGTTTGGGTTCCATGAACCCGATAACTGAGATTCCAAATCGGCGGGCGAAGTAGGGCCACATGTTGTGGTCAGCTACTGCCTCGATTCCATAGTGGGGAAGCATCACGCGCAGCCATCCACCGAGCAGAGACGCCTCTCCCTGTTGCTTCAGAAAGGTGTCGAGCCTGCCATGCTCGAAGAGGCGCGCCAGCTTATCCGTATCGTATTTCTTGGCAAGCTTGTCGCCAACCAAGGCTGCGCCCAATCGTTGGTTGAAGGAGGCGTAGCGCTCATCGAAGTACTGCTTCCGCTCCGGTCGCAGTTCGATCAGCTTATCCCGGATCAGCCGGGCTACCTTGAGACCATTCAAAGGGTCAAGCAGATAGTGCGGGTTCCCCAGGGGGTGGACGTCTCCCATGGAACGGTCCACCGGCCCGGTGGGAACCTCCAGGGGCGATATGATCCTGGAGGCGTCGAGATAGCCGCGCCCGCCGGGCAAGACCACTCCGTTCCTGGCGTTCTGCAAGAGTACCGGTGCCCAGCCGATTTCCAGGTCCATCCCGACCTGGATGTACAGGTTGGCCTGGCTCAACGCCTTGATGAAGCTGGGCTTGGCCTCGACGAAGTGCGCGTCTTCCGTCCCCTTCGCGAAGACTGTGACCGATACCTGGTCACCCCCCACCTCGCGAGTGAGACTGCCCAGCTCGGGAACCGTCGCGCAGACGTGGATCGGCTTGGCACCCTCCTGGGCATAGACGGTGGAGCCCGCGAGCCCCAGGGCTGCCAATGAGAGGGCCAAGAGGACCGGTCGATGCGTTCTGCTCAATATATATACCATGTGAGATCTCCTCCCGCTTAATACTTGTGGGCCGGATGGGCGCCGTAGAGGAATTCGACACCCAACCAGACGGAATGGGCGTCCTTGTGTTCGAGGTGCTCCGCGCGGTCGTAGTTGTACTGCAGCCGGATTCGCGAGAACTCTGATGGATGCCAGACGAGGAGCGGCGAGATGCGGTGACGGTCGTCTCGGAATGGGTCCGCGTCCCTTCCATTAGAGGTTAGCACGCTCGCCCCACTCCCGCTGGCATACTCGTACCGGAGCCCGCCGGCCCAGCCATATTGGAATCCGTATAACGCCTGGGTGTAGAATCCCCAGTCGCGGAGCGTCTCGCGCGGCATGTCGATGATTCTGTCCGGGTCATGGTTGTCGAAGAAGCGGTCCGCCGTATAGTCCCGCTGCATAATCTCCGACTGCCACAGGACGAACGGCCACCCGCGGAAGTTGTCGGTGGGACGCCACCTCACCTTAAGGTCCGCGCCGTAGATGCGGGTGTCCCCGTCTGGGCCCGAGGCGTTGGGGCCGAAGACCCCTGAGATCCCGAGCTTGGCGCCCACCTCGTCGCTCACATTCCAGAAGTTTTCCCAGCGGACCAGATAAGCGAGATCCTTCAGGCTCTTCACGTCGCGCTGGACAAACGGTCGCCCGCCGATGGGGCGGACATCGAAGAAGTCGCGGTTCGCAAGAAAGCTCGTCATCGTTTCGCCGCCGGCATTCTGTACCCCGAGATAGAGCTCGGAGAACCAGGGCAGCGGCGTGAGCCAGCCCAATCGAACGCCGGCCTGTCGCATCCCGTCAGGCCCGAAGAGCCGCGTATTGATGACCGGTTGGTCCAGCCAGTCCCAGGCGTGAGGATGGGTGGGGTTGATGAGCCCGAACTCGCTCAAGAAAAACCCGCCCTTCAGTTGGAGTCCATAAGGCAAAGACTGGGTGGTCAGGAACGCCTCTTCCAGCTCGACTTTCGTGTCGCCGACGACAGGGTCGATGAGGAAAAGGAGATGGGTTTCACCCGTGAAGTAAGGGTCCACTGCACCTGTAAACGACAGCTCTGCCTGCTGGACCGTGAAGCCGCGCTTGCGCGGGTCATGGTCGCCGCCTTGGAGCCTCTGGAGTGACTCGTCGCGTTCGGTTGAGGTCCCAGCGGCGAAGAGGGCGTCCAGAGACACATCGATCAGCCGGAGTGTGCTCCCGCCGATCTGCCGGGACCAGAGGTCGGTGCTCACGGGTTGCGGCGCAGGCGTCTCTATTTCCTTTAACGCCTTGTCAAGGGCCGATTCTGGCACCGAGGGCTTTTCCTGGGCACTGGATTGAGATTCCATAGCCTGAATCCGCCGCTGCAGCTCGTCCAGCTTGCGCTGCTTTTCGGCGTCGCTGCGCCGCAGCTCTTCGATCTCTTTCTTGAGAGCCTCAAGTTCGTGGGTCATGACCTGGGCCAGCGCGGCTTGCGTCTCGACAAGCAGCGCAACAAGAACGGTAAGGATGATGAAGCTCCTCTGTTTGAGGCAGGGAAATAGCATCGGTTGTTCCTCCTTACATGCAAAGGGTCTCGTCGTGTCAAGACAAGACCGTACAAACGGGAAATGGGGAGGCGCATCGGTTCTCCGGTCTTTTGAAGAATCACGAGACCGGTTACCGACCGGCGATTAGGCTAATGCGGGTGTTAGAGAAGGATGGGTGGGGCGCGGTTGTGAAAGGAGCCGACGTCGGTGACGCCGTAAAGCGGTAAGAATGAAAGGCCGCGAAACTCAGATTTTAGGAAAAACCGGAGCAGGAGAGCGAGCAGGAGGCCGGTGGATGCGACCTGTTGCCAGAAATGGATCGGGCAGATCCCTTGCGGTCCTGGCCGAGGCTTGGCGCCGGTCTGCTGAGCGCCCGTAATCGGGGTGGGACCAGGAAGGAGAAGCCGGAAGAGACCGCCCAGGGAGCCCGCATCACCATGATCGTGTGGGTCGGGGACCAGGAGCAGGAATGACATGGTGAGGAGCACGAAGGTCGCTGCCCCATGCTGTTTCCAGGTGTCTCGCTTCCTGCTCTTCGGCGAAGCCACTTATCCTCCCACAGCATCGGATTGAGAACCGGAAATCGCTGGCAATCGTCATGCCCTGCCCGGCACGAGAATCCTACCAAGACAGTCGCGGCATGTCCAGGGGAAACTTCCCATCAAGTTGCCGTTGCACCAGTAACCACTTCGCCGTCTCGCGCCCATGCGTGGGCTGGTGGAGGGCATGCTCTTCCCGGTCCTGGAGGGAACGGATATGCCGGGCCGGGGGAAGAAGGTGCATGGCTCCGCATTAGAACTCACCCTTAAATTCGCTATACTCTGCCACTTCTTTTAGGGTCAACAATCCTTCGTGGCGGCGGCCATTGATGATCCACGTTGGGTAACTTCGAATACCCATGACGCTGCAGATGGTCGCTTGAGGGGCAGCGCGACCTTGGGGGCTGCATTCAACGTAGGGCAGGCGATTCGCCGACGCCCCAAATAACTTCTTCTGCTCCTGACAATGAAGGCACCAATCGGCCCCATAGAATTTGGCGTCTGTCTTGGCTAAATGTTCGACGAGGGCGCGCACCTTGGGATCTTCCACTCCTGGAGCCTTGCCCCATACTCCGGCTTGGTAGAGGTGCAGGGCCGCTATCAGAACAAGGCTGCCAGTGACGGTCTGGAAGATCCAGGCACGCGGGGAGAATTTGGGGAGATCGTTGGGTCGTTGATAAATGACCGTTCCAAAGATGGCCGTCATGAAGGCCGCTGATACGAGGCAGTAAGGACAGGCGGCTCTGAGTTCCACCAGGGAGACTGTGGTGAGGCTGATGCTATACAGGACGCCGAAGAGGGAAACCAACCAGGCCAATTTCCACTGGGTGTCGCGGCGTGTGATAAAAGCGATCCCGGCCAAACTGAGGTAGAGCAGGAAGCCCCAGAAAGCGGTCGGTAGCCCGAAGAGCTTCGCCCAACGGCTGCTCAGGACCAAATCGCAGCCGCCCCCCACCGGGCATCCCGCGACGGTCTGCCCGGTCCAGGTGGTGAGCGTCAGATAGCCAGCAACCACCATTCCGACGAGTGCAAGCCAGAACAGGAGCCAGTTGGGAACGGCTCTGAGTCGATTCTGCATGCGACTCTGGTTCTTGGAGGACCTCTGCTTCTTGGCTGCCCGGCCCATCGAGTTGAACCTTTCGCCTATGTGTTCCCGTGGATGAGTTCTCTCACGTCCCGGCGCAGGCGCTGGAGGGCCGCGCCATCGCTGCTGTCGTAGTACCCGCGAACCCTGGCCTGACGATCCACCAGGACAAATCGAGAGCTATGCAGAATGGGACCTATCGTGTTGTTGTGTCCATCTTCCCCAGGCTGGACGGCGATCAGGTGAAAGCCTTCCTGAGCCAGGCGACGGATATCGTCTTTCTTGCCGGTGAGAAAGAGCCAGCGATCAGGATCGGCCTTATAGCGTTCAGCGTAGCGCGAAAGGACTTCGGGCGTGTCCCGCTCGGGATCGACAGAGATTGACACCAGCCGCACGTGCATCTGTTCCATGAAGTCCTGTTGAAGCCTGGCCATCTCCGCGCTCTGTAAAGGGCAAGTGTCCTTGCAGGACGCGTAGATGAAGTTTGCAACCCAGACCTTTCCCCGCAGTTCGGGAAGCCCTACTTGCTGGCCATTCCGTTCGAGGAGTGAAAAGTCCGGGATCTCTCCATAGACACTGAGCCCTTCGAGGGGCATCTCATTCCAGCTCGCTTGCCGTGGTGGCCTCCCAAGTGTTATCCACAATCCTGCGCCTATAACGACGGCCGAGACGATGATGAGTAGACGAAAGAACAGCCGCCTGGTGTGAGGATGCTCAACCCTTTTACGCTGCATCTCACTCCCACTACTCGGCTGCGAAATGGACGCTGTCCGTCGCATCCAGCTCGGTTTGATGATCTTCGGCCACTACTCTGAGTTCCAGATTATGCCGGCCGGGCCGGATTCCTGTCAAGACTCCCTTCTTTGGATGGCTGAACATCCCCATCAGCTCGCCATCCACGTAGGCATGCAGATGGTGCCCCCTCTTTCCTTTAACCCAGTTATAGCTTATGGGGATCTCGTCCCCCTTAATTACCTGTCCTTCTTGGGGAGCAATGATTTTGAGGCGTGCTCCCTCCGCGGGCCTGAGGGCAGATCTAGGTGGCATCTCTTCGGTGTGCGTGTGATGCTCGTGCATCTCCTCGGGGCTTCCCTTCATCCCGGCCATCGTGGCGCCACGCATCTTCTGGGATTGGCCGGACAGAGCTTCCGGAGGAGGCAGCGAGACGATCATAGTGAGGATCAATGATAGGACTGTGGTCTGATACCCGATCATGATTTGCAATCCTCCGTGACTTGCTGCTGGGCTGTTCACTATTCCTTCAAAAGGCCCTCTATGATATCCGCGACCCCTGGACCCGTCCAATCCCTTGGTCCCAGGGCAACCCACTCGATCCTGCCCCCCTTCCCGATGACATACGAAGTAGGAAGTATCCATGCGCGATAAGCACGAAGGGCACTCCCATACTGATCGATAAGCACGGGGAATTTCAGCCCATACTCCTTTGCAAATGGTACGACTACCTTCTTACTATCTGCGGCAATCGCCACTACGATAAATCCACTATCCTTGAACCGTTCCCATAGGGCCCCTATGGTTGGCAATTCGTCCCTGCAGGGCACGCACCATGTGGCCCAGAAATGGACGAGGAGCACCCTGCCCTTATACTGTTCAAGACCTCGCTCTTTCCCGTCGAGATCCTTAAGCAGGAAAGCGGGGGCCATCTTGACTCCTTCCGGTTTCTGCAGTCCTGAAAGGGGAGCGGGGGGCTCCTCAGCCATGGCGAGGGGAACCATGGTCAGGCAACTCAACGCCATCAGGGAGCACAAGGTGTTCTTGATGACCGCGCCCC
>Ga0210377_10000995_pt1 | contig 26580 bp, 30 predicted proteins | sample PLM4_65_b1redo_FD_155480 | JGI IMG/M metagenome (GOLD analysis project Ga0210377, IMG submission 155480) | Groundwater sediment microbial communities from an aquifer in East River, Colorado, USA - PLM4_65_b1 redo | ecosystem: Environmental > Terrestrial > Soil > Riparian zone | place: USA: East...
TATCTGCAGAAAGGTGGCTCGGTCCTGGTCATGGCCGATCCGACCTTGAAGACGAACCTCGAGGGTCAGCTCGCGAAGTGGGGCGTCGAGCTCGGCCCGGAGATCGTGGTCGAGCAGCAGCTCCAGCTCTTCGCGGGGCCACAGCTCGGTGTACAGCCCGTCGTCACGACCTACGGCGCGCACCCGATCACGGACAAGCTCGCGGGGCAGCCGACCGTCTACCGGCTGGCGCGGCCCGTGCGCAAGGCGGAGGGCAGCGACGCGACGCTGACGGAGCTCGCGACGACGACCCCGCAGAGCTGGGGCGAGACGGACGTCGCGGGACTGCTCGCGTCGCAGCCGGTCGCGCTCGACCCGGCCAAGGACAAGGCCGGGCCGCTCGCGCTCGGGGTCGCGCGCGAGTGGACGCCGCCCGAGGGCAAGGGCCGCGGCGCGCGGCTGGTCGTGTTCGGCGATTCGGACTTCATGCGCAATCGCTACGTGACCCAGATGTACAACGGCGACCTCTTCCTGAACGTCACCGGCTGGCTCACCGGCTCGGAGGAGTTCGCGACGATCGATCGCAAGCGCCCGCGCGTGGCGACCTTGAACATGACCGTCGAGCAGTTCGCGGACTTCCGCTTCCTCGCGCTGTTCGCGCTGCCGGAGGCCATCCTGCTGCTCGGGGTCGTCAACTGGTGGCGGCGGCGGACCTGAAGTGAAGCTGCGTGGAACTCTCGCGCTCGTCGTCGCGGCGCTCGCGCTCGGACTCTACGTGTATTTCGTGGAGATCCGCGGCGAGGCCGCGAAGCAGGCGGCCGATTCGGCCGCGCGCACGATCTTCGCGGTCGCGCCCGCGCGCGTGACGGGCCTCTCGCTCGACACCTCCGACGGAAAGCTCGCGGTCCTGCGGCGCGACGAGAAGCGCTGGAACCTCGAGTCACCGATCGCCTATCCGGCCGACGCCGACGCCGTCGACCGCGCGCTGCACGCGCTCGAGAAGCTCGAGTCGACGGAGACCCTGGAGGCGAGGCCGGCCGATCTCGAGCCGTTCGGTCTGGGCAAGGACCGCAAGACCGTCGAGGTGCGCGCCATGGAGGAGGCGGTCAAGACGCTCTATCTCGGCGCCAACACGCCCGTCGGCGGGGGACGCTACGTCGAGCTCTCGAACGACCCGAATCGCATCTTCGCGGTCTCCGCGGGTGCGCTCACCGGACTCACGCCGACCTTGCTCGAGCTGCGCGACAAGCGCCTGCTCCGGATCGCCGAGGGCGGCGCGAACGAGCTGGTCGTGCGCTCCGGCGGCGCGATCGTCGTGCGCGCCCAGCGAGTCGGCGCGGCCTGGTCGCTGATCGAGCCCGAGACCGCGCCGGGCGACGCGGAGAGGATCAAGCGCGTGATCGACGACCTGTCGCTCGCGCGCGCGAGCGGCTTCGAGGACGAGCCGCAGCCGCGCGAGAAGTACGGGCTCGCGAAGCCGGTGCTCGAGGTCGACGTGCGCGGGCCGCTCTTCGAGGAGCAGGTCGCCTTCGGGAAGGCCGACGGCCGCACGTTCGCGGCGCGCGCGAACGACCCGGTGATCCTCGAGGCGAACGAGCGCGTGATCGCGAGCGTGCCGGTCACCTTCTTCGACTACCGCGAGAAGCGCGTGCTGACCGTCGACGCGGAGGCCGTGCGCGGTCTCGAGTTCACGTTCCCGCGCGAGAACCTCTCGCAGAAGTTGAAGCGCGACGGGCAGGTGTGGACGAGCGAGACGCCTGGCCTCGAGCTGAAGCCGGTCGAAGTCGAGGACGCGCTCTACGCGATTGCCGCGCTCGAGGCCACCGCCCTCGAGGACACGAGCCCGGACCGCAAGCAGCTCGGCCTCGAGCCGCCGCTCGCGACTCTGCGCGCGTTCGACGAGAAGGGCGCCCTCCTGGGCGAAGTCTCCTTCGGCGATCCGCACCCCGACGAGGGTCTGCCCGCGCTGTCCTCGCAGAGCCCGCTGGTCTGGCGCGTCTCGAACGACATCGGCCGAAGCGTGCCGCTCTCGCCGGAGGCGTTCACGAACCTGCTGGTGAAGTCCGCAGCCGCGCCGGAGACAGCGCCGGAGAATGCGTCCGAACCGGCGCCCGAGCCCGTCAGTCCCTGAGGACCTCGAGCATCGCGGGGTGGACGGCCCCGTTGCTCGCGACGATGTGCTGGCCGGACGCGGGTGCCGGCCCGCCGACGAAGTCACTCGTGCGCCCACCCGCCTCCTCGACGATCAGAAGCCCCGCCGCCACGTCCCACGGCGCGAGGTGGAGCTCCCAGTAGCCGTCGAAGCGGCCGCAGGCGACGTAGGCGAAGTCGAGCGCGGCCGAGCCGGCGCGGCGGATCGCCTGCGCCCGGCCGACGAAGCGCTCGAAGTAGGCGAGGTTCGGCGTGCGGCGCGCGTGCACGTCGTAGGCGAAGCCGGTCGCGAGCAGCGCGCGGCGCAGCTCGGCGATCTGCGAGACGCGGATCGGCTTGCCGTTCAGGCTCGCCCCGGCGCCGCGCTCGGCCGAGAAGAGCTCGTCGCGCATCGGGTCGTACACCACGCCGACCTCGCGACGCCCGTCGACCTCGACGCCGATCGAGACCGAGAAGTGCGGGAACGCGTGGGCGTAGTTGGTCGTGCCGTCGAGCGGGTCGACGATCCAGCGCACGCCGCTCGAGCCGGCGTGGGCGGTGTTCTCCTCGGTGAGGAGCGCGTCGTTCGGGCGCGCCGCCAGGATGCGCTCGCGCACGAGCGCGTCGACCGCGTGATCGACGTCGGTGACGAGGTCGATCTCGCTCGACTTCGTCTGGATGGTGCGCGGGTCGTGGAAGCGCCCGCGCTCGATCGCCCCGGCCTCGCGCGCGATCGCGGTGGCGAGCGCGAGTAGCTCGCTCACGCCCTCGCCTCGAGCCGGAAGAGCTGGCGCGCGCGCTCGTCGGTGCGCGCGGCGATCTCCTCGGCGCCCACGTCGTGCAGCTCCGCGAGGCAATCGACCACGTGCGCGACCCAGGCGGGCTCGTTCCGGCGACCGCGGTGCGGCACGGGCGCGAGCAGCGGCGAATCGGTCTCGACCAGCAATCGCTCGAGCGGCAGCGCCCTGGCGACCTCGCGCAGGTCGGCGGCGTTCTTGAAGGTGAGGATGCCCGAGAACGAGATGTCGAAGCCGCGCGCCAGACACTCGCGCGCGAAGGGCAGGTCCCCGGTGAAGCAGTGGATCACGCCGCCGACCCGCTCGGCGCCGGTGTCGTCGAAGATCGCGAGGATCTCGTCGAAGGCGTCGCGCGAGTCGCGGCTCGGGCGCACGTGGATCACCAGCGGCTTCGCGACGGCGCGCGCGAGCGCGATCTGCGCGCGCAGCGCTTCGCGCTGCGCGTCGCGCGGCGAGTGCTCGTACCAGTAGTCGAGTCCGCACTCGCCGACCGCGACGACCTTCGAGTGCGCGAGCCAGCCGTCGATCGCCGTCTCCGCGATCGGGCTCCACTCCGCGGCGTCGTGCGGATGCACGCCCACGCTGGCCCAGATCCCCGTGTTCTCCTGGGCGAGCATGACCGCGCCCGCGTTCGCGCCCACGCCGTAGCCGGCGCCGACCGCGAGCATCCCCTCGACGCCGGCCGCGCGCGCGCGCGCGATCAGCTCGGGCGCCTCGGCGAGAAGCTCGGGTGCGCCGATGTGCGCGTGGCTGTCGAAGAGCCTCACGCCGTCTCGATGCGCGGGAAGAGCGATTCCGCCTTGCGGGTCTGCGCGCCCACCGCGAGCCGGCCCCAGACGAGGCGCTCGGCCAGCGCGCCCGATCCCTCGCCCGCGCCGAGCGCCGCGAGGATCTTCGCGCTCGTCTCGGGCATGAACGGGCCGAGCAGGGTCGCGATCACGCGGATGCTCTCGAAGAGCTCGTACATCACGGTCGCGAGCTCCGCCTTGCGCGCGGGATCCTTGGCCAGCACCCAGGGCGCGGAGCTGTCGACGTACTTGTTTGCCGCGCCGACGAGCTCCCACAGCGACGCCAGCGCGCGCTGCGTCGAGAACGCGCGCACGTGCCGGTCGACGTCGGCCGCCACGCGCGCCGCGATCGCGCGCAAGTCACTCGCGCCCGTACCCGCGGGCACCCGCCCGTCGAAGTACTTGCCGAGCATTCCGAGCGAGCGCGACACGAGATTGCCGAGGTCGTTCGCGAGATCGGCGTTGATGCGTGCGACCAGCGCCTCTTCCGAGAACTCCGCGTCGACGCCGAACGACATCTCGCGCAGCATGAAGTAGCGCAGCGACTCGTAGCCGTAGACGTCCTTCAGTCCGAGCGCGTCGACCAGGCTGGTCGCGCTCTTCGAGATCTTCTGACCGCCGAGCGTCCAGTAGCCGTGCACGCGCAGCTCGCGGTAGAGCGGGATGCCCGCGCAGTGCAACATGATCGGCCAGAAGACGCCGTGGAACTTCAGGATCTCTTTCGCGATCAGGTGGTGCGCGCCGCTCCAGCGCTGCGGCCACGCCGGATCGTCGGGATAGCCGACCGCGGACAGATACGTGATCAGCGCGTCAGCCCAGACGTAGGCGACGAAGCGGTCGTCGAAGGGCAGGGGAACGCCCCAGTCGAGTCGCTCGCGCGGGCGCGAGATGCACAGGTCGCCGAGCCCGCCGTCGCGCAGCATCGCCAGAACTTCGTTGCGGTAGCGCTCGGGCTCGATCAGCGACGGGTTGGAGCGGAGCTCCTCCGCCAGCCAGCCGAAGTAGTGGGAGGTGCGGAAGAAGTAGTTCGTCTCGCGGCGGGATTCGATCGTGCGGTTGGGGTGGAGGGTGCACTTGCCGTCGAGGAGGTCGCGCTCGGTCTTGAACTCCTCGCAGCCGACGCAGTACATCCCCTCGTACTCGCGCAGCTCGATCTCGCCCTTGTCGAAGAGCGTCTGCCAGAACTGGCGCACGGCGCGCACGTGCTCCGGATCGGTGGTGCGCACGAAGCGCCTCGGCTCGAGACCGAGCCCGCTCCACTGCGCGCGAAAGCGCTCCGCCATGCGGTCGACGAACGCCTGCGGCGTGACGCCCTCGGCGGCCGCGGCCTCGGCCAGCTTCTCGCCGTGCTCGTCGGTCCCGGTGATGAAGAACGCGTCCTCGCCCGCCAGCCGGTGATAGCGCACGAGGGTGTCGGCGTACGTCGTGGTGTAGGCCGTCCCGAGGTGCGGCGCCGCGTTCGGGTAGTAGATGGGCGTCGTGACGTAGAAGGGCGTCGGCATCGCGGGGGAACTTAGCGACTACGCGCTCGCGCGCAGCTCGAGCAGGAGCCCCTCGACCACGAGCTGCGGGTTCAGATTGCGGCGGTCGAGCTCGCTGCGCGCGCGCGACGCGGACTCGAAGACGCGCAGCCAGCGGTCGAGCGCGCGGGCGTCGCCCGATCCGGCGGCGGTCTCGGCGCGCGCGCGCGCGAAGGCCGCGTCGACCTCCAGGAAGAGCCGGGCCCGATCGCGGCCGGCTTCGCCCGGGCGCCGGAAGGTCTCGGCGAAGTCGAGGATCTCCGTCGCGCCGACCTCGCCGATCCCGGCCAGGAACGCGTGCATCGCGCGCGCGTCTTCGAGCGAGGTCTCGGCCCAGGCTCGCGCCGCGGCCGGGCTCGCGCCGCCGAGCGCGCTCGCGAGCGCCGCGTCGGTCTCGGGCACCCCGTCCGCCGCGAGCTCCGCGCGCACCGCCGCCTCCGCCCAGGGCACGAAGCGCACGCGCATCGTGCGCGAGCGGAGCGTGGGTGGCAGCACGTGCGCCGAGGAGGTCACCAGGATCAGCACCGCGCCTTCCGGCGGCTCTTCGAGCGTCTTCAAGAGCGCGTTCGCCGCCTCGGCGCGGAGCTTCTCGGCCTCGGGGATCAGGGCGACCCGGCGTCCGCGCTCGTTTGCCACCAGCGACAGGGCGGCCCGCAGGTCGCGCACCGCGTCCACCTTGATGCGCGCGCCGTCCGCGAGCACCCAGTGCAGGTCCGGGTGGCTCGGCAGCGCGTCGGCCTGTCCGTCGCGCGCGGCAAGCAGGTGGCAGTCGTGACACGCGCCACACGGCTCGAGCGCGTCCGGGCCGACGCGCTTGCACAGGAGGAGCCGCGCGAACCAGAGAGCCGTCTCGCGCTTTCCCGTGCCGGGCGGCCCCTCGAAGAGGTACGCGCCGTGGACCTGACCGCGCGCTCGGGCGCGCGCGAGCTCGGTCCGGATCGCCTTCGTGTCTTCGCCGGTCATCAGCGAGCGGCAGCATAGCGCTCGAGACCCGGGAGATCTCAAGCGATGCCGGGCTCTCTCCGATGTGCAAGTACGGGCAAGATGCACGAACGGAGGCTCCTCGCGGAGCCAGGAGTAGCGAGCATGGCGTTCAAGGATTTCGGCAAGGTCAAGGAAGGCGGGACCCTGAGCGGCGCGACGGGCGGCGGAGTCGGCGCGCTGACCGCGTTCATCGACCAGGGCTCGGAGTTCTCCGGCAAGCTCAGCTTCAAGGACACGGTTCGCATCGACGGCCGCTTCGAGGGGGAGATCTCGAGCGAGAACACGCTGATCGTCGGCGAGACGGGCGCGGTCACCGCGACGATCCGCTCCCAGGTGATCGTGATCTCCGGCGAGGTCCACGGCGAGATCAACGCGAGCGGGCAGGTGGTCCTGCACAAGACCGCGCGCGTCGACGGCAACATCCACACCGCGCGCCTGGTCGTCGAGGACGGAGCGGTGTTCACGGGCCGCATCGAGATGAACACGAAGTCCGCGAAGCCGATGACGCCGCCCAAGGAAGCGCCGAAGCCGAGCGGCTCCGGCAGCCCGAGCCACTAGAGGCTCTAGCTCAACAGCACCGAGGTCACGCCCGGAACGCGCGCGCGCAGCGCGGGCTCGAGCACGAGCCGGCGGGTCATCTCGCGCGCGGGGCAGCGGGTGCACGCGCCCTGCAATTCGATCCGCACCGTGCCGTCCTCTCCGACGCTCACGAGCTCCGCGTTGCCGCCGTCGGCCACGAGTCCCGGGCGGAGCAGGTCGAGCGCGCGGCGCACGTTCTCCGGCTTCAGGACGCGTCCGGCGGACGCGTTGATCTCACCGGAACTCTCTCCTAGCCTTCTCGACATGCGCGTCCGCGTGCTCCTCTTCGCAGCCCTGCGTGAAGCCGTCGGCCATAAGCAGCTCGAGCTTGAGCTTCCCGCCGACGTGACGCTCGCGGAGCTCATGGCGAGGCTGGAACGCGAGCACGGCGTGCTCGCGCGCTATCGCGGGCGGCTCCTGGTCTCGCTGAACGAGGAGCGCATGCCCTTCGAGACGCAGCTCGGGGAGGGCGACGAGATCGCGCTGCTGCCGCCGGTCTCGGGCGGCGCCGAGCGCGCGTGGGTCGACGCGCAGCCGCTCTCGATGGATGCGCTGCTCGCCGAGGTGAGCGGCCCGTCGATGGGCGGCGTGGTCACCTTCACCGGCGTCGTGCGCAACCAGGCTCGCGGCAGCGAGATCGATCACCTCGAGTACGAGGCGTATGCGCCGATGGCCGAGAAGGAGATGCGCAAGATCGTCGACGCGATCGCGCTGCGCTGGCCGCAGGTGCGAATCGCGCTCTCGCACAGGGTCGGCCGTCTCGCGATCGGCGACGCGGCGGTGATGATCGCCGCGGCCGCGCCGCACCGCGCCGAAGCGTTCGAAGCGTGTCGCTTCGCGATCGACACCTTGAAGAAGACCGTCCCGATCTGGAAGAAGGAGTTCGCCACGAGCGGCGCGTACTGGGTCGAGGAGAACCCGTGAGCCGCGACGCATCACGCGTGAGCGGCGAAGCAGTACCCGTGAGCGGCGAAGCAGTACGCGTGAGCGGCGAAGCGCCTCCGCAGCACCGCGCGTACGCGCCGAAGTCGATCGCGTGCGCCGTGCTCACCGTGAGCGACAGCCGCACCACGGCGGACGACACGTCCGGCAAGCTCATCCGCGAGCTCCTCGAGAGCGGCGGACACCGGACGGTGGAGCACGGGATCGTAGCCGACGACGCGGAGGCGATCCGCTTCGCGGTGCTGCGCGCGCTCGCGCGCCCGGAGGTGCACGCGGTGATCGCGACCGGCGGCACGGGCGTCTCGCCGCGCGACGTCACGCCCGACACGCTCGAGCCGCTCTTCGAGAAGCGGCTCTCGGGCTTCGGCGAGCTCTTCCGCATGCTCTCGTTCGCGGAGATCGGCGCCGCGGCGCTCCTGTCGCGTGCGACGGCGGGGACGGTCGGCGGCAAGGTCGTCTATGTCATGCCGGGGTCCTCCGGCGCGGTCCGGCTGGGCATGGAGAAGCTGGTCCTGCCCGAGCTCGCGCACGTCGTCGGGCAGCTCCGCCGCACGGACGCGCCCCGTTCAGGGGCGGCGTAGTCTTCAGGGGCCGCGCAACCTTCAGCGGCCGTCTGACCGGGCCGAAACCGGCTCGTGGCCGCGCACGCCCGCCGGAACCTCGGAGTCCTCTTGCTCGTGCTGGTCGTGGCCGCGCTCCTGCCGAGCGAGGTCGCGATCTGGGTCGATCGCGAGGGCCACACCTGGCTCTCCGACCGCGAGTCGCCCGCGCCCGGGGCCGAGCGGGTCACGCCCGAGGACCTCGCGATCCGCTGGGAGAACCGGCGGCTCGGCGCGCCCCTGCCGCGCGGGACGAGCTCGAGCAACGATGACGATCGCTATCTCTCCGCGGTGCTCGCGGCGCGCGGCGACATCCAGCGCGGGGATCTGCAGTCGGGGCTGCGCACGCTGCGTCGATTGCAGCGCGACTTCCCGACCCGGGCGGAGGCGGCGCTCCTGCTCGCACGGGTCGAGCGCCACCGCGGCCGGCTCGAGCCCGCGCGCGAAGCGCTCGACGGCGTGCTCTCGACCGCGAGCCGCGTACCCGAGCGCTGGCGCGAGGCTGCGCTACGCGAGCGCGCGGAGATCGACCAGGAGCTCGTCCTCGCGAGGGCGCGCGACGGCCAGGTCTGGGAGACCCACTCACTCGAGTCGCAGCACTTCCTCCTGACTTACGACCACCAGTTCGCCGGGCGCGAGTACGGGGAGCAGGTGGTCGAGGTGCTCGAGCAGGCGCGCAATCAGATGGAGCGGCAGCTCGGCCGAACGCTCTCGCGCCCGCTCGAGGTGAAGCTCTACACGCGTGCGCACTATCTCGAGGCGTATCAGCACCGCTTCGGCTTCGCGACGGTCGGCTTCTACGACGGCGCGATCCACGTCGTCTCCGCGAAGCGCCCGCGCAACGAGCTGTACGCGCTGGTCGTCCACGAGTACGTGCACGCGCTCTTCAAGGAGGCGACCGGCTCGCACCAGCCCTTCTTCATGAACGAGGGCATCGCCGATCGCGCCGAAGAGGCCGCGCGCGGCCGGCCGCAGCTCTCGCGCGAAGAGTGGCGCCGCCTGCTGGACGCGCTGCGCAGCGACGAGTGGCTCCCGCTCGGCTCGCTCGTTCAGGGCTTCTCCGGCTTGAAAGGGGCGCGGGCCCTGCTCGCGTATCTCGAATCGCGCGCGGCGATCGAGCTGCTCGAGGCCCGCCGCCCGGGCTCGGTGGCCGCGTTCCTCGCAGCCTGCGCCTCCGGACAGACGTGGCAGGACGCCCTCCGCACGGCCACCGGCTGGGACACGGCCGGCCTCGAGCGCGCGCTTCAGGACGAAGTGCGCTCGCGCTTCGCGGACGATCCGCTCGCCTCGAGCCGGGATCGCTGACAGAATCGCACCGTGGAGGTGCGTTCATGGATCCCGCGCTCGGTATCGCGCTGCTCTGGGTCGCGTTCACGGCCACGCACCTGGGCATGTCCAGCCTGCGGCTGCGGCCGCGACTCACGGGTGCGATGGGCGAGGGCGCGTTCATCGCGGTCTACTCGATCGTCGCGCTCGCCATCTTCGTCCCGCTGATCCGCCTGTACTTCACGAGCAAGCACGGGGGGGAGATGCTCTGGTACCTGCCGCGCGGGCCGCTCTTCAGCGGCGTCGTCTACGCCGGCATGGCGATCGCGTTCGTCCTGCTCGTGTCGAGCTTCCTGCGCCCGAGTCCCGGCGGCGTCGTGCCGGGGGACACGACACCGCGCGGTGTGTATCGCATCACTCGCCATCCGATGGTGATGGCGTTCGTCGTCTTCGCGCTCGTCCACCTGCTCCCGAACGGCTCGACCGCGGACGTCGCCTTCTTCGGCGGCTTCGCGCTCTTCGCCCTCGTCGGCGCCGCCCACCAGGACCAGCGCAAGCTGGCGACCGGCCCCGCCGGCTACCGGAACTTCTACGAGTCCACGCCCTTCCTCCCCTTCACCGGCCGAGACACGCTCCAAGGCCTCCGCGAGCTCTCCCCGATCGCAATCCTCGGCGGCCTCCTCCTCACCCTCACCATCTGGTACTTCCACAGCACCTGGTTCGGCGGCAACCCCTAGACGAAGGGTGATGCTCGCCGCCTCGGGGGCCGCGCTGCGCCCGCCGAGTGGGTCGGGTACCCCCGGGGACACGCTCGGCGGGCGCAGCGCGGCCCCGAGGCCACCCGAGGCCTCACCCCTCCGGCGCCCAATACTCGAAGTCGACCAGGTTCGCCTTCATGTACTCCCGCAATCCGTCGACGAGCTTCTTCTCCAGCTGCCGCACCCGCTCCCGCGTAAGCCCGAGCTCGTCGCCGATCTCCTGCAAGGTGCGCGGGTCCTCCGCGAGCACGCGCTCGCGCAGGATCTTCTGGTCGCGCGCATCGAGACCCACCGCGAAGCGCTCGACGTGGTCGCGCAGCGCGCGCCGCATCTCCTGATCGGCGACCGCGTCGTCGATCGGGCCCGCGTTGGACGCGATCGATTCGCCGAAGCTCGCGCCGCCCGGCTCGTCGCGTCGTATCGGCGCGTCGGTGGAGAGATCGCCGTGCGCCAGCCGGTGCTGGAGGTCGACGACCTCGGGCTCGCGCACGCCGAGCTTCTCCGCGAGCAGGCGCGGCTCCGGCTCGCGGCCCTCGCGCTCGAGCTCGCGCTTCGCGCGCGAGAGCTGGAAGAAGAGCTTGCGCTCCGCGCGGCTCGAGCCGACGCGCACCATGCGGATGTTGTCGATCAGGTACTTCAGGATGTACGCGCGGATCCAGTACGACGCGTACGACGAGAGCTTCACGCCGCGATGCGGATCGAAGCGCTTCACGCCCTGCAGGAGCCCGACGTTTCCCTCCTGGATGAGGTCGAGCAGGTTCGTCCAGACGCGCCGATACTCGAGCGCGATCTTCACGACCAGGCGCAGGTTCGACAGCACGAGCTTCTGCGCGGCCTCCGAGTCGCCGGACCCGAAGACGCGCTCCGCCAGCGAGAGCTCCTCCTCGCGAGAGAGCAGCGGGTAGCGGCCGACCTCTGCGAAGTAGCGCGCGAGCGTGTCGCGCGGGACGCTCTCGAGCCCCGCCGGGGGAGTCGGAACGGGAAGCGCCGACTCCGGCGCGACGGGGTCGCCCGATTTCTTGGCCACGCGGAGAACCTACCGCGTCGCCGCGCGAGAATGCGAGCGGACGGCTACTTCTTCTTCAGGGAGACGATGAACTTCACGAGCGCCCAGCGGTCGGCCTCGGGAATCACAGCGCCCCACGGCGCCATCATCGGCGAGCCGCCCTTCGACGCGGCGCCGTTGGTGATGACCTCGTAGTGCGCCTGCTCGGTGTCGCCGAACTTCCACTTCGCTTCCTGGAAGTTGCGCGGCGGAGGATTCAGCGTCTTCCCGACCGGGCCGTCGCCGAGCCCTGCGGGGCCGTGGCAGGTCTCGCAGTACATCTTGAAGACCTGCGCCCCCTTGGCCGCGTCGGCCGCCTGGACCTTCGCCGCCGCGTCGTCCGCGGCGCGACCGGTCGAGGCCGCAGTGAGGAGAAGCAGCGAAGCGCCGAGCCCGAGTAGAACGCGCATGAAACCCTCCGGGATTGAAACGCGGGGCAGCTTAGGGGCGGCCCCCGCGACCGTCAACGCAACGCTCGGACGCACCTGCCGCCCGAATTATTTCCAGCGCCGCACCAGCTCGATCAGCAGGCGGACGCCGAACCCCGTCGCGCCCTTCGCGTAGTACGGCATCTCCTTGGTCGTCCAGGCGGTTCCGGCGATGTCGAGATGCGCCCAGGGCGTTTCGCCCACGAAGTGCGAGAGGAAGGCCGCGGCCGTGGACACGCCGCCGTTGCGCCCGCCGGTGTTCACGATGTCGCCGACGCTTCCCTTGATCGCGTTCTTGTGCTCCTCCCAGAGCGGGAGCGGCCAGGCGCGCTCGTGGGTCGCGTCGGCGGCGGCGCGCACCTTCGCGATCAGCTTCTCGTCGTTGCCGAGCACCGCGCACGCGACCTCGCCGAGCGCCACCAGGCACGCGCCGGTGAGCGTGGCGAGATCGATGATCGCGTCGGGCTTGTAGCTCGTCGCGTGGTGCAGCGCGTCCGAGAGCACGATGCGGCCCTCGGCGTCGGTGTTCAGCACCTCGATCGTCTTGCCCTGCGCGCTCTTGATGATGTCGCCCGGCACGTATGCCGCGCCGCTGGGCATGTTCTGCGCCGCGGGCACCAAGCCTACGATGTGGAAGGGCAGGTCGAGCAGCGCCGCCGCGCGCAGCGCGCCGAGCACGGCCGCGCCGCCGGACATGTCGTGCTTCATCTCGTCCATGTTCGCGGCGGGCTTGATCGAGATGCCGCCGGAGTCGAACGTGATGCCCTTGCCGACGAACGCCAGGGTCGGCCGCTTGCGCGCGCCCTTCGCCGGCGCGCCGTGCTCGAGCACGATCAGCCGCGGCGGGTGCGCGCTGCCGCGCCCGACGGCGAGGATGCCGCCCATCTTCTCGCGCTCGAGCTCCTTCTCCGCGAACACCGTCACCTTGAGGCCGTGCGCGCGCCCGAGCTTGCGCGCCTCGCTCGCGAGGTGCTCCGGCGTGCACATGCCGCCCGGCTCGTTCGAGAGGTCGCGCGCGAAGTTCGCGGACTCGCCGAGCACCGTGCCGAGCTTCGCGCCGCGGCGCAGCGCCGCGACCTGCCGCGCGTCGGCCGCGAGCAGCGCGATCGACTCGAGCGCCGGCGGCTTCTCGTTCCCGCTCTTGTACTTGTCGAAGCGGTACGCGCCGAGCACGAGCCCCTCGGCGAGCGCCTGCGCGGCGTCCTCGGGCGAGACGCGCCGAAGCGCCGGAACGAGCAGCGCCGCGCGCTTGGCCTTCGCGCGCGCGAGCGCCTTCGAGGCGCGACCGCCCGCGCCGCGCAGCGCTTCGCCGCGCGCGTCCTTCTCGTCGCCGAGCCCGATCACGACCAGCCGCTTGGCCGCGATCCCGGAGACCGGCAGCGAGAGGACCTCGCCCGACTTCCCGCTGAAGTCCCCCGCGTCCCAGACGCGCGCGAGCAAGCCGCCGATCGCCTCGTCGAGCGCGCGCAGCGCGCGCGGCGGCGCGTCCGACTTCGTGAGCGGAATCACCACCGCGTCCCCGCCGGCGGCGATCACATCTTTGCGTTGGACCTCGATCTCCATGCGCTCTCCCCGAGTGTCTGTCTTCGCGAAGTGCGGAGCTTAGCGCGCGCGCCGCGATTCCGTTGACGCCACCGGAGGCGGCGAGTAGCTTCCGGCGGCCCCGCGAGCTCCAGGTCTGAGCTCAGCGATTCCTCCCCCCGGGGTTCCGACTGCATGCTCGACTACATTCTCGGCTCGAGTCCCGTCGTCTCGGCCGTACTATTGCTCTTGATCCTCGCGTCGATCTCGTCGTGGGCGATCCTGATCATGAAGTTCCGCGAGCTGCGCGCGGCCGAGAGAGACACCGAAGAGTTCGTCGAGGCCTACCTCGAGAGTCCGCTCGACTCGGCGTACGAAGTCGCGCGCAAGCACACGTCGAGTCCGCTCGCGACGGTCTTCAAGTCCGGCTACACGGAGCTCGCGCGGCTCGGGAAGCTGCAGGGCGCGCACGGGCACGTGACGCGCGACCAGGTCGAGGGCGTGATCAGCCGGCTGGGCTGGATCCGAGGCGAGGAGATCCACCGCCTGGAGCGCGGGCTCTCGTTCCTGGCCACGATCGCGAGCTCCGGACCGTTCGTCGGCCTGTTCGGTACCGTGGTCGGCATCATGAACTCCTTCGAGTCGATCGGAGCCTCGGGCTCCGCGAGCCTCGCGGTGGTGGCGCCGGGCATCGCCGAGGCGCTGGTCGCCACAGCCGTCGGGCTCTTCGCCGCGATCCCCGCGGCCGTGGGCTACAACTACTCGAGCGCGCGGCTGAACCGGCTCACGGCGCGGCTCGAGACGTTCTACACGGAGTTCTGCGACCAGCTCCGCCGCAGCACGCCGGTGAAGGCGGCATGAACGTCGCGGATGGACGCGGGCCGAAGCGCCAGCTCTCCGAGATCAACGTCACGCCCTTCGTCGACGTCATGCTCGTGCTCCTGATCATCTTCATGGTCACCGCGCCCCTGATGCAGCAGGGGATCGACGTGGAGCTGCCCAAGACGCAGTCGCAGGGCCTTCGCTCCGACGCCCAGCCGCTGGTGGTCACGGTGAAGCGCGAGGGCCAGGTGTTCGTCCAAAACGCCGAGGTCCCGCTCGACCAGCTCGGCGCAAAGCTCCAGGCCATCTTCGACACGCGTGAGGACAAGCTCGTGTATCTCCGCGCAGACGCGAAGGTCGCATACGGCACCGTGGCGAAGACGCTGGCGATCCTGCGGGGGGCCGGCGCGACGAGCATCGGCATGGTGACCGAGCCCGAGGCGTGAGCGCGTTCTACGAGCCGCAGGAGAGCCTGCTCGAGAGCCGGGGCTTCCGGCGCCTGCTCGCGTTCTCGCTCGCGGGGCACATCGCGCTCTTCGTCGTGCTGACCTTCCGTCCGCCGAGCAATGCCACCTTGATCTCGCCGTCGCCGGTGATGGTGAACGTGGTCGATGTCCCCAAGCCCGCGGCCGCTCCCGCGGTGAAGAAGCCCGCGGCGAAGCCGCCGCCTCCGAAGCCCGAGCCCGCACCCGAGCCGCCGCCACCACCCAAGCCGGTCGTGAACGAGGTGGTGATTCCCAAGGAGCCCAAGCCGTTGCCCGCGAAGCCGAAGCCCGTCCCCAAGCCCGTCGAGAAGGCCGAGCCCGCGAAGTCTGCGGAGGAGCTCCTGGCCGAGCTCACGAAGAAGGTCGAGGAGCGCAATCCGACGCCGGAGCCGGCGGCGCCTCCCGCGCCCGGGCCGGCGACCGCGATGGCGGGAGGGCCCGGCACGTTCGATCCGCTGCTCTCGCCCTGGGTCGCGAAGGTCGAGTCGGTCGTGCGCGCCAACTGGTCCGGCGCGCAGCTCTGCAAGGGCGTCCCGACCTTCGACATCGACGTCGACTCCGCCGGGGCACTGAACGACATCAGCCTGGCGAAGTCGTCGGGCGACCGTTTCTGCGACGAATCCGCGGAGCGCGCGTTGCGCAAGTCGAATCCGCTGCCGCCGCCGCCGCAGGCGATGGAGCTGCGCTTGAATCTGCGGCCGGAGCCCAATCGGTGAAACGGTTCGCAATCTTCGTACTTCTCCTGGTCGCGTTCGCGGCGCCGGCGCGCGCCGACCGCGTCGAGATCAACGTCACCGGCTCGCAGCGGCCGATCCCCGTCGCCGTCCAGCGCTTCTCCGCGGACACGGCGAACCCGGGGCTGTCCGAGGAGTTCTACCAGGCGCTGGTCGCGGGGCTGGATTTCGCGAGCGTCATCATCCACGTGAACCCCGAGGCGTTCGTCGAGTCGAAGGTGACGCGCGACTTCGAGTCGCCCGCGGTGCCGTGCGAGAACTGGCGCGCGATCGGCGCCGAAGGCCTCGTGCAGGGGGAGCTGCGCGTCGTCCAGACGAAGCTGCAGGTGCGCTTCCGCGTATGGGACACTTCGCGGTGTCGGCTGCTCGGCGAGGTCGGCTTTCGCGAGCGCGATCGCGGCGAGCTCGCGCCGCTCGCGCGCGTCGTCGCCGACGACATCGTCGAGCGCTTCACGGGCCGGCGCGGCGTCTCCTCGACCGAGATCGGGTTCGTGTCCGACAACGGCCGCCGCAACAAAGAGATCTGGGTGATGGAGGCGGACGGCTCGGGCAAGCGCCGCGTCACCAACAACGGCTCGATCAATCTCTTTCCTGCGTGGTCGCCCGACGGACAGACGCTGCTCTACACGTCGTTCAAGGGCGGGAAGTCGGAGCTCTTCCTGCTGCACCGCGGCAACCGGCCGGGCGTGCGCTTGATCAACACGCCCGACGAGAAGTACCGGGGCGTGTGGGTGCCGCAGAACGGCACGATCGCCGCGGTCGTCGCGCGCCAGGGGAACACCGACATCTACACCGTGTCGCGCAACGGGACGGATCCCAAGCGGGTGACGGAGTCGCGCGCGATCGAGACCTCGCCGAGCTTCTCGCCCGACGGCCGCAAGATGGCGTTCGTCTCCGACCGCAGCGGCAGCCCGCAGGTCTGGATCCGCGACATGGACACCGGAGAGGAGCGACGCCTGACGTTCAGCGGCGCCTACAACGTGAGCCCGGCCTGGTCGCCCACCGGGGAGTGGATCGCCTACGCGGCGCAGGCCGGGAACAACTTCGACATCTATCTGATCAATCCCGAGGGCAGCTTCACCACCCCGTTGGTCACGCACCCGCGCACGGACGAGGACCCCGCCTGGTCTCCGGACGGGCGAAAGCTCGCGTTCAGCTCGAATCGCCGGGGGCGAAAGGAGATCTACCGGGTGGACGTCGACGGCAGGAACGTAATCCTCTTGACCGACGGCTCAGGGAATTGCACCAACCCCACGTGGTCGAGCTGGCTCGAGTAGCCGCGCCCCCCCTCGCCAACGCCTCGAGGACAGAAAGGTTTGCAAGTTCGCGGATTCCCGGTTAGGTAATGCACCGATTTTGCGCCGTGATCCGCGTGCTGGATTGTGCGTTGGGTCACAGATAGAGGAGGGTCCAGGGTGGTGAAGCGAGTTCTTGGGGTGGCGATCGTCGTGGTTGCGATGGCAGCGTGCACGAAGTCGCCGCCGCCCGCGCCGAGCGGGCAGGGCGGATTCGGGAGCGAAGCTCCCACCGGCCAGTCGGGCATGGGTGCCGGCGCCGGAGACAGCAGCGCGTTCCGGACGATCTACTTCGACTTCGATTCGTCGGATCTGCGCGCGGACGCACGCGAGGGCCTCCAGGCCAACGCGAGCTACCTGAAGAGCAATTCGTCCGTGTCCGTGACCATCGCGGGCAACTGCGACGAGCGCGGCAGCGCCGAGTACAACCTGGCCCTCGGCAAGCGCCGCGCCGACGCCGCGTACAAGTACCTGGCCGATCTCGGCGTCGCGAGCTCGCGCATGACGACGATCAGCTACGGCAAGGAGCGCCCCGCCGTCGAGGGTCACAACGAGCTGGCCTGGGCGAAGAACCGCCGCGACGAATTCACCACCCGCTGATTTGAGAAAGGCGCTCATCCGCGGCGCGCTGTCGCTCGGCGCGCTTACCTTGCTTTGCGCGTGCGTGACCGTGCCGGAGTTTCAAACCCTCCGGCGCGACGTCGACAAGCTGAAGCAGAGCAAGGGAAGCGCGTCGGGGACGGATGATTGGGGCGGTAAGCCGGGCGCGGGCGGCAGTCGCCTCGCGGACCTCGGTGCCGAGGTCGACGGGCTGCGTGCGGAGATCGCGCAGCTCCGCGGCGAGCTGGACAGCCTGCGCAAGCAGGTCGACCAGGGCCGGGCCGCAGCTCCGGCAGCGGGTGGCGTTGCGACCGCGCCGATCGCAGGAACACCGGGCGGCGCGGGCGGAGAGGTCGGCGCCGTGGCGCCACCGACGACCGGGACGGGCGGAGAGGTGACTTCGGGGGAAGCCAACGCGCCTGCCGAAGAGGTCCGCGACTACGAGGACGCCTTCCGGCGTTATCGCGCCGCGGACTACGCCGGCGCCATTGACCGCTTCCAGGTGTTCCTACAGACTCACCCGTCCTCGGAGTATGCGGACAACGCGCTCTTCTGGATGGGCGAGTCCTATTTCAAGCTGAACGACTACGAGCAGGCTGCAGTGGCTTTCGACAAGGTCGTAAAGCGGTTCCCGAACGGGAACAAGGTTCCGGATGCCCTCTACCGGCAGGGTGTATCGCTGCAAGAGATCGGCAATCGAACAAAGCAGCAGAAAACCTACGGGCCGGCGGCTTGCCAGATCTTCCGGAGGATCGCGGACGAGTATCCGAACTCGGAGAGGGTCCCCGAAGCCCGCAGGCAGCTGGAGAAGTGTCCATCGTGAAGAAGACCGATCAGAAGAAGTTCCAGAAGATGTTGGTGGAGCAGCGGGACAAGCTCGTCGTGAACGCGCGGCGAGCGGTCACCGGGGACATCCACCTCGATCCCGACGATTTCTCGGACGAGATCGACTCCGCCTCCTCGGAGAGCGGCCTGGCGTTCGTCGGCCGCCTGCGCGAGCGCGAGCGGGCGCTGCTGCAGAAGATCGAATCGTCGCTCGCCAAGATCGAAGCCGGCACCTTTGGCACCTGCGTGCAGTGCGGCGAGGACATCGGCCTGAAGCGCCTCGAGGCGCGCCCGGTCGCCAGCCTGTGCATCGACTGCAAGAGCCAGCAGGAGAAGCTCGAGCACTAGAGGCGGTCGAGGCCGCTTCTAAGATCGGGCCGGCGCCATGGCGCTGATCCTGGCCATCGAGTCGTCGTGCGACGACCTCGCTGCAGCAGTCGTGCGCGACGGCGCGGAAGTGCTCGCGTCGGTGGTCCAGAGCCAGGATGCCGTGCACGCGCCCTACGGCGGGGTGGTTCCCGAGCTCGCGAGCCGCGACCACGTGCGGCACCTCCACGCGACGGTGAGCGCGGCGCTCGCGCGTGCCGGCATCGCGCTCGACGAGGTCGACGCGATCGCCGTCACCTCCGGTCCGGGCCTGATCGGGTCGCTGCTGGTCGGACTCTCGTTCGCGAAGGCGCTCGCCTATCGGACCGGCAAGCCGCTCCTCTCGGTGCACCACATCGAGGGACACCTGGCATCGGCGCGGCTCGGCGAGCGGCCGCTGGCGCTGCCGTTCTTGGGCTTCGTCGTCTCCGGCGGCCACACGGCGCTCTACGAAGTCGAGACGCTCGCGCGCGTGCGGTTGCTCGGACAGACGCGCGACGACTCTGCCGGGGAGGCGTTCGACAAGGTCGCGAAGCGCCTGGGCCTCGGTTACCCCGGCGGGCGCGAGGTGGACGTGCACGCGCGCCTCGGGCGAGCCGACTCGTTCCAGTTTCCGCGCCCGATGCAGCGCGACCCGGGTCTCGAGATGAGCTTCTCGGGGCTGAAGACCGCAGTCGCGCTCGAGGCGGCGGCGCTCGAAGCGCGTTCCGGCGGCGCGCTCCGCCCCTCGGACGTGAACGATCTCTGCGCCGCGTTCCAGGAGGCCGCGGTCGACGTGCTCGTCTCGAAGGCGCGCCGCGCGCTCGCGGAGACCGGCCTCGCGCGGCTCGCGCTGGTCGGCGGCCTGGCCGCGAACTCGCGGCTGCGCGAGCGCATGGCGGAGCTCGCGCGCGAGCTCGGGATCGAGACGCACTTCCCGCCGATCGCCCTGTGCACCGACAACGCCGCGATGATCGGCGCGGTCGCGGACGGCATGCTGCGCGACGGCCGGACCGCGGAGCTCGGTCTCGAGGCGTTCTCGCGCGTGCCGGTCGGCAGTTCGGGCGCGCCATAGCCTCGGAGCGCCGCCGGCTCGCCGAACGCGGCCTCGCGCCGTCGAAGGCGCGCGGCCAGAACTTCCTGCGCCGCCCCGAGCTCGCGCAGCGCATCGTGACGCTCGTCGGTGTAGAGCCCACGGACGCCGCGATCGAGATCGGACCGGGCACGGGCCAGCTGACCCGCCCGCTCGCGCAGGTGGCGCGCCACACGATCGCGCTCGAGGTCGACCGCGGGCTGGTGCGCCTGCTCGCGGAGGAGGGCGGTCTGCCGGCGAGCGTGGAGGTGCGCGAGGCCGACGCGCTGCACGCCGACTTCGCCGCGCTCGTCGCCGAGCTCGGTCCGCCCGTCGTGCTGATCGGCAACCTGCCGTACAGCGTCGCGGGACGGCTGATCGGAAATCTGCTCGCGCCGGATCTTCCCTTCCGGCGCATGGGCTTCATGCTCCAGAGCGAGGTCGCCGACCGGCTGCTCGCCGCGCCCGACACGAAGGACTACGGAACGCTGTCCGTCTACGCGCGGCTGTGGACGCGCGCGCGGCGCGTGCTCGACCTCTCGCCGGAGGAGTTCTCGCCTCGTCCGAAGGTGCGCTCGAGCTTCCTCGTCTTCGAGCCGCGAACCGACGGACCGCGGATCGCCGATCCCGACCTTCTGCACCGCGTCGTCCGCGCCGCCTTCCAGCAGCGCCGCAAGCAGCTGCGCCGAGCGCTGAAAACCGCGTTCCCGCACGCGGATGCGGCGCTCGCGGCGGCGAACATCGATGCGCAACGGCGCGGCGAGACGCTCGACGAGGTGGAGTTTGCGCGGCTGGCCGAGGCCCTGGCGGCGGAGTTGCCGTTGACAGAAGCGCCGCGGCGACCTTAGGCTCTCTTCCGTTCGATTCAGTCCGCATCGATAGAGCCCGGAAGCTTGGATCTCTCGCTGGATTCGCCGGCAGGGACCGAGACCGAAGGCGCGATGTTCGATGGGGACGGCGGTGCGAACCCCTGCCGTCCGCAGTCTGCACGCGAGAACGTCCTTCGATCTCCAAGCCGCAGACCACGGAGGCAGAAAGATGGACGAAGCACGGGTCACCGTTCCCGCCCTCGCTCGGTGCAAAGCGCGCGGCGAGAAGATCTCCATGCTCACCGCGTACGACTACTCGTTCGCGCGCATTTTCGACACGGCGGGCGTCGACGTCCTGCTCGTCGGAGACAGCCTGGGCAACGTCGTGCAGGGGCACGACACGACCCTGCCCGTCACGCTCGACGAGATGGTCTACCACACGCGCATGGTGGCGCGCGCCGCGCGCCGCGCGCTCGTGGTGGGCGACATGCCCTTCGGCACCTACCACGCGAGCACCGACGAAGCCGTCACTACGGCGGTTCGCCTGATGAAGGAAGGCGGAGCGCACGCGGTGAAGCTCGAAGGCGGCGAACGAGTCGCCGACCGGATCGCCGCGATCGCGCGCATGGACATCCCGGTGATGGGCCACATCGGCCTCACGCCCCAGTCGGTACACCAGCTCGGCGGCTTCCGCGTGCAGGGCCGCGGCGACGCGGGGCACGATCGGGTGTTGCGCGACGCGCGCGCGGTCGAAGCAGCGGGTGCGTTCGCGGTGGTGCTCGAGTGCGTCCCCAAGGCGCTCGCGCGCGAGATCACGCAGACGCTCTCGATCCCGACGATCGGCATCGGCGCGGGCGTCGGCTGCGACGGCCAGGTGCTGGTGATGCACGACCTGCTCGGACTGTGCGAGAACCCGCCGCCGCGCTTCGTGCGCCAGTACGTGGCGCTCGGCGAGATCACGCGCCGCGCGGTCGAGATGTGGGCCGATGACGTCCGCAACCAGAAGTTCCCCGGCGATGCTGAATCCTACTGAGCCGCTGGTGATCCGGAGCGTGGTCGAGCTCCAGCGCTGGAGCGACGAGACGCGTGCGGCCGGGCGGCGGATCGCGCTGGTGCCGACGATGGGCGCGCTTCACGAGGGGCACCTGTCGCTGGTGCAGCACGGCTACCGCCATGCCGACCGCGTGGTGGTGTCGATCTTCGTGAACCCGACGCAGTTCGGTCCCACGGAGGACTTCGCGCGCTACCCGCGCGACCTCGTACGCGACCTCGAGAGCCTGCGCAAGGTCGGCTCCGACGCGGTCTTCGCGCCTTCGGTCGAGGAGATCTACCCGAACGGCGACGCGACCTGGGTCAACGTCGAGCGGCTCACCGCGACGCTCTGCGGGCGAAGCCGGCCGAATCACTTCCGCGGCGTCACGACCGTGGTCGCGCGCCTCCTGCACGCGGCGCGGCCGCACGTCGCGCTGTTCGGCGAGAAGGACTACCAGCAGCTCGCGGTGATCCGGCGCATGGCGCGCGACCTGTGCTTCGGCGTGGAGATCATCGGCGCGCCGATCGTGCGCGAGCCGGACGGGCTGGCGATGAGCTCGCGCAACGTCTTTCTCTCGCCGCGCGCGCGGCAGCAGGCGACGGCGCTCAACGCGGCGCTGCACGAGGCGCGCGCGTTGGTGCGCGCGGGCGTGCGCGAGGCGGGCGCGGTGGTCGCGATCGCGCGGCAGCGCATCGAGAAGGAGCCGCTGGCCGAGCTCGACTACGTGGAGCTCGTCGACGCCGAGAACCTGGAGCCCGTGCGCGAAGTGCGCGGGCGCGTGTTGCTCGCGCTGGCCGTGCGCTTCGAGGGCACGCGCCTGATCGACAATACGCTTCTGGAGGCACCGTAGATGCTTCGCACCCTGATGAAATCGAAGATCCACCGCGCGACCGTGACCGAGGCGAACCTCGAGTACGAGGGCTCGATCACGATCGACATGGAGCTCGCGAACGCCGCCGACCTGCTGCCGAACGAGCGCGTCGAGATCTACGACGTGACCAATGGCAACCGCCTCGCCACCTACGTGATCCACGGTGAGCCCGGCAGCGGCGTGATCGGGATCAACGGCGCGGCGGCGCACCTGGTGAAGCCGGGCGATCTGGTGATCATCGCGAGCTACGCGCAGCTGACGACGGAGGAGGCGCGCGGGTTCCAGCCGCGCATCTGCTTCGTCGACTCCCAGAACGCCCTCCGCTAGCCTGCGGGGGCTTGGCCGAGCCCGCCCGCAAATCGATCTGCAAGAACCGCAAGGCTCGGTTCTCGTACCACATCGAGGAGACGGTCGAGGCGGGCCTCGTGCTCACCGGCTCCGAGGTGAAGTCGCTGCGCGCCGGCGCGGCCCACCTGTCCGACGCCTACGCGCAAGTGCGGGCCAGTGGTGAGGTCTTCCTGATGAAGGCCCACATCGCGCCCTACACGAATGCGGGTCGCGAGAACCACCTGCCCGAGCGCCCGCGCAAGCTCCTGATGCACCGGCGCGAGATCGACCGGCTGGGCGGGCGGCTGCGCGAGAAGGGCCTCACCCTGGTGCCGATCGAGATGTACTTCAAGGAAGGCCGCGCGAAGGTCGAGCTCGGGCTGGGTCGCGGCAAGAAGCTCCACGACAAGCGCGAGTCGATCGCGACGCGCGAGTCCGAACGCAAGCTGCGCCAGGCCGTGCGGCGCCGCGCGAAGCACGGATGAGCCGGCTCGCGACGCTCGGGACGCTCGCGTTCCTGTTCGTCGTGGCGGGCTGCGGGAACGAAGAGTCCGACTACCGCCACAACCGCTTCGACTACTGGAGCTTCCGCGCCCGCGTCGGAAATCTCCCCGAGCCGAACTACCTGCCGTGGGCGATGCACGCGGAGACCCTGCCCGACGGCGCCGAGGCGCTCGTCGCGTGCCGCTGGCCCGACGACGCCTTTCCGCTGCGCTACTTCGTGCAGGCGCCCGAGATCCCCGAAGCGCTCGCCGGCGAGTGGACGCGCCGCACCCCCGCCGACTACGTCACCGCGGTCGAAGAAGCGTTCGCCGCCTGGCAGAAGCTGGTCGGCCGGCCCGTGCGCTTCAAGCGCGTCGAGCGCCCCGAGGACGCACAGGTGGAGATCCGCCTGGCGGCGCAGATCCAGGCCGCGGAGGAGGGCGTCGTGCTCGGCGTCGTGCGCGACGAGCAGGGGCGCTGCCGCGTGACCGGCGCGGGCCCGACACCGGATCGCGTCGAGATCGCCTTCGCGCCGCGCGAGGCCACGCTCTACATCGCCGATCCCGAAGGTCTGCTCACGCCGCGGCAGGTGCGCGCCGTGGCGCTGCACGAGATCGGCCACCTGCTCGGCGTGTCGGGGCAGCACAGCCCCCTCGCGGGCGATGTGATGTATCCGGTCGCCGGCGACCGCCGCATCGAGGCGCTCTCCGAGCACGACGGCGGCTCGCTGCGCGCGCTCTACGCGCTCGAGCCCGGCAGCGTCTACGCGCGCCTCGCCGATCGCCACGCGGTGCCGCTCTCCGAGGTCCGCCGCGGCCCGCCGAAGCTCGCGCCCGAGACGCGCGACGAGCGCAACGGCTTCCGCGTGCGCTTCCCGAAGGACTGGCAGGTGATCCGCACGCCCAGCGGCTGGATCGCGGTCGACGGCGTTTCGTGGGACTACGACGCCTCGATCCAGGTCGTCGCCGCACGCGGGACGCAGGGCGGGCACCTGTCCTTGCTCGCGGGCCAGGGCATCGCGCGCGGGGACGACGTGCGCTCGGAGGTCTTCGAGCTCGACGGCGAGCCGGTCGCGCGCATCGTCACGACCGGCAGCGAGCGCGCCGAGGAGACCGACGTGATCGGCTGGCGCGAGGGCTGGGTGCTCGTCGTCATCGCCGATGCGCGCGCGCAGGACTTCAACTTCTACCAGCCCTGGTTCCAGCGCGTGATGCTCTCGATCGAGCCGCTCGAGCCGCCGCCGAGCCAGGACGGCGCCGAGCCCTCGAGCTCAGGAGTTCTTGAATGAGCTCCGCATCCGCCAGGTGATCGCGACCGCCGCGAGCGCGATCGCCACCGCCACGCCCACGTTCACGATCGACGGATCGCCCGCGGCCTGACCCGCGAACGTGTACACCCCCGCGCGCGGCAGCAGCCCGAGGCCGACCGCGAAGCAGAACGGCGCGAGGCCCATGCGCGATACCCCCGCGCTCGCGTAGACCGGCGTCAGCGGCGAGATCGGCACCGCCGTGTAGAGCGCGAGCCAGGGCGTGCCGCGCCGCGCGAGCAAGTCGTCGAAGATGCGCAGCGCGCCGCCGATCCGGCCCTGCACCGCGTCGCGGCCGAACGCGCGCGCGACGCCGAAGATGATCGCGCCGCCGATCAGTCCGCCGAACGCGCCGTAGATCGCGCCGAGCCACGGGCCGAACAGCATTCCGCACGCGAACAGAACGATCCACGAGGGCAGGGCGAGGAATGGCCGCAGCGCCATGATCGCGATGAAGGCCAGCGGTCCGTACACGCCGAGCGACGCCACGAAGTCGCGCAGCGCCTCGGGCCGCCACTCGAGCCCCGAGCGCACGTGCAGCCAGTAGAAGCCCGCGGCGCCGAGCGCGAGCACGGACGCGGCGAGCGCGCGCTCGACGTGCTTGCGCTTCATCGCGGGCTCCCCGAGACGCGGAGCAGCAGCCCCTTCAGGTACTCGCCCTGCGGATGCCGCAGCGAGACCGGGTGGTCGGGCGGCGCGCCGAGCGCGCCGAGCATCTGCACCTCGCGGCCCGCGTCGCGCGCGGCCCCGAAGACGACCTTGCGGAAGAGCTCCGGCTCGACGTGGTGCGAGCACGAGAACGTGAGCACCTGCGCGCCGTCGGCCACCCGCGCGAACACGCGCAGGTTCAAGTCCTTGTACGCGCGGCACGCGGCGGTGACGTCGCGCTTGCGCTTGGCGAACGGCGGCGGGTCGACCGAGACCAGGTCGAAGGCGCGCTCGTCGCGGCGGAGGAAGTCGTTCACGTCGCCTCTGACGATCTCACACCCGGGGGCATTCTGTTCGAGCAGCCGCACCGCCTGCTCCGACGACTCGACCGCCACCACCTCGCGCGCGCCGCCGGCCTGCGCTGCGCGCGCGAAGCCGCCCGTGTGCGCGAACAGATCGAGCGCGCGCGTCCCGGGCGCGAGCCGCGCGAACAGCTCGCGCGCGTCGCGCTGGTCGAGGTAGAACCCGGTCTTCTGGCCGTGTCGCAGATCCACGGTGTAGCGCCGGCCCCCCTCAGAGATCTCGATCGGCTCCGTCGGCACGGACCCGAAGAGCGCCGCGCCCGGCGCACCCTCGGCGCGGAGCCAGGCGCCTTTTGCGCCGGTCAGGCCGGCGAGGATCTCGGCCACGCGCGGCGCGCGCCGCAGCATCGCGGGCGTTCCGGTCCGCAGGCTCAGCCAGTCGGCGTAGCGGTCGACCGTGAGCCCCGGCAGCGCGTCCGCCTCGGAGTGCACGAGCCGCAGTGCATCGGTCCCCTGGAGCAGCGGATGCCCGCGCCGCCAGCCGAGCGCGCGCTCGAGCGCCCCCTCGAGCCAGGCCGCCTCCTCGGGCTCGTCCTTGCCGAACGCGAACAGGCGCACCCGGATCTGCGCATCCGGGTCCCAGTCGCCCGTCCCGAGCACCGCCCCCGCCGAATCCAGGACGTGGACGACGTCGCCCGGCGCGGGATGCCCCTCCACCCGTTCGACGCTCCCCGACAGCACCCACGGGTGCCCGAGCCCGACGCTCCGCTCGCGCCCGGCGCGCAGGACGACGCCTGGGCGCTTCATGTTCGTGTCCGCGGGTGCGTCGTCGTCTTGGCGGGCATGGGGGGACCTGTAGTATGCCCCACGATTCTTCGGGGGCGACGCTCCCGACTACACTGTCCGCTGTCCGGAGGAGCCACGATGGAGAAGACACCCCGCGAGTTCGAAGTCGTCGTGTGGGGCGCAAGCGGCTTCACCGGCAAGCTCACCGCCGAGTACCTGCTCGGCCGCTACGGCGTGACCGGCAAGCTGCGCTGGGCGATCGCCGGCCGGAGCGCCGCGAAGCTCGAGGCGGTACGCAACGAGCTCGCGCGCGAGACCGGGGTCGAGGCGGGCGCGCTGCCCATCCTGGTCGGCGACGGCGACGACGCCGCCTTCCTCGACACGCTGACGCGTCGCACGCAGGTGGTCTGCACGACCGTCGGGCCCTACGCGAAGTACGGCTCGAAGCTCGTCGCCGCCTGCGCGGCGAACGGCACCGACTACTGCGACCTGACTGGCGAA
>Ga0210377_10000996_pt1 | contig 26579 bp, 30 predicted proteins | sample PLM4_65_b1redo_FD_155480 | JGI IMG/M metagenome (GOLD analysis project Ga0210377, IMG submission 155480) | Groundwater sediment microbial communities from an aquifer in East River, Colorado, USA - PLM4_65_b1 redo | ecosystem: Environmental > Terrestrial > Soil > Riparian zone | place: USA: East...
CCTGTGGTAGCCGCAGCCGCCATGGCAATGAGTTCCGTGACGGTGGTGATGAATTCGCTGCGTCTCAGATAAAGTTTTGCCACGGATGAACACGGATTCACACGGATAAAAGACTTACTAGCAGGCATCTGAAAAAGTCAATTAGCTACCCGAATTGTCATTCCGAGCCCTTCGCTGTCATTCTGAGCAACGCGAAGAATCTTGCTCTTTACGCTCAGGATAAACTCCGCGAAGAATCTTGCTTTCCAAAGACTTAAGATCTTTCACAGAGTTTACCCTGAACAACAGATTCTTCAGTCGCTTTGCTCCTTCAGAATGACAAAGTGAAGGGTTCAGGATGACACTACAAGAGACTTTTTCAGCAAACTTCTAGAAGATGATATAGTTAATTAAAGATTTTATCCGTCTTTATCCTGTAATCCTGTAAAAAGGTTGGTTCACATGCTCTGGACAATCATCGCACTCATCGTTCTCATGTTCTTCTTCGGCCTCGGCGCGTGGTTCCTCTTCCTCTGGGCGGCCAAGACGGGTCAGTTCGACGACATCGAACGTCCGAAGCACCGCATGATGGATGATGATAGCTGAAGTACAACCATGTTATGGTTAAGTTTCAAATTAATTGACCCGATGAAAAATTAATGATAAAGTCTAGAAACGGCTCAATAGACTGTTGGACATGCGAAGATAAGGGGGAATAAATATCTATCTTAGAGGTGACATGAAAATAATTTATTTTTGCTGGGTTATTGTTTTCGTATTTATTTTCTCATCCTCGTCATCGATAATAGCTTTTGCTGATGAAGAGGGACTTATTGAGAAACCTTATGTTATCCTTGGCACGGAAATTCCATTATTGAATAAGTTTCCTAGTTATGATTGCTATAGATACAAAAAATATGTCGTTTTTGCTGTACCGTCAACCAAAGAAGCTTCATCCGACTCTTATATAGTTCCATTGGTGACGGGGATAAACGAAAAAGATATGTGTGATATTAATTTATTGAAAAAAACTCATTTCATAAGCGCAAGTGGATGGTTTTTAGGCCTTTACAATGATTATGTCTTTTCAGATGAGGGCACTGGCCCAGGAACGAGATGGCTAGTTATTGTGAGCATTTCTAAGCAAAAAACGATTTACAATACGCTTTACACGGATCATTACCCTTTAAAGCTTCGGGAAGACTGTAAACTTCTTTTTTATAAAGAAGCCGAGGGGAAAGGACAGCCCTCCAAAGACAATTGTCCAGCCGCAAATAAGTGGTTTCAAAAATTGCAACGAAAGAAAAAAAATAAAACCCTACTCATTGAAGATATCCTCTTTGAATACAAGTTGGATGAAGAAAGAATTCTTGATTTAAAAACACTCAGGGAAGAAAGTACTGGTAAGATCGGATGTAGTCATTATCAATGAAGAAGGTAGTAGAATAAAACAAAACCCGCAGATGATTCTAACCATTCGACTCGAGAGAGTTGCGAAAACCTCGACCCTCAGCCGAGCAGCTATCTTGAAATGAGGTAGACCTATCATGAAAAGCATTTGTGCATGGTGCAAGAAGGATATGGGAACGGTTCATTCAGACGCTTCTTCAGAGAACGTCATTACGCATGGCATTTGTGAGGACTGCGCGCATGTCACCTTTGCAGAGCTGAACATGGACCGGATGGCTATCTTTATTGACAGGCTTCCCGAACCAGTGCTGGTCGTCGACGGTGATGTTGTAGCGCTCATGGCAAACATCAAGGCCAGGGAAGTTCTGGGCAAGGATTTACCGAAGATAAAGGGCTTCAAGGGTGGCAATATCATTGAGTGCGTGCATGCGCATGAGCCGGGCGGTTGTGGAAGAACCGTGCACTGCAATGGTTGTGCTATACGGCTGACCGTAGAGGATACCTATAAAACAGGCAAGAGCCATTTGCGGGAACCGGCCTATGCCGATATTCCCGTCGAAGGCAAACCCAAAAAGATCAGTTTTTTGATATCCACTGAAAAAGTTAAAGGGATCGTTCTTCTCAGAATTGACAGAGTCGGCGACTATGAGATGTGGTTAAATCCTGACAATACATAATTTACCTGGGGGAGGACAATTATGAAGATCATTCCATATAGCGACGTTAAAGCAATCCGTATCGAAAACGACGTTGCAAAAAGGGTGACGGCACGCGTTGTGATCGGCAAGAATGACGGCGCAGCAAATTTTTGTATGAGGGTTTTTGAGATCGCTGAGGGAGGGAACACTCCCAGACATTCTCATGATTGGGAACACGAAATGTTCGTTCATGCGGGCGCAGGCGAGATTTACTGCAGCGGTCGGTCGACCCCCGTCAAGGCCGGTAGTATCGCATTCATACCAGAAAATGAAGAACATCAGATAAAAAACACGGGCAAGGAGTTGCTCGTGGTTGCCTGCTTTATCCCATCAAAAGCGCCTGAATTATGAATGGTCACAAGAAGAGGATGCGGTAAGTTGTTTTCAATCAAGTATGGTATGGGAGTCTTATCCCCTGAACTGTAGTGCGCTATCCCGCCGGACATGAAGAGAAGAACAATCATTGTCAATGATCGAATGCAGAGAAACTACCACTATGCCCTGACGGAACCGGAAGGCAAGAACTTTCATCCTGATTTCAAACCCGAGTTAACGCCTAGGGAAATGCTGTCTCTGGGCGTTTTCGGGGGGAAGTACCTGACGGACTGTCGCAGGGAATTTCCAAAAGAGTGGTTCGAAAAGGCGAGACTCTGTCATGAATTCCATGACCCTGAATTGAATTGCTTCGGGGTGAATGCGTCAAAACCGCTGTCCTATTGGGTGCAAAAGGGATGGATCTACCATGAAGACCCCCGGGGATGGTTCCAGTGGTACTGCCGATACACCCTGGGCAGACGATGTCCTGATGATGAGCGCCAGATCAAACGATGGAAGGCCTTTACCAGACATATTGCCCAGCTAAAAAAGAACTGCCCGACCAGACGGTTGAATTGCCGCCGCAAGCAGCGGCAGGCGCTCCTGCACTGGGCCTATGACAGCAGGAGGATTTGATCTCGGATATGAATACAAGCGCGTCTACCGTTACTGTTTGATTTGTCGATCAGTGCGGGATAAACGCACGCCCCTGAGTTTCTCGAGCGAACATGCAATCCTACCTCGAAATCTTCTTCATCGGCCTCCTCGGCAGCATGCACTGCATCGGCATGTGCGGCGGTTTTGTGGCCATGTATTCGCTTAAAAAGCCGGCGGCCCGGCCGATGCTGCCATATCATGTTCTTTACAATCTCGGCAGAATAACAACTTACTCCCTTCTCGGCGGCATCCTCGGATATATCGGATCCTTTGTCGCATACGCTGGCGAACACCGGGGCATTCCCGGCACAGCACTGCTGATCGCAGGATCACTCATGGTCCTGATGGGCTTGAACATCGCCGGCGTCCTCGGGAAGAGGGGACTCGTTGAAGGAACGGAGATTACCGGTACCGGCTTGTTCCGGGACACGTTCCGCCGCATACTCACCATTGAAAGTGTGTGGGGGACCTACCTGCTCGGTTTGCTGCTCGGGTTTCTCCCGTGCGGATTATTATATCCCATTTTTATGAGCGCCGCTGCAAGCGGAGGTTTTCTCTCGGGGATGCTCGTCATGGCCGTATTCGGGGCGAGCACGATTCCCGCTCTTATTGCGTTCGGCTTTCTGGTGTCCCGCATCCGACCCCATCTGAAGGCGACGATGTTCCGCATCGCCGCCGTCCTCATCATACTCCTCGGCATCCGGACGCTCCTCCGCGGCATGGCCTTCAACGGCTGGATACCGATGGGGAAATTCTGGTAACTGGTCGCCCTCCCGATTGCTCAACATTGCTACATCTTACCAAAACAATACTCTTGACCAAAGACTGCCGTCGTTGTATAGTTCGATTCATTTTGTTTCATTCCAGTGCGTATCCGTAGCCAATTACTAATCATATGCTCAAACTCGGCCATATCATCTACTCAAATTGCTTCCCTCCCCACGCCGGGATCCTGCGGGGAGAGGTCCCATTCCCGTTCAAGCTGGTGGAGGGAATTCCCACGGAATTGAACCGCCTGCTCTATGAGGGAAAGGTCGATGTATCTCCATCCTCGTCCATTGAGTATGCCATGAACCCCGGGCGGTATCATCTTTTACCGACCCTTTCGATCACATCGAAAAAGAAGGTCATGAGCATTCTTCTTGAAAGCAAGGTGCCGATCGAGGAACTCAACGATAACGTCGTCGCCATGACGACGGCCTCCGCTACATCAGTGGTGCTGCTTCGCATTCTGCTGGAAGTCCGGTATGATTTGAATCCAAAATATACGCAGTATGAGCAGGGTGTTGACAACGCTGCGGAACAGTCCGATGCAATGCTTACGATCGGCGATCTGGCTCTCACCAAAAAGCCGCAGTCTGCATTTCCATTTCGCTACGACCTGGGAGAGCTCTGGAATGAATTCACCGGTCTCCCGTTCGTATTTGCGCTTTGGCACGTAAATTACAAAAAGAACGTTGAACGGGACCTCAATATGCTGTATGATATGCTTATCGCATCCAAGGCATACGGCGTCTCTCATTTACGGGAATTGGCACTATCGGAGTCGACAAGGTTCGACGTACCCGCAGAATTGCTTTTTTCATACTGGAATTCATTCAGCTACGACCTGGGAAGAGAAGAGCAAAAGGGACTCCGTGCTTTTTACGGCTATGCAGCGGAGATCGGTGTGATAGAATCAATTCCGGAGCTGCGGTTCTGGACAAAAGGGTGAGGCAATTACTTTAATCATAAGAAAAGGCAGCAGTCTCAATGGCAAAAGTACGCAAGGCTTTTATATGAACGAATGCCTTGCTTTTCTTTGTGATCTCTGAATGGTGGCAAGAAAATTTCTTGCTTTGATTGTTTTTTTTTCGTGACCTGGGTGGTAAAAAGCTGATATAATCGGAGCGTTTGTACAATGTCGATGCCCCATTCTCATGTCGATGAAGAACACGATCACGAGCATGCCGACGGTCATGCACTGCGCCAGGTTCCTTCGGGCGGGGGAAAAGATATCCTGATCGCGCTTTCCATCACGTTTCTGATGATGGTCGTCGAGGTGATTGGCGGATTGCTTTCGAACAGTCTTGCCCTGTTGTCGGACGCCGGCCATATGCTGACCGACAACCTGGCCCTGCTGCTCTCGTTCTTTGCAATGAAATTCGCCTCCATGCCGGCCACTGGACGAAAGACGTTCGGGTTCTTCCGCCTGGAGATCCTTGCCGCATTCGTGAACGGCATCGTTCTTGTCCTGATATCGCTTTACATCATGTATGAGGCCTATCTGCGGATGGTCCATCCCCAACCTGTCCAGGGCATGCTGATGCTGGTGGTTGCGATCATCGGACTGGTCGCGAATGTCATTGGTGCACTGTTCCTGTTCAAGCATAGCCATACCAGCTTGAATATACGCGGCGCCTACCTGCACATTGTCGGCGACGCGCTGTCATCCGTCGGCGTGGTTATCGGCGGGGTCATCATACTGTACACGGGCTGGTACCTGATCGATCCGATCCTGAGTTTCCTGATTTCGCTGGTGATCATCTACGGGGCCTGGTCGCTCGTAAAGGAATCGGTGAATATCCTTCTGGAGGCGGCGCCAGCGCATATCAATATTGAATCCATTGCTGCCGAGATCGCGAAGATCGAGGGCGTGCGCGAGGCATATCATATTCATCTCTGGACCATAACCTCCGGAGTCTATGCCTTGAGCGCTCATGTACTCATCGACGACCGGCTGGTCAGCAGCAGCAGGGAACTGAACGACCGGATCAGGGCGCTTCTCTCGGAGAAATTCAAGGTGCTCCACAGTACCATCCAGCTGGAATGCGAGAAGTGCGATATGAACCCGACGTGCAGCCTGCCCGATGCCGTCAGGAATAACCGATGAAGGCTCTTTTTTGATTCACGGGGCTGAAAAGATTGTAACCGTTTATGCGGCAGTCGCTCAGATTCTTCTGTTGTGATAGGTCACATGGGGGCCATGGGACGATCAGAAGCCAAAAAGGTCCTCATAACGGGAGGCACCGGGTTCATCGGAAGCCATCTGACGGAGTTTCTTCTAAAGAACGGTTACTCCGTCACCTGTTTGGTCAGGGACCCTCGCGCTCTTCGATGGCTTGACGGCCTCGATATTGAGGTTGCTGTGGGCGACTGCTCCCGGCCGGAGACGCTTACGAATGCGGTTAAGAATGTGTCCATTGTGGTCCACGCAGCCGGACTTACCAAGGCACGGCGGTCTCGGGAATACCATGAGGCGAACCACATCGGAACCCGGAACATGCTGGAAGCGTGTTCGAGACATAATCCGGACATCGAGAAGTTCATCCTGATCTCGAGCCTCGCGGCAGCGGGGCCGGCCAGGGATGGAAAGCCGGTCAAGGAAAGCGATCTCCCTCATCCCATTTCGGATTACGGCAAGAGCAAGCGCCTGGCCGAACTCGAGGCTGTTGGGTATAGGGATACCTTTCCCGTGGTCATTCTCCGTCCATCCGTGGTCTATGGACCCCGGGACAAGGATATGTTCGAGCTCTTCCGTTGGGCCGCACGGGGTGTGACGCTGGAGATAACCGGCGGGGAACGGTTCCTCAATTTCTGCTATGTCGAAGATCTTGTGAAAGCGATATCTCTGGCTATGGAGAAGCAGACAAGAAGCGGAAGCATCTATTTTGTTGCGGAAGACAAGCCCTATTCCTGGTCCGAAGTAAGGCGGGCACTGTTGTTCACCGGGGCGGTGAAAGCGCTTACCATTAAAATTCCCTACCCCGCGGCTTACCTGATCGGCCTTGTGTCGGAACTGGGGAGCCTGATTACATCAAGGCCTGCGCTCACGAACAGACAGAAGGTGCGGGAGGCCTCACAACAGTACTGGACATGCGATCTTTCAGCGATAGAACGGGAACTCGGATTCAAAGCAGCGTATCCTTTGCAACAAGGGTTAGAAATTACTTGGAGGTGGTATCGTGACAATAACTGGCTCGCATAAGAAGGCAAAGAATACTATTCCGACAGCGATCGAGACTCATGGAGATCTCTTCGAAAAGTGCCGAAAGTTTACAGCGGCAAAAGAGGTGATGGCTGCCGGATTTTATCCTTATTTTCACGTGGTGGAATCGCAGCAGGACCCCGAAGTGATCGTCGAAGGCAGGAAGATGATCATGCTCGGGTCGAATAACTATCTCGGCCTTACGAGCCATCCCGAGGTGAAGGAAGCGGCAGTTGAGGCCGTACGGAAGTACGGAAGCGGATGCGCAGGCTCGCGCTTTTTAAACGGCACGCTTGATATTCACGTGAAGCTCGAGGAACAACTGGCAGCGTTCTTTCGCAAAGATGCCGCCCTCATGTTATCCACCGGATATCAGACGAATCTCGGCATCATTTCCTCTCTTGCGGGCAAGGACGATGTCGTGGTGATCGACAAGCTTGATCATGCCAGTATCATCGATGCATGCAGGTTGTCGTATGCCGACGTAAAAAAATTCAGACATAACGACATGAACAGCCTCGAGTTCGTTTTGAAAGAATGCGGAGACAGGGGCAAACTCGTCGTTGTTGACGGCGTGTATAGCATGGAAGGTGATATTGCGCCTCTTCCGGAAATCGTGCCGCTCTGCAGGAAATACGGCGCCCGGCTCATGGTCGACGATGCCCACGGCGTCGGAGTCCTGGGAAAAACCGGTCGGGGTACTGCCGAGCATTTCGGCATGGAAAAAGACGTGGATATCATCATGGGAACATACAGCAAATCGCTTGCCTCGATCGGGGGGTATGTTGTTGCCGACGAGGATGTCATTCATTTCATGAAACATAATTCACGGCCGCTGATCTTTTCGGCTAGCCCGCCACCCGCATCCGTGGCCTCGGTCATTGCGGCGCTTGATATCATCGACCGCGAGCCGGAGCGCAGGGAGCGTCTTTGGCATAATACCAACAAGATGATGAAGGCCTTCAAGCGGATGGGATTTGACACCGGTGCTTCAGAGACGCCCATTATTCCGCTCGTCATGGGCGAGATGGAGCAGGCGTTCATGATGTGGAAGATGCTTAACGATAAAGGCGTGTTCGTGAATCCGGTGGTGCCGCCGGCCGTGCCGCAGGGGCGGTGCATGATCCGCACCAGCTACATGGCGACCCATACCGATGAGATGCTCGATCGGGTGCTGCATATAATTGAGAAGGCCGGGAAAAAACTGGGAGTCATATCATAAAATAAATCCTCAATGGCAAGCAATACTCAATCATTCAATTATGATAACCAACGATTGAAATTTGGTACATTCGAAAATAGTCCCGAAAATGCAATATCACCATTCCCGTGAAAACGGGAATCTAGTCCTCTCTATCAATTACGTGGCCCGTGGATACCCGCCCCCCGTTTTCACGGGGGCAAGTTTATCCCCGCGAAAGCGGGGACGGGTATGACGTTTTTTGCGAGACCTTCAAACTTGATGCCTGCGATTTGGTAGTTACTCTTTGCAGGCATCTCCTTTTAGGACTGCCTCATGAAAATCGAACAAATCTCAAATAAAAAAGATTTAGACGAGTTCATCCGCTTTCCCTGGAAGGTATATCAGGGAAACCCGAACTGGGTCCCGCCACTTTTAAGCGAGATGAAATTCGTCCTCAGCGACAAGAACCCTTTTTTTAAACACGCCGAGGCCGCATATTTTATCGCGCGCCGGAACGGAAATGTTGTGGGCAGAGTGGCGGCGATACTCGACCGCAACCATATCAACATCCAGAAGGAGCAAGCGGGGTTCTTCGGTTTTTTCGAATGCCTCTCCGATACGGTCATTGCGCACGACCTGCTGGATGCGGCAGCGGCCTGGCTCAAGGAACGCGACATCGAGGTCATGCGCGGTCCCATGAACCCATCGGTCAACGATGAATGCGGTTTTCTCCTGGAAGGTTTCGATTCTCCCCCCATGATCATGATGACCTACACGCCGGCTTATTACCTCGAGTATATGGAACAGTGCGGACTGGTCAAGGCAAAAGACCTCTATGCCTACATATCGGTGATCGCCGACGTATCCACCGGAAGAAGGCTAGAACGCCTGTCGACAGCGATCAGGGAGAGGATCCCGGGTCTCGTGGTCCGCCCGGCCGATATGAAAAATTTCAGACGGGAACTGGATGCGGTGAAGGACATCTATAATTCCGCATGGAGCCATAACTGGGGTTTCGTACCCATGACCGATGAAGAGATCGAATCCATGGCAAAGAGGCTCAAACCGCTCATTGTGCCTGAACTGCTCATTATGGTGGAGGTGGAAGGGAGGCCGGCAGCGTTCTATATGGCCGTGCCGGACTATAACCAGGTCTTCAGAAGGATGAACGGCAAACTGGGCCCTGTTCAGATGATCAAATTCCTCTGGTACTCCAGGACAATATCAGACATCCGCGTTCTTACCATGGGGGTAAAGGAAGAATACCGAAAAAAAGGGCTTGAAGGACTCCTGTATCTTGAGTCGTTCAAAGCCGCCACACGCAAAGGCTATAAGCGGGCCGAAATGTCATGGGTCCTGGAAGACAACACCCTGATGCAAAAGGGATGCGAATACATGGGTGGAAGGCTGTATAAAAAATACCGGATCTACGAGAAAAAAATAGCATGAAACAAATCGGCCGTAAATTATATCACCTGCTCGGCGGTGTAGGACTCCTGTCGCTCTATTATATCCTCGGCAGGAAGCAGTCGTTGTTATTCTACGCAGCGCTTTTTATACTCATCCTTTTCATTGACGGAGCACGGCTCATGATACCGGCATGGAACCGTTTCGTGTTCACCCGGTTCGGGAGCTTCATCCGCAAGAATGAAGAGCACAAGCTCACCGGCACCGCGCCCTATGTCCTCGGCATTGGATTGTCGCTTTACGCCTATGCGCTGCCGGTCGCTACTGCGGCGATCTGTTTTCTCGCGTTCGGCGATGTGGCGGCAACAGCCATCGGTGAACGCTTCGGGAAAACAAAGATCGGTGACAAGAGCCTGGAAGGGACCTTTGCCTTTATTGTTGCCGCGGCACTGTCAGGGTTCCTGCTGTCGTTGACGGGGGTCCATCTTCTCACCTGGGTGATGGTCCTCGGCGTTCTTGTGGCTGCCGGCGTTGAGCTCCTGACGCTCCCGATAAACGACAATCTGCTGATCCCGCTCGTGGCCGGCGGGATGATGGAATTAGCCTTGCGGACGGCCGGCTGATCCGGAGAAAAGCCGGTACGTTTTCGGTGCGATCAGGATGGTCAGCGCGGCGAGCAGAACGCCGGCGATGACATCGACCACGTAGTGATATCTGAGATACACCGTCGAGACGATCAATGCTGAGACAGCAGGGACAAGGATCCAAAAGAGAACCTTCTCCCGATATTTCCATGCGTAAAAGAGCGACACGAGCGCCACGGCAGTGTGGCCGCTCGGGAAGGCATCGGTCTTGTTCTGCTCGAGTCCGTCGAGAGTCGATTGTATCCACTGGCTCAAGGGGCCGGTTTGGAGTTCCATGGTCTGTACCTGGTTGAGGGTGAACCGCGGGCCGACGGCGGGGACGAGCAGGTATCCAATATACGAGAGATAAAAACAGAGGCAGATGGTAAAGACCGCGCTGTCGAACTCATACTGCTTTTTCTTGAGAAAAAGAAAAGTGCCGAGCGCGATCGGCATAAAATAGTAGCTGATATACGCGATCTGGAGCAGTCCGGTGAGAAGGACGGTATTGAACCGTTCCATCCAAACGGTCGGGTGAGCGCCGAAAAGCGCATAGTCGATCCGAATCAGGTCATTGTCATAGTACTGGTGCCGGATTCGGGGGATAAGTTCTCCGAGGCTGTTAAATACCAGGATAATGATCACGATCGGAATAAACGCGTGCAGGATATTAACGAAGGTCCTCCCTGAAGTATTTCTATCCAGCGCGGCCAGCGAAATGATGATCAATGCGAACACAGAATATTTGAAGATGAACTGCGGCCAGTTAGAGACGACGGACAGGGAAACCAGGGTGACTATCGCGAGCAAAGCGATGAAAACGATCGAGAGGAGATCCACGGGTTTCAGGGCTGGTCGCATAGGGATTTATACAATACCCTCTTCTGAAATGCAAGCGTTACCTCGTGGTTTGAAAGGTCCTCGCCATACCCGCTCTCTTCGAATTCTCATTATCATCTTGATCGGGCTTTTTCTTGGTCCGGGTGTTGTCCTGGCAACAGAGACACTCACGCTTCGCGACTGCATAGACACGGCGCTCAAGAACCAGCCCTCCATCAGGGCGGCGCAGCAGACCGTCCATGCAGCAGAAGGCCGGGAGACACAGGCTGTTTCTCCCTATTACCCCCAGGTCACTGCGAGCACGGGGTACTCTGAAAATCACCAACTGGGGATTCAACAGGGGATTGCTTTCGGATTACCACTAGGCACCACCATTGGAAACGTCGTAACAAAAAGCTATACTACCAGTCTATCCCTGAACCAGGTTCTCTATGATTTTGGAAAGACGGGCAACGCGCTCGACGCCGCACGGTGGAGTATTCGTTCATCGGAGAGGGACCTGGACCGTACTGTACAGGATGTCGTTCTGAACGTAAAACAGGCATATTATGGATTGCTTGCGGCTAAGAAGCTTGTTGAGGTGGCCCAAAAGACGATCGAGCAGACCGAAGGACACCTCAAACAGGCCCAGGCTTTTTTCCAGGCCGGTTCTAAGCCGAGATTTGATGTGACCCGTGCCGAGGTGGAAGTGAACAATGCCAGGCTCGGCTTGATCAACGCCAGGAACAGTGTGCGCATCAGGACCATAGTTCTAAATAATGCGATGGGCATCGATCCGGGACAATTGACAGAGATCGAGAACGCGCTTCCTGCCGTTTCTGCAGTAATGACCCTGGAGCAGGCCCAGGCTGATGCCCTCAAGGATCGTCCGGAAATGCTCAAAGCCGAGGCGGATATCGAGACAGCGAAATCCAGGGTAAGCGCTGAAGAGTCGAATTATTTCCCGACCATATCAGCGAATGGCGCTTATAACTGGCAGTCAGGCGCTCAGGAGGTTGGGTCGTTTAAGAGTGATCTGCAGGACACCTGGAACGCAGGAGTGATGCTGACCGTGCCTCTGTTCCAGGGAGGTCTCACGCGCGGGCGAGTTAGCGAGGCGCGGGCCAATCTGATCACAATCGAAGTACAACGCGATGCAACCAGACAATCCATCCTTCTTGAGGTCAATCAGTCCTACACAGACATGGAAAGTGCGAAGGTGCGCATTGAAGTGATGGAGAGCACTCTGCAAAAGGCAAGGGAAAACCTCGACATCGCTCAGGGAAGGTACGAGGCCGGAGTCGGGCTTTACCTCGAAGTGACGGATGCCCAACTCTCGGCAGTTAACGCCGAGACGGATCGTATTCAGGCGCTTTACGATTATTACCTTGCGGCAGCGCGGTTGCTCAAGGCAATTGGATACAAAGAATAGTGTTCGGATCATTCGACTGTCGCTCATGATGGTGAGCATGAGTCGAACCAGTACAACGTACAGAGTATTGGGCATGAAGTCGAATAGATAGTGCACTCATCAGCGAGGAGAGAACATGCCGACGAGAGAAGTAACCTTTACCGTGAAACTGCCGATCGAGAGTGTGTGGTCGTTTATGTCGGACCGGAAGGAGGTCGGCTGCCTTTTCCCGGGATGCAAGGGGGTGGAGATCCTGAACGACGTGGATTCTATCTGGACGCTCAAAATGTCGCTCGGGCCTTTCTCCCGCACGATCATAATGAATGCGCACACGACCGAGATGGTCCATCATGAGCGGATAGCATGGACTGCAACGCATGAACATCTGACCACCTCGGGGATCGTTTCGTTCAGGAAGGTTTCCAACGATGAAACGGAAATCACCTACCACCTTGAGGGGCATGTGACCGACCACTTTTCTTTTCTCCAGGACATCGTCGTTTCTGAAAAGCTTGGAGAAGTGACCCGGGTTTTTATGAAGGGGATCAAAGAACGTCTTGAGTATAATGCCCGGAATAAAGAAAAGAAAAGTCAAGGTCATTGACACGGAAAAGAGAGGATGAAAGCTTTTGAGATAGCGTGATTCTTCATAATCCAGTCTTTGTCACAGAAGTTGCTTTTAACGGAATCATACTCATGCGTAATTGAGGACGGATATTGTGTTGACCATAGCTAGGATAGTAAAAAGCAAACTTATTTGGATTTCCGTACTCGTAGTGGTTGTTGTTATCGGCATAGTTGTCATGAGCGGAAAGAAGCCGGTATCAGTCAAGGTTGTGGAGCTTAAGCCAGGCGAACTTCGAGTCATCGTCAATGCTACGACCACATCCACCGTGAAATCCGAGACAGAGGTCACGCTTTCCGCGCAGCGCACCGGAAGGGTGGTCGCGCTCCCCGTGCAGGAGGGGGATGTCGTCAAGGCGGGGCAGCTTATAGCCCGGCTGGATCTGACCGAAGAGTCGGTCCAGACCGAGAACGCGACGGCGCAGAGCAAGGCTACCTATGAGGAGGCGGGAAAGAACCTGAAACGCTCGGAAGACCTGTTCAACAAGGGCATGATAGCGCAGCAGGATTTCGATGCGGTTCGCAGGGCCTATGACGTGGCGAAGTCGCAATACCAGTCTTCGGTCGCCGATGCGGGAGTGAAGCGGGACTACTCGGTCATACGGGCGCCCTCTGACGGCGTGGTTGCAAAAAAATCCACCGAAGTGGGCGAACTCCTGGTGCCGGGCAAGCAGATAGTGACGATCGTCAATCCCGATAAAATATACGTCCTCGCGACGATCGATGAAGTGGATGTAGGCAGGCTGCGTTTGGACCAGCCGGTGACGATCTCGGTGGATGCTTTTTCCGGAGAAAAGTTCGAAGGGAAGATAAGGCGCATCTCGCCAATCGTGAGCGGCGGGAAGCTCGAAACACGCACTGCGGACGTCTGGATCTATTTCAACGAGAAGCAGCAAAAAATCAAACCCGGCATGTCTGCCGATGTCGAGATACTGGTTTCTACCCTCCCGTCAGTTCTGTCGGTGCCGTCCCAGGCGGTCATCGAACGGGAAGGGAAAAAACAGGTGTTCGTAGCGACCGGCAGCACCATCAGGGAGGGAGAAAAAGCCATTGCAAAGCTCAAGCCGGTCGAGATAGGGGAGACCAACTGGAGCTTTACGCAGGTGACGAAGGGCCTTGCTGCGGGAGAGTTTGTCATCACCACTCCGGAGGTGGAGGGGTTGAAGGACGGGGCGAAGGTGAGGATAGAGTCGGAGAAATAAATTAGTTTCGACTGACCGAAGATGATCTGTCATTTCGAGTGAAGCGAGAAATCTAATTGGGCGGCCAGAAAATATATTATGTCTACCTGCTGACGAACTGGAACAATAAAGTGATGTATATAGGAGTCACCAATAATCTTGAGCGAAGATTGTATGAGCATAAAAACAAACTTGTCAAAGGTTTTACTGAAAAATACAACTTACATAAACTCGTTTATTACGAAGAAACTTTAGATATCAAGGCTGCTCTTTCCCGCGAGAAGGAAGTAAAGAAGTGGCGTAGAGAAAAGAAAGACAGACTTGTTATTGCAGTGAATCCCGAATGGAGGGATTTGAGCGAAGAGTGGCAATAGCTGTTCAAGGCCCTATTGAGAGTCCCTAAGACGTTTTTGTCATTTCGACCAACGGGAGAAATCGTGGTCTTTAATCAAAAAAAGGTTTCTTGCATAAGCTACGTCCAACTTCAAAGGCAAGATTTCTCGCTGCGCTCGAAATGACGAAAGTGTCCTCTCGGAAGCGCTGATTCATACTGACAGGTCATTTCGACCAACGGAAGAAATCCCGGTCCTTAATCAATTACAGAGTCCTTGCAGAAGCTATATCCAGCTTCAAGCGAAAGATTTCTCGCTTCGCTCGAAATGACAGCGAAGGGCTCGCAGTAACGAAAGCGAGATACGTCCATGATCGAACTCAAGGACATAACAAAAACCTACCGCATGGGCGAAGTCGACTTCACCGTGCTTTTCGGCGTTTCCCTGAACGTGCAGAGCGGGGAATTCATCGCCATCATGGGGCCATCGGGTTCCGGTAAATCCACTATCATGAACATTATCGGATGCCTGGACAGGCCTACGAGTGGATCATACCGGTTCGAGGACCGGGAGATCAGCGAGATGACTGACGATGAGCTCGCGTCGATCAGGAATGTCAAGATCGGCTTCGTATTCCAGACCTTCAACCTCCTCGCTCGATTTTCAGCACTCAAGAATGTTGAGGTACCTCTCATCTACGGAGGCGTCCCGGCGCGCCTTCGCAAAGAGCGGGCCATTCCCTTGCTCGAAAAGGTCGGGCTCGCCGATCGATTAAATCACAAACCGACAGAACTCTCCGGAGGGCAACAACAGCGCGTCGCCATTGCGCGGGCGCTCGTGAACAACCCACCGCTCCTGCTTGCCGATGAGCCCACGGGAAATCTCGATAGCCGCTCGGGTGAGGACATATTAAAAATCCTGACCAAACTCAACGAGCAGGGGGTCACAGTAATTATCGTTACCCATGACCAGACCGTGGCAGCACGCTGCAGGCGCATCATCAACGTGAAGGACGGACAGATCGTGAATGATGAAGTGAAAGGCTGACAGATTGTTTTGTCACCTTATTGATGTTATTGCTCAGCAACATTTGAGGTGCTTGTGAGAGTGTCTCCTCCCCTTCAAGGGGAGGATTGAGGCGGGGATGGGTTCATGAGCGCACAGATAAACCCATCCTCACCCCGTCCCTCTCCTTGAAGGAGAGGGTGTTTGGTTACGGCCGGAGCCCGCATTATGAACTTTATAGAAACATTCCGTGTCGCCTTCGAGGCGATCCTCTCGAACAAGGTCCGCTCGGGGCTCACCATGCTCGGGGTGATCATCGGCGTCATGGCAGTGATCCTGCTCGTGTCCATTGGCGAGGGAGCGCAGGTGTATATCACGAAAGAATTGACCGGCCTTGGAACGAACCTTCTGATCATTACTCCGGGAAAGACCTCCACGCGTGGAGGTTTCCATCCGCCGTCCGCAGGCACGGTGCGCAAACTGACGTATGACGATTCGCTCGCGCTCCGGCGGCGCGCGTGGCTTCTGACTGACGCGGTTCCTATGGTGTTCGGAACCGGAAAGATCAAATACGGCAATATGGGCCGGGATACCATGATAATCGGCACGACGCCTGAATTCCAGCGGGTGAGGAGTCTTTTCGTCGATACAGGGAGTTATGTTTCCCAGAGCGATGTTGATTCAAAAGCCAAGATCATTGTGCTCGGCACGAAGGTCAAAGAAGAGCTGTTCGGTACGGATAATCCGCTTGGCAAGGTGGTGACGCTGTCCGATGCGCGCTATCGTGTGGTCGGTGTAATGCGGAAAAAGGGGACCAGCCTCGGTATGGATATAGACGACATCGTGTACGTCCCGGTGACCAGCGGCCAGGAGCTCTTTGATACTGACTCTCTCTTCGAGATCATTGCGTCCACGCCGCGGGCCGAGGATGTAGACCGCTCCATAGCCCAGATCAAGGACATCCTGATAAAACGGCATGCTCACAAGGAGGATTTCACTATCCAGACCCAGGGGGCCATGCTTGAAACGATGAACACGATCCTCAACGTGCTCACGGCCGTGCTCGGCGGCATTGCGGGCATCTCACTTGTCGTGGGAGGCATCGGCATCATGAACATCATGCTGGTGTCGGTGAGGGAACGTACGCGAGAGATCGGTATCCGGAAGGCCCTTGGCGCACGGAACAGGGACATCATGGCCCAGTTCATGATCGAGGCTATAACGCTCTCCGGCGCGGGCGGGGTAATCGGCATTCTGCTGGGAGTCGGCCTTGCCCTTCTCATACCAATGTTTGTGACCGTCCTTCCCACGAGCGTCTCGGCCTGGTCCATCATCATGGCGTTTACCTTCTCGGCAGCCGTAGGAGTGTTCTTCGGTGTGTACCCTGCGCGCAGGGCCGCGCTCCAGGACCCCATCCAGGCGCTGCGGTACGAGTAGGGTGAAGTTTTTGAAATAGGTGGATACCTCACGCGGAAATCGAGGTAATAGCCAAGCCATTTCCGGTAATCGCAACGAATCAGCGACGGTCTTTTCTTCCAGAACTGCATCAAAGTATTTAAGAATGTCCTCCGGGTCGGGCTGCATGCCTTACTCCGCAAATTAGCTAATACCGTTATTGCATATTAGTCGCGATAATATAATTAGTTGTCATTTTGCATATTATTCTTTTTATACAAGCATAACGATTTCATGAAGTTACGTCACGTTTTTATCTTAAATTCATTGACCGGTCACACGAGTCTATGTTACTGTATTCCGAAGAGCTAATTACTTGTTGTACGACAGCGAAAGGAGTTTTAAATGAAGATGAGGTTCAAATTCACTTTTCTTCTTTGCCTTCCCATACTGCTTTCCAGCGTTCTTGCCTATAGCGCCTCAATCAATAAAGACATTGAAGATACGATGGCCGGAATAAAGCTCGGTGCCAAGATTGACGAACTCACAGCGAAATATACTGGCATATATAAGCACCAATTGATGATGGGTGAAGTTCTTTATGAGGCATGCAACCAACAGGCTCTGGAGGTCTTTACATTTACAGAGGAACCGTGGTCAAAAGGTCATGTTACGAATATTTGGATTAGGAAAGCAGAGGTTTCGGTCTGTCGAGATTCAACCGGAGGTTTACCCGATTATTCTATAACACCAATCACGCCGCGCGGGGTAAAACTCGGGGACAAAGAAGATAATGTGATTAAGTTGTATGGCACCCCAACGAGCTCAAAAACAATACCCGGTGGAAAGAAAATACTTACATACAATGCAGTGGCAGACCGAAAAGATTTGATCGTAAAGAATCTTGTTCTGCACGTCGAGATTAGTAATGGTATCGTATCCAGTTTCCATCTTCTCGGCGATATGCCAGGTGCAAAGAAGCCATTTTGACGAAGTAACAGTTCCAACCACGCCGTCGAGAGGGTCGCTGAGAGACGCGCCCCTCACGGCGGCGTTGAGCCTGTAGAAAAACCCCTGAAAAGCTCATTTTTGTCCGATCAGGACAGCGATGTAATTGCACTGATGATAATAAGAATAGCGATAGCGATGCTTCTGAGCCCGATTGATAGGCTTTCCCTCACCTGGTTAACTTCGAGCGACAACGCAGAAGTTTAATCGCCTTAAACGAAGTTTGGTGCGTTGGTGTTTTGAAAGGTACTTTTTCTACAGACTCGTTAGCCATAAATTATGGACAATATAGAAACAGCGCACAAGATATTTAGAGATGAGGTGACAACAGCCTCATGGTCTTTTTTCGTCTGGAAAAGCATTAACAATATTGCAGCATCCGACAAAGATGCCTACCGTGCCCTCAATGAGAATGCTCTGAGCTGGATCACAATTACTCACTCTCTTCAAAGCACATTTTTCATAACCCTTGGTCGTCTGTTTGATATAGACGGAGATGCATTTTCTGTGCATGCTTTCCTTCGTAGTTGTCTCGACCACATCGATCAATTCAGTCTCGAGGAAGTGCGAAAAAGAAAGATAAAAATTAATGGTGGTTCAACTCCAGAATGGCTTGATCGATATATGGAAAATGCCTATCAGCCGAAGGAATCTGACTTTCAAAGGCTGAGGGGCGAAGTATCCAAGCAACAAAGGGTATATGAGGAAATATACAGGCCAATCAGGCATAGAGTCATAGCTCATAAAGAAAGCGCCTCAATTGATATTGAAAGCGAACTATTTAGCAAAACTAACATTGGCCAGATTCAGGAGTTCATAAATTTTATGTATCAAATACATAATATAATATTTGATCTTCTCTATAATGGAAGCTTGAATGAAATAGGTACCTACAAATTCACTGAAGACAAGAGAGTTCATGATGATGTAGAGGCTCTTCTTAAACGACTTAAGTCCACATCTCGGGGATAGCCGCGTGAAACCTGACGATGATTCTAACGATGCGGGTCGAGTCCGACGCGCATAAGGCGCGCGTCTCACCCGCATTGACAGAACAACAAACCAAACAACAGGAGGTATCACGATGATACCGGAAAAACTGTTGGAAATTATGAAACAGGATGGGGTTGTTGCCATTGCAACATTGGGAAAGGAGGGGCCGCATATGGTCAACACCTGGAATAGCTACATCAGAATATCATCGGACGGGCGATTGTTTATTCCTGCAGGTTACATGCATAAGACAGAGGCTAACATTGCCCACAACCCGAATGTGCTGATTACGCTAGGAAGCAGCAAGGTTAAGGGCTTGCACGGGCCAGGTGCCGGTTTTTTGATCGAGGGAAAGGCGACCTTCATAACATCCGGACCTGATTTTGATTTCATGAAAGCAAAGTTCAGCTGGCTGCGAGCCACCTTAGCTGTTACCATCGATTCTGCTACTCAAACCTTGTGACGAGGAGTGGAAAGCCTATACGTTGCAGTTTCGTGTCTTTGGCAGGCATGTGCAATTGTAAATCATAACGACACTGTCTGTCAATGTGCTCCACCTGACGTGCTGCGCACGCAGGTGAGTCCGGCGTTGGATTGCCTGCTCTTCCGCTAATTCGGTATCGTTTCTCGAGGAGTAAATGACAGAATGAGCCGAACCATCACACTGTGTTTCGCAATCGCAATCTCGGTTCTTGTTTTATGCTGTGTGTCCGTGGCACCGAGACGCTCGGCTGTTGCCGCACCGCGCGCCATCTGGATCTGGGAGGACGACGCCATCCGCATGCTCGATGAGGATGAGGCGCTGCGAGAAATCGAAAACTTCCTCGATCGGCAGCATATATCGACGATGTATCTGTATGCCGACGAATATCACGGCAGGAACATTCTTATGAACGATCCGGAGAAATACCGGAAGCTCATCGCAAACGCCCACGCGAGAGGGTTCAAGGTCTTTGCGCTTCTTGGCTCGGCGTATCTCCGCACTGAGGAGTACATCCTCCCGGAGAAGCGTCAAGCCGCCGTACGAATGTTCGGGTCTGTCCTTGATTTCAACAGAGACACGACGGATGCGTCAGAGCGATTCGACGGAGTCAACATTGACATAGAGCCATACCTTCTCGACGACTGGTCATCCGCGCGCGAGCGGCGCGGCCGTCAGTATCTGGACCTTTCCGCCGAATTCATGCGCATGAAGGCCGCGGTCGGGTCGAGTTTGCTTGTGGGACCGGCGATGCCGTTCTGGTACGACGGCATCGAACATGTCGAGTGGAACGGGAAACACCGGCGGCTGAACGAGCACGTTCAAAACATCTACGACTATGTCGCGATCATGGACTACAGGAACGTTGCTGAAGGTCGTGATAGTATCGTGTCACTCGCACAGGACGAACTCGACTATGCGGACCGGATCGACAAAAAGGTGATGATCGGCGTCGAAACTCTTGATTCGTCACCGGCGAAGGTCACCTTCTTTGGCAAGAGCGAAAAATACTTCGAACAGCAACTGGCATTGGCGGAGTCAGCGATGAAACGGCACCGTTCGTTCGGAGGTTTCGTTATCCATCACTTGAAACCCTATCGTGATTTGGTTGAGGAAAAGAAGTGAAATCCGCCCTGCATTTTCTAGATTCCAGCAAAGAGCATATACATGTAGGCGTCTTCTTCGGCGTATACCCGGCGCGCAGGGCCGCGCTCCAGGACCCCATCCAGGCGCTTCGGTACGAGTAAGTTCATTAGTACTTCTGAAGGACCTATGGATTATCTGGAGGGCATAAGCGAAGAACTGCTGCACCCTTTATGCGGTATTGGGCATCAGAACAAATACTATCATGAACTAAAAAAAGATCCCAGCCGCTGATATCAGCGGCTGGGTGTTCTTGATCCATCAAGAATTATTTAACAGATACGGTCTTGGTGGTTTCGAAGAACAGATACTGATCTTTTCCCACCACTCCCGTTCTCGGATCTCCGCCTGCCGGCAGATACCATAGTTTGATCGCGACATCCATTTCTTTTGCCTTGACCTCCCTGGTCTTTTTCCCTTCTTTTTCTACGTCTTCATAGGGGTATTTAATCTCGAAGGTCTCGGTCTTGGTCTGGCCGGGCTGGAGGCTCGTGTCGCGGAGCATGCCGGATTTCCTAAAGGGGCCGTACACCATCTTGTCACCCCTCCCGAATGCAGGGGACTGGGGCATGTAAATTTTCTGGTCAACAAATATTTCTTTCCCGTCTTTCGTCTTTGCGGTCACATCCAGGACCACTCGATTTGGAGATGGTCAGCCGTCGGGGATCCGGTGTCCCGCGTTGCTCGTCATCTTGACCGTCAATACCGCCGTAGGAACAGAATCACCGGCCTTGGGAAGGAAATAATAACCCTTAGCAGAAACATCCACATCTACAGCGCTCTTGGCCATATTGGGATCGCGATAGGAAGGCATCAGATGCCCTGTTTTATGTTTATGCATGTGGCATTCCTGGCAAGTTTCGGTGCCTCCCGAGGGCACATAGGCATGCAGGTAGCTCCCGTAGAGTGACGCGCACTGGGTGGGGTTGGCCAGATCGAAGTTGGGACCCAGGCCATGGCACTGACCGCACAGAATAGACTCTTTCATGATCGGACTTTTCTTCATCGCCGTGAACATCTTGTCGTTATGGGAGCCTTCCTTGTTCCCATAGATCACGTTCTTCTCAACTTCGCCGTCAACGAGCTTGTGGACGATCGCCTTCATATTGTGGCAGATGATGCAATTGATGTTGACCTTCTCCAGCGTGGCCTGGTCTCCATCAAGCACCGCCTTCGCGATCTGCTGTGCGACCGCATCCGTGGCGTCCTTGAGCTGCGGCAAGTGGCACTTAAGGCAGTGCAGCATGTGCTCAACCTTGATGTCCTTGACTTCCTTGATGCCCGATTTCGCCCATTCCTTCATCATGCCGTCCGTGATAGCTGTCTTGATGGTTGCCATGGTCCGGCCGGTCCCGATGAGGGAGCGGGCATGGATAGACTTTTCCCACTCTTTGTAAATATCTTCATGACACTTCTTGCATGAAGACACATCATACATCTTGGCCAGTTCGTCGACGGTCTTCGCTTTTACTGCTTCTTGGGCGCCGAATGCAGACAGCGGCATGGAAATGAGCAGTAAGATCAGAAGAAATTTTATCCCTTTCATATGCAACCCTCCTGTTAGATTGTGCACTGCAACACACCCCCTAGGCGTCTATCATAACCAAATATATTGAATTTCTTTCACCCCCTTTCAACTCCAGGAACTAATACTTAGGTAATATAACAATGAAAACAGTTAATACTCTATTATATCTTTTTTTTAAGTAATTGTGTGTGGAGCCTCCCTCCGGCCGGAGCCGGGAGATTCGAATTTATCGAAAGTGGTAAAAAAATTAGGTGCACATCCGGTTTTGTCCTGATCCGAATGCTTTTACAGGATCGTTAAAACTTGTCCGCAGCCTTTTTCAGGGTGGCCACGGGAATCAGATAGTTGCCGTCTTCGATCCTGCCCTCTATCTTGATCGGATAACAACCTCCCAAACCCTTCTCCAGTTTATACAATGAAAAGTTCATGTTGCAATAGCGGCAGGTGACGGCTCCATCCTCGCATCGGTATCCCTTTTTGTGCGGATAGCAGGTCACGCAGGCATCGAGAAAGGCCAGGACCTTGTCCTGGATCTTGAGTACGAAAAAATTTATGCTCTTACCTTGATATCGGTAGGTATAAAATTTCGGATTTTCCGGCTGAAGTTCGTTGACCTCAATAATGACGTCCGGTCCGCTTTGGCGTGGCGGAGGAAAAGAGGGCTGGCGGGAGCAAGAAGCGAGCAGCACGAGAACGAGAGATAACGAGAGAACGATCGTAATCCAGGTTATGGCGTTCCTGCGGATCGTATACGTCATTTTATAACCTGATTTGTTCATTGTACATTAACCATAAAATCGAAGAGAAGGACCTTGTCGCGGTGTTTTACCTGACTGAATATCGTATAGCTCCCCTCGACGGGAAAGAGGACATCGGCCTCTATCTCCGGTCCGAACTTCTTCGGGGGCTTGGTGTGCATATGGTCCTGGTGAGCGTGGGGCTCGCCTGGAACAGCCCCGTGAGCGTGAATATACTGTTTGAGGTCGTCGGAGACGACGGCAAGGTGCATCGCCGCGCCCAGGTAGGGGTTGAGATCCGTAACAGGTTTCCCGTCTTTTTCAATGGTATATTGCAGCGACGTTTCCTCGCCCGCCCTGATGTTCATTGGGGAAGTTGTGAACGTGACCCAGTATTCGCCGAAATTCTTTCTCGTTGAGAAATCAGTCTTCGGACCCTCCATTACCGGCTTGCCAGAAACAGAGATGTGAAACATCCTGCTGTAAAATTCGTCACCCGCAAAAAAGTCGGCGCCGACAAGATATTCCCCGGCCTTCGGAAATATGAAGTGGAGTGGGAAGTCTGCCTTCTTCAAAATCTCACTTGTGATCGGCCCCGCATCCTCGGGGTGGATATGCGCAAAGGACCTCATGTCCTGACCGACGATAATTGCATGGAGGATCCGTTCGTGGGAGACCTCAAGTCCTTGCAGCGGCCTTCCGTCCGGATCTTTTATGCGGACCGTTATCGTCACGGGGGTCTGGGCAGTTATCTTTGAAGGTTCTGTCTCAAAGTTGACGACCGGCGTTGGTCCTTTGGTCGCATGTCGCTGCCGTTCATGTTCAATGTGGGAATGATGGCGAGCGGGGATATCGTGGCGGAGCATGGCGGCGCATAGGAGCGCCCCCAGCATAAGCAACGCCTCTACCCTCACGATCCGCTTGAACCGTAAAGCGATTGTGTGTTCAACGTGAATGCTGAAATATCGAGAAAAAAAACGGCTTGCGACGCGAGCAATCAAGCCGAATCCTGCTCGGGCAGCTCCTCCCCATTCCAGCAACAAGGGAACGCTGACGTAACGATTGAATGCGCCAAGAGGAATAAGCAGGGAAAAGAGGATAACTTTAGCAAAGACCGTCCAACCGTAGGGCGAAGTCCAGATCGCTTCAAAACTCCCCACGTAAGACCAGGCATTGTAGAGCGCGGTGATCGCTATGATCCCGACGGCGATGCCTGCTATCCTTGAAAACCTGCTGGCAACGTCGGCGATCAATGCAGCTGTTCGATCGCCTCCCCTTGCCAGATTTGGAAGAATAACAAGGGCCAGAGTAAATAGCCCCCCTCCCCAAATGCCGGCGGCGAGGAGATGGATAAAATCCATTATTTCAGGGACGCTGAAATCGCCTTTATCCGATGCGTGTCCTGATGCGCTTTCGGTCATGGTGATGATAACGGTGATGCCGAGCATGAGACCAATAACTCCGCGCGAACCACGGCGCCGCATGCCTGCCATAAGCGCAATCAACAAAAGGATAAGAGCTCCGATGCGAATGAGCCAGGCACGTCCGAGGTGGGTATGGAAGATCACCTTAGGGAGCACGGGGAGAACCGTCGAGAGAGGATGGCCGCTCATCTCCGCGGCGCGCAAGAGCAAATTTGCGCCGCTGCTGACGATCATAACAGTCGCGCAGACGGCGAGCAACTTCCACATAGCATCGAGGATATTTTCCTGTTGGATTAGCCCGGCGCGCGCTGAAAGAGTAAGAACCCAGAAACGGCAAGCAAGCAGCCCGATGCAGAAGGTCAGGGAGACGAGTTCGAGCCATTCGGGAATGATGTGAATAAAGGAATTCATTTGATGGAGAATGTATAGTCGCCCGCCGTGCGGTGCCCGTCACGTGCCACGACGCTCCAGATCACGCGATACTTGCCCGGAGGCAGCCGGGGCACGCTTACCTCAATAAGCGTTGCATCGGACGGATTCACGCGTCCGTCCCTGTTGTCCACCATCGTGTTCTCCGAATTGTGGACCATGATCGTGGAAAAGTCCGGTTCCAGCTCGCTGTCGAACCATATGCTTACGCGGTCCGGAGATGCTTTGATCGTTGCTCCCACTTTGGGATCGGCGTGGTCCGGGTACGCATGACCCCGCACGGCGGTCGGCATGATGAAAAGAAACACCGTGAACAGGAGTGCGGCCGCTGTCCAGACATCGGAAGATCCTGCTGATTTTTTCATGGAAATATCGGTTGCCCTATGCTCTTCGGGAACAGGTCATCGATAAAGAGGTGAAAAAGAACAAAGACCCCTGTCCCTGCTCCCGAACGCGGGTTCATCGGAATCTCCGCGGCAATGCCCAACTCAGTATATTTGCCGATCCAGGCGATCCCCGGGTTTACGGTCCCGGTCGTCTGGTTTTTACAGTCCTTGTTCAGGCACGTCTCCATCGGAAATTCGACGACCGCGACCATCCGGCTGAAAGGGGCGCCGAGGCCCACGTCCTTTACAGCCGCCTGGAGATACATCAGGCTGTACTGTAGAGAGAACGCCCATGTCAGCGTGGTCGAATGGCGTTCCACATCTATGTCTCCCGTGTCCTCGTTTACGGTGCTCGTTTGTTTCTGAGAAGGAAAGTTCAGACCGATAACCCCGGTGATTGCCAGAGGCTTCAAGAAATTTGATGAGTCGGACACGTCTCCAAACCCTTTGCCGAAAAAGAACGCGGGCGAAATGACGGAGAAGGACTCCGCGCCCACCTTACGGGAACCGGTGTTGCCGACCTCGTCCGATACTCCGAAAGAAAGGATCGTTTCATGAGAAGCGCTCGTGTAAAACTGATATTTCGCGCTCACTTCGAGGTTGCCATAGCCGCTGACAGAGCCGTCGCCCGCAGTTTGCAGGCGCTGGTACGATTCCGCGATTTCTATCCCGAAGTTGGGCAGGATGCGCTTGGCATATGCCACGTCAAACGACGAAGTCCGGACCTGCGGTCCGCCCGCTTCGTCGTCCATTGCTAGGGAATTATAGAGCACTGAAAACTCATCGGAGACGAATGGATCATCGACGGCAAAGGTCGTGGGGAAAAACCGTTGTCCCGCGACCCCGTGCGCGGATGACGTTGCCGGGATTGATGCGATGAACATAAAAAGAGCGAAACAGAAAGCTTGCCACAACCATCTCACCATTGAACTCTTCATATTATCATCCTTAAATTAATAACGTTCAAGATCCTTTCTTGATTAATTATAGCGCATATTTCGTTGAGGCTCAATGATACGCTCAATTGAGTAAGGCGAAGCATCCCGATGAAGAGAAGGGCATTGATGTTCCCGCATCTCTAGTGCTGTAACAGGTTAATAGTAAACTTTAATAGTAAACTTCACGAAGTGGTGAGGAGCGTTCGGGGAATGGTCCCTATGATATATTATTGAAGTCGTAGGGCGTGTTTCCCAAACGTGTCTGACAGCTACTAAATATCTCCGGTTTCAATGCTTCTGGACCAACTCTTCCCTGGTGGCAGCGAGGGCTTCGTCCCAGGTGACTATCTTCCCTCCGTTCGCTTTCATGAACGCTTCGGCGCCTGCCTTTGACTGGAAGGCCCACGTGGGCTGTTGCGTCATGACACCGCGCTTTCCACCTCCCATGACCCATATCGCATGCTTAACATCGATCAGCGTCCGGGAGTCCCTGTCAGCGACGAGAA
>Ga0210377_10000997_pt1 | contig 26574 bp, 26 predicted proteins | sample PLM4_65_b1redo_FD_155480 | JGI IMG/M metagenome (GOLD analysis project Ga0210377, IMG submission 155480) | Groundwater sediment microbial communities from an aquifer in East River, Colorado, USA - PLM4_65_b1 redo | ecosystem: Environmental > Terrestrial > Soil > Riparian zone | place: USA: East...
CCGCCGATGACGGCGACTTGAGCAAGGAGTACACCTAGTCTCACAAGCGATTCACCTCGCCCAGCAGGCAGTCCATCTAAACTCACAAGCGATTCAACTAAACTCACAGGTAGTTCGACTAAACTCACGAGCAGTTCATCTAAACTCACAGGCGATTCAACTAAACTCACGAGCAGTTAAACTAAACCTATAAGCGATTCAACTAAACTTACAAGCAGTTAAACTAAACCTACAAGCGATTCAACTAACCTAGCAAGCGATTCATCTCTCCCAGCAGGAAGTTCATCTCACCTCACAGGCGGTTTACATCACTCAACAGGCGGTGGACGGTGAATCCCCAACATGGAAACGAGCCTACTGGGTCGGAGAACTAATAAATCTGTAAGTTGAAATGCAGTATGTTTTGTGTCACAATAATGTTGCTCCTCTTAGGGTGCCCCCCTCACCCTGAGAGGAGTATTTTTATTGGTCAACTACATCATCGAGACGGGGAAACTCTTTGAGGAGGAATTGCAGGCTGAATTTTAAACTTCGAGATTAGATAATTTTTCAGCACTTTGTAATGAAAATGCAAATTGCGTTTCTTACGGGTTGGAGTAAACTATTGCTTGGATATACTCCTGTGTCATCTGCGGTCCGGACTCAACGTAAGTTCGGGCCGCAGAGCGTTTAAGTAAGGTGTAACAAGACTCACTAAAAACTTGTCGTGTCTCCGTACTTGCGCAGAAGAGGGTTTTCTTGTATGCTTATATTGGTGACAAGTGCAGTATTAGTTAATATTTAATAAGTGATTTGTTGGGCTGCCAACTTGTAGCCCAACAACCAGTATGGCCGCTCGTCTCGGTATCGATAATTAACAACATTTCATTGTGAATTTCGCCCGAATACACTAAATTAAATTGTTACGTCAAGCTCATTTTTGGCACAGTACGACATTCTGGTATGAGGTCCAACACACCTACGGAGATTTCTATGGCGAAAAACAAGGCTAAACAATTGGTCAGGCAGTTGGCGCTTTCATATGATAATGACAAAGATTGGCTGGATGAAGAGGAAGGCGAGGAGGAAGGTTATCCAATTGGTGAGTATGACCTTACATCCTCCCCAAACGACTTCAACATAATAACAATCTTCAACTTCATTGAGTCCGGTGCTGTAAAGATCCCTGCATTTCAGCGCAACTTTGTCTGGGATATTAAACGATCGTCAAAACTCATTGAGTCCATTATCATCGGCCTTCCCGTTCCTCAAATATTTCTATATGAAGAGTCGCGAAACAGTTTCCTTGTAATGGATGGGCAACAGCGTCTAATGTCCATTTACTACTTTATCAAACACCGTTTCCCGCGCAAGGAGAAGCGCGCAGAACTTCGCCGAATATTCGATAGAGAAGGTAATATTCCGCAAAAGTATCTTTATGATGACAAATACTTTACTAAATTCGATCTCAAGCTCCCTTCGGGTCCAGCCAATCAGAGGAATCGATTCTCTGGAATAAATTACTCTTCCCTGGGAGAATACAAGACTTCCTTTGAACTTCGCACAATAAGAAATGTGATTGTTAAGCAGAGCTCTCCTCCTGACGATAACTCATCTGTCCATGAGATATTCAACCGACTAAACTCAGGTTCGATGAATCTGACTGCACAGGAAATAAGAGCAAGTTTGTATCATTCAGACTTTTACACAATGCTCCGCCGAGCAAATCTTAGCCCGGGATGGCGTGCTATCTTGGGTCTCAAAGATCCCGACTTGCACATGAAAGATATCGAAATACTACTGAGAAGCTTCGCAATGTTACTAAAAGGCGATAAATATAAAGGCTCAATGGCAAAATTCCTCGATCGTTTTTCCATCGACGTAAAAGCCTTTTCATCTGACCGCATTTCATATCTGGAGAATCTATTCTTGTCGTTTGTTCGTTCAACTGACCGTCTTCCACAAAACGCATTCCAGAGCGAGGTTGGAAAGTTCAACATATCGGTCTTTGAGTCCGTCTTCGCTGCTATCTGTACAGAACCACTAAAAAGTGAAGGTTTGGTAGGAGAGGCAATTGACCCTGATGGTGTTGCCAAACTTAGAGCCGATGAACGTTTCCGGCTTGCATCTCAACGTCAAACTACGAACACGGCAAATGTCAAAGCTCGCTTAACCAGAGCCAAGAAGATTCTAGGCGTAAATTGAGGGTCCATTGTCATGCCTACGCCGCTCATTAATCGTCTTTACGAGGACAGCAAATTGCTACTCGAAAAGCTTTTGGCTGATGGCGAAATTTCCCTTGCAACTACTGTTGACGATATCTTCCGGAAAACGCTGCTCCTAGCCGCTGCAAGTTTCTTTGAGCAAGCAATTGGAGAAGCTATACTAGAATATGTGGCGGAAAAAGCTGACTCCGACGCAGCAGTTGTATCGTTGACTAAGGTGAAAGCAATTGACCGCCAATATCACACCTATTTTGACTGGAATGCCTCTAACGCAAATTCGTTCTTCGGCCATTTTGGGGAACAATATAAGAAGTATGCAAAGGCAAAAGTCGACGGTGACCCGGTACTAAAAGAGTCTATACGAGCATTCCTAGAAGTTGGCAGTTTGAGAAATCAACTTGTCCACCAAAACTATGCAACCTTTACATTAGAGAAAACGGCTGACGAGATCTACAGTCTTTATACCTCAGCTCTCATATTCATTGACTTCTTACCGGGGTCGTTTCGGGATTTCACTGATAAGTAGTGAAATAAGAAATATCATTGCGCTGATAACTAGGTCTGTTGTCATCACACCGCCGACCCAAAGAGCTATGAAGTGGCAGGCGGCAGCGAGAGCAAAAAGATGGATGAATGAGGTCAAAGTGACGGATATGCTGGGTGAAGAAGTGTTGGTTGTGAAATCCGTGTAGGAGGAGATGTTTAAGATGGGCGCAAAATTGACAATTTTTGTATGTGGAACATATCGGGATTTGGCGGAAGAGCGTAAGGAAGTCCTTGAAGCAATTCGAAAATTACAACACCAGCATGATTCGATGGAGTTTTTTGGAGCAAGGTCAGACAGAGCAATCGAAACATGTCTTGATGAGGTACGGCAAAGTGATGTTTTGGTTGTAATTGTTGGGCATACCTATGGAAGTATTGTTCCAAAACTTAAAATTTCTTTTACTGAAGCAGAATATGAGGAGGGCTATCGATTAGGGAAACCATGCCTTGTTTATTTACGAGATGATAATGTCCCTGTTTTACCTAAATTCATGGAGTCCGAGCCTACCAAAATCAAGCTTCTGAGGCGCTTCAAGAAAACATTGAATGATCGACACACAACAGCAACTTTCCGAGACGCTCATGATCTCTCTGTTTCAGTCACCGCGGATTTGAGCAGAATAGTCCAAAATCTTGATAATGCAAGAGATAGCATTGATAATCCGATTGCCATTCTCAAAAATGGTGTCGAAGAGTGGAATATCTGGAGAGCGAGAAAACCTTCTGTAGCTCCAAATCTTGATAATGTCGATCTTAACCACGAATATCTCAGAGGAGTCAATTTTGGCGGAGTTTCTCTTAGAAAAGCCAACTTAATCGGAGCAGATTTAAGGGAAGCTAATCTTGCAGAAGCAGACCTTAGCAATGCAATACTGAAATATGCAACACTTAGACAAGCCGATCTCAGGGGTGCTGTACTGAATGATACGGATCTTGGTGAGACAGAAATTGGGTATTCAAAGCTTGAAAATATCGATTTGAGCAAGGTAAGGGGTCTTGATGCGGTTATTCATAAAGGACCATCTTCCATAAACATTGATACTGTTGAAAAATCTAAAGGAAGCATACCAGAAGCATTTCTTCGCAGTGCTGGCGTGTCCGATTTGCAAATTGAAATATTCAAACTCTTAACGCCCGGTTTAAGTCCAGCGCAGGTAACTGATATCACATATAAGATTCACGATTTGTATCTAGGTCGAGGAATGCAATTTTATTCATGTTTCATAAGTTACAGTAGCAAAGATGAAGAATTCGCAAGGAAATTACAGGAAGATTTAGAGAAGAATGGTGTACGGTGCTGGTTTGCTCCTGAAGATATGAAGATTGGCGATGTTATTAGTTTAACAATTGAAAACCAAATTCGACTTCGAGATAGATTGCTTGTTATTCTATCGGCGAATTCAATTAAAAGTGAATGGGTCGGTGATGAAGTGGAAGCCGCACTGGAAGAGGAGAGTAAGAATAACCGTTTAGTTTTATTTCCCATTCGACTGGATGATGCTGTCTTGAACACCCATGATGATTGGGCGGCAAAGGTAAAACGCCGCAGGCATATCGGCGATTTCTCAAATTGGAAAGAGAGTGCGAGTTACCAGAAAGCCTTAGAGCGGTTGTTGAGAGATTTGAAGGCGACGGGAGGGTAAGTCAATGGCGAATGAGGAACAGTTAGAGATATTACTTCAAGGCGTTGATGTCTGGAATAAGTGGCGGAGTAAGCATCCAACAATAGAGATTGATCTCATTGGTGCTGACTTAAATAGACTTGGTCTCATTCGAGCCAATTTTTGTGATGCAAATCTGAGAAGAGCCAATCTCATGGGGGCCAATCTGTTTGGAGCTGATCTCAGCGGCTCCAATTTGAGGAGAGCCAATTTCAGTTGGTCAAATCTTAGTGGAGTCGATTTCAGTGGAGCTGAATCAGGTGGCACAATATTTGGGAATATCGATTTCAGTGAATCAAAAGGACTTAAAGATATTTTTCATGCTTATTCATCTACTATTGGCACCGATACAATTCAAGGCTCTAAAGGTAAAATCCCAGAAACCTTTTTACGTGGATGTGGTCTCAGCGATCTTGATATCGAATACGCAAAACTGGCTGCATCAGGTTTAGATCCTCAACAAGTAACTGAAATCACTTACAAAATCCATCAGCTATATCTTGGGAGAGGAATACAATACTACTCATGTTTCATTAGTTATTCCAACAAGGATCAAGATTTTGCTCAACGATTACACGACGATCTTCAAAACAATGGTGTGCGTTGTTGGTTTGCTCCCGAAGACATGAAGATCGGAGATCAAATCCGCCCAAGAATAGACCAGGAGATACGATTACGGGATAAATTGCTGGTTCTCTTGTCTGAAAACTCAGTCAAGAGTGAGTGGGTTGGCGATGAAGTAGAAGGTGCAATTGAAGAAGAGAGCAAGGGTAATCGATTGGTATTGTTTCCCATTCGCTTAGACGATGCCGTCATGAACACCCGCGACGATTGGGCGGCAAAGATAAAGCGGCGCAGACATATCGGTGATTTCTCGAATTGGAAAGATAAAGCGAGTTACCAGAAGGCGTTTGAACGTCTGCTGAGAGATTTGAAGGCGACGGGAGGTTCTTGACCCCTCCCCATCCTCGCAATTACAAATACTAGACCCTAAAGGTCTGCCAGACCTTTAGGGTCTAATTAAAAGACATCTTTCATCTCAAATACAACTCATTCAACTCGCGTAATCTGTTTACCATTCCTTCACTTTGATCTTCCTCCTTCATTCGCCATTCCCAGTTTCCGCCCAAACGAGACGGGACGTTCATGCGCGCATCCCCACCGAGACCGAGCGCGTCCTGCATTGGTGTAACAGCATAGACTGCCACAGAGGACCAAACACTGCGGATCAAATTCCATGGAAAGCCGTGTGAAGGCCTGTCCTGAGGCGGAGACGAAGGATCTGACCCATTGGAGGATTGGATATTCAAATATCGAAGCGCGAATTCACGCTCCTCTTCGGGAGCCGAGTCAAACCAGCCGCGCGCAGTGTCATTATCGTGCGTCCCTGTGTATGCCACGCAATGGGCAGGATAGTTATGCGGCAGGAATGGATTCTTGGCGCCATCAAACCCGAACTGCAATATCTTCATGCCAGGCAGTTTGAACGAATCTCGCAATTCGACCACATCGGGTGTGATCAGACCCAGGTCTTCTGCAATGATTGGTAGTTCGATCTCGGATGTTCGAACATCGCTGAGTTTTTCATCCAGTATCTTGAAGAAGTCGCTTCCGGGACCAGGTACCCAACGTCCCGTTTCCGCGGTCTCTGCACCAAAGGGAATCTCATAATATCCGGCAAAACCGCGGAAGTGGTCGAGACGGACGATATCCACCATTTTCAACACTGCGCGGAAGCGATCCAGCCACCAGGCATAGCCTGTCTCCTTGTGAGCATCCCAGCGATATAACGGATTGCCCCACAACTGTCCCGTTGGAGAAAAGTAGTCCGGTGGGACTCCGGCCACGACCGTCGGCAGGCTATCCTCATCAAGATAAAACAATTCAGGATTCCCCCAGGCATCAGCGCTGTCATAAGCGATAAAGATGGGAATATCACCAATGATCCTGATATCGCGTTCGTTGGCATACGTGTGAATATTATGCCACTGGCGGAAAAACAGGAATTGATAGAACGAATATCGCTGGACATTTTCCGCGTGTTCCTTGCGTGCCTTGTCCATTGCAGATTTCCTCCGCCTGCGGATGGATTTGTTCCACGCGTTCCATGCTCCGCCGCCGTTCGCCTCCTTGATGGACATGAAGAGTGCATAATCATCGAGCCAGGAGGCGTTCTCAGCGCAGAAGTAATCGAACTCCTTGTGCAACGCTTCGGATCCGCTTCGCGCTAAGCCGGAAAATGCCTTTTGCAAAAGATTCAGTTTCCACGGGATGAGCAGGCCGAAGTCCACGCGGGAGGCGTCGAAATCAGGCATATCCTTCAAATCATCATGCGTCAATAATCCGTCTTGCAGGAGCAAATCGAAACTGATCAAATATGGGTTGCCAGCGAAGGCGGAAAAACATTGATAAGGCGAATCGCCGTATCCGGTTGGGCCAAGTGGAAGTACCTGCCAAAGTTTACAGCCTGTCGACTCGAGCCAATCCACGAAGCGATAGGCTTGCGGACCAAGGTCACCGATACCATAGGGACCAGGCAGACTGGTGGGGTGGAGAAGGATCCCGCTGGAACGCTCAAATTTCATTTGGTTGTCTCCGTGTTTTAATGAGTTGTCCCGCATGAACGACCGTATCGTCGTAATCGGACGCAATCACATCAGTACCGACCTCGCCTTCAGGTTCGACGACATAGCCAGCCGGGACAGTGCTGTGCTTGCCAACCAGCGCGATCTTGATAATTTGATCGGCAATACCCCAGCCCACGCGCGCCTTCTGCTCAACATGACTCCGTTTATCAAGAACAGCACGTTCAATGACCGCACCGCTCTCGATCACACAATCGGTGGCGATGATCGATTCACGCACCACTGCCCCAGGGCGAACAATGACACCGGGCGAAAGTACACTGCTTTCAACCCGCGCACCTTCCTCGATAAAGCAGCCATCACAGATCATGCTGGCAAAAACATAGGCAGTCGCAGGCAGGCGCGCAGGCGGGCGCTCTTCTGTACGCGTGTGAATGACCCAACTCCGGTTGTAAAGCTTAAGCTGAGGTGAGGGAGAGAGCATATCCATGTGTGCCTGCCAGTAGGAGTTGACGGTTCCGACATCCATCCAATAGCCTGTGTATGGATAGGCAAAGATGCGCGCTTTCGATTTCAGGAGGCGCGGGATGATGTCCTTGCCAAAATCATGGGAGGAGCCTTTGCGCTGGCGGTCATCCCAGAGGGCTTTGTCGAGCAGTTCGCGGTTGAAAAGATAAACGCCCATGTTCGCGAGGGTCGAAGGAGGCTTGGCAGGTTTCTCCACAAAGGAGGTAACCTGGTATTTATCATCCGTGGCAAGGATGCCGAAACGCGAAGCTTCTTCGATGGGCACGCTGATGGTCCCCATGGTGAGATCGGCATGGTGGTCCAGATGGAAGGAGATCATCGGGTCATAATCCATGGTGTAAATATGGTCACCGGAGAGGATCAGGATCAGATCCGGAAAATCATTCTTGATAAAAGTGAAGGTCTGCTGAACGGCGTCTGCTGTGCCAACGAACCAGTCGGAGTCGTTTCGGGCTTTGTATGGGCTGAGGATCTTGACGCCGCCCGTGAAGTCACGGTTCAGGTCCCAGGGCGCGCCCGAGCCAACATGCTCGATCAAGGACTGTGGGCGATATTGCGCAAGGATCATCACATCGAAGATACCTGAGTTCACACAGTTCGATAAGGGAAAATCAATAATGCGATATTTCCCCGCGAAGGGAACTGCGGGTTTTGCCCGCTTGGCCGTGAGCACACCCAACCGTGAACCCTCGCCACCTGCCAGAATGACTGCTCGTGTTTTCATGGGTTATCCTTGGATATTGTTGTACTCCTTCAGGCTTCTGCTTGAAAGAGTCGTGAATCAACCTTCGCCTGATCTTCTTCCATTGGAAGAAGGGACAGTATCCGTTAATTTCTTATACAGATCAAAATATTTCCTTGCTGAATTTGGCCAGGAGAAATCCTGGGCCATCCCCGCCTTTTGTAAATTCGCCCAACGGGAATGATATGGATACAAATCCAACGCGCGACGAACCGTATCGTTGAAGGATTTGACCTTCTTGTCGACAAAAACAAATCCGGTTTCACTATCGGTAACCGTATCATGCAGTCCCCCCACCGCGCGGACCAGCGGAACACTTCCATACCGCATAGCGATCATCTGTGAGATGCCACAGGGTTCATAACGTGACGGCATGAGGAAAATATCGGAGCCGGCATAAATTTGACGCGCGAGTTTTGCATCATAACGAGTTTCGACGCGGACGCGAGTGGGCATGTCTTCCTGTAATTTTTTTGCGAGCATCTCGAGTTTGGGATCGCCTGCACCGAGAATCACCAATTGCCAGCTATTTCTGCTAAGCATCTTCAAGCCTTTAAGTGCGATGTCAATACCCTTGGCCTGGTCCATGCGCGAGACCATTCCAAGCAACGGCACATCGGGTATGACAGGCAAACCGACTTTTTCCTGTAACGCGGCTTTGTTCCGCAACCGGGCAGAAAGGTCGTCAACATTGAATTGGGCGGCGATAACGGGATCCGTTTGCGGGTCGAATGAGGCTGTATCGAGTCCGTTCAAAATACCCTGCAGGCTATCGGTGCGATTCCGGAAAAATTCCTGCAATCCACAGCCAAATTCCTCGTGCAAAATCTCCTCAGCATAGGTCGGCGAAACGGCAACGATCGCGTCAGATGCCCATAACCCAAGCGGCATTGGCATGACGCGCGCCCAATCAGGCAGATCTGTAATTGCACGCGGTAGGCCGTAGTCTTCGATAATTTCCCTTACGTCTGGTCCAAGAAACGGCAGGTTATGGATCGTAACGATCGAGGCTACCCGATTCTTTTTATCCTCCCACCTCTTTACCAGATTGCCATATGCCGCCAGTGCGGTGTGCCAGTCATTCGCATGAATGATGTTCGGACTCCAGTTGATCTGCCGCGGCAACTCGAGAGCAGCCAATGAGAAGAATGTGTATTTCTCGGCATCAAGCTTGTTATTGGATGAATAAACGGAGCCACTGGCACGGATCGGGTCGCCGTTGAGAAAATAAACAGGCATGCCATCCAGCACGCCTTCAAACGCCTCCACCTGTACCTCGGCCTCGCCGCGCGGGATCGAGAAGATCCCAACCGGCTTAAGCGTTTCTTCCCGTATGACTGAATGCAGCGGCAAAACAAGACGTACATCCAATTTGACGCCACCCGTTGCTTCTGCGGATAGCGCACGCAAAGCCCGCGGAAGGGTTCCAGCCACGTCACCAAGCCCGCCGACTTTAACAAAAGGTTCGGCTTCCGCCGCGAGAAACAGGAGGTTGATGGTTTGGGACATATGACTATTTTACATCGAAAATCAAGATACCGTTCGGGTGATTTAAAAGACCTCCGAGTTTTTGAAATACTCGGAGGTCTGATACTGGGTGCCTGATGGGTTTTCGCGAAGCATCTGTCGCCACGGCGCCACGCGACACTTGAAGAGGGACGAACCCATCCATCTCCCCTGAGGAGACAACAACACATAAGAAAAAGAGCCTCCGCAACCGGAGACTCTTTCTGGGTGCCTGATGGGTTTCGAACCCACAACATCCACATCCACAGTGTGGCGCTCTGCCATTGAGCTACAGGCACCGTCTGGCGGGCAAGATTTTACCATAACTAACGCAATTTCAAAACTGCCAGCGTCTCATTCCCTATGATCTCACCGGGTTCCTCAAATCCCAAACTGGCGTATAGTTTTCGCGCGCCTTCGTTTTCCGGTTCGTAGCTAATACCGACCACATTAATTCTCACGTCAGCACGGAATAACTCAAGCATCTTTTTCATACCAAATCGCCCATACCCTTTTCCCTGATAATTCTCGTCAACCATGAGCCGAATAATAAATGCCTGGTATTTCGGATGCTCAAAATTCAGGCCATACATCAGGAAACCGACAGGCATATCGGCCTCATAGATCCCAAATGGATAAAAATCCCAGTGACCCTCGTAATCGAAACCGAATTGCGCTTCGGCAATGGAATGCAGGTTCGACGCTACAAAGCGTTGTTGATCCTCCCGAACTTTGAGATTGATCAACTGCTTCCAATTGTCTTTTGTAACAGGACGTATCTCAGGCATTCAGCACCTTCCTAACCGCATCAGCCGCCGCATATTGCGGGACGATAACCTGCTCGCCGTTTAATAGATTCTTGACCGCCACCTGACCTTTTTCCGCTTCATCCGGACCGATCACCAGCGTCACCCTGGCACCAATCCGGTCTGCATACTTGAATTGCTTCTGCAGTTTGGCCGCTTCAGGATAACAGACCACATTCAAACCGGCGCGACGCAATTCGCTTGCAAGCTTGAAGGAAGCAAGCAATCGTTCCTTATCAAAGACCGTAACAAATACAGGGGCAGGGTTTACTTTCATATCTTTTGGCAATAATCCATATTTTTCCAGGATCAATGTGACGACCACATCTCCCATTGCAAAGCCGACACCGGGGATTGGATCGCCACCGACATCACGGGTGAGATTGTCATATCGTCCACCGCCAAGAATGGAGCGACGGATATCGCCACCCACCTCCCAAGCTTCAAAGACTGTACCAGTATAGTACAACAATCCGCGCATAATGGATGGATCGAACTTTATATAATCACTCAAACCAAGTGCGTCGATCACTGCGAAGAAACGTGTCAACTCTTCCGATTGTTTCCACAATTCTTTATCATCCAACATGGACTTCAGATTGTCGAGTTGTTTCTCAGAAAGACCGATTTCTTTTGCATAGGCTTCCCATGCCTCAAGCGACATCTTTTCACGACGGTCGATCCAGGCAGAGACGGCAAAACGCTGATCGGCCGGGATGTTGAAGGAGTCGAAGCGGGATTCCATCAGGCGCCGATTATTGACCAGGATCAGAACCTGCTCCGGGCTGAGTCCGACGCGCTGAAAGAAGGTCGCAAGGACCGCCACGTTTTCGGCATCCGCTTCCGGGGCATCCATTCCCAGCATGTCCACATTCCATTGAAAGAATTCGCGTGTGCGTCCCTTTTGCGGGCGTTCATACCGCCAGAATGGTCCGAACGACCACCATCGTACCGGGAAATTCAATTCATTCTGCTTCTGCGCGATCATACGCGCTAGGCTTGGTGTGAGTTCGGGCCGAAGTGTGATCTCTGAACCGCCGCGATCCGTGAATACGTATGATTGCTCCTTCACCAACTCTTCGCCCGATTTTGCCGCGTAAAGTTCAAGCGACTCGAGAATCGGCGCTTCATATTCCTGATAGCCAAAAGATTCAGCGACGGCGCGCATCGTGTTATATAACCAGACACGCGTTGCCATCAGTTCAGGATAAAAATCTCGCGTACCTTTTACTGATTGAATAACCTTTTTCATAAGACTCCTGGTCTCGATATGAGTGTGTCGTTGGTTGAGTAGTCCCGCAAGGACGTATCGAAACCCGACACACTCTACTCGACCTTCATCAAAATTCAGCCGTTGAATTTTGATTTATCTTTGGTATAATTTCAAAACAAAAATTAATAAACAAATCGTCCTTCGTCTACGCCGTTATGACGTGCGTCTCCGCTCAGGACGAACAAGGAGAAACAAATGGAAATCAATTACCAGGAAACTTCGAAGGATCTGCTCGTCCGCATCGACATTCACGAGAAATATGGCTCGGCCAATATCGATCAGTGGACAAACGATCTTCTCAAACCACAGGCAGGCATGAATATTCTTGATATCGGGTGCGGCGCGGGCAAGCTCAGCTTCCTGTTCAATGATTATACTAAAGGAATTGCAAAAATCACGGGCGGCGACTTCTCTGAAGAATTATTAACCAAGGCACGTGAGAAGAACAAAAATCTTGGCGCGAACATCGATTTTCAATACCTGGATTTCAACAAGCCGTTCAAATTCCCGGACAACACCTTTGACCTGTGCACAAGCGCCTTCGCCATTTATTACGCCTCAAACCTGGACTTTACATTTGGCGAGGCGCACCGCGTCCTCAAACCCGGCGGACGGCTCTTCGTCTCCGGCCCACTGCCAGAGAATAAGCAGATGTTCTACGACATCATCAAGGAAGCCACGAACGCGACCATCCCGCCCATGCCCGGTTCATCGCGCTTCAAAGGTGATATCTTCAACACCATCGACCGCATCTTCGCAAAGACCGAATTACACAAATTCGAGAATCACCTCACCTTCCCCGATGTCGCGCCTTTTATTGACTATGTGCGCGCCTCCCTGAGCGAAGACCGCAAATTGTGGACCTCGATGTTCAATGGCAAGGATGAATATGAGGCATTGATTGGAAAGATCACCGAAGTGGCGACACGCTGGTTAAATCTCGATGGTAAATTGGTGATGTCGAAAGTCGTCGGTGGAATTCTGGCAACAAAATAAGCTCATAACCAAACCTCATGAGAAAAAAACTCATTGACCTCAGTCACACAGTCGAACACGGGATGATCACCTACAAAGGACTCCCCGCACCGATCATTTGTGATTTTCTTTCTCGGGAAGATTCCCGTAAACATTACACCGAAGGGACCGAGTTTAACATTGGCAAGATCGAGATGGTCACCAACACGGGAACCTATGTGGACAGTCCATTTCACCGATTTGCTGATGGCATTGATCTATCGGAACTTCCGCTTGAGTCACTGGCTGACCTTGATGGCATTGTCGTCCGTATGCAAAATATTGGACGGGCAATCACGGCAAAAGCATTCAACAGTATTAACGTAAAAGGCAAAGCTGTGCTCGTTCACACGGACTGGGCACGTCACTGGCGGACGGATCAATACTTTGAAGGCCACACCTTCCTGACGAAGGATGCGGCGGATTTTTTAGCGGATTCAGGCGCGGCCTTTGTCGGAATCGACACTTATAATATCGATGACACAACCGACGGCACGCGTCCCGTTCACACGAAATTGCTCCGCAACCGCATCCCCATCTGCGAGCACATGTGTGGATTAGACCTACTTCCCGATACAGGATTCCGCTTCCATGCCGTGCCGGTCAAAGTGAAAGTGTTCGGCACATTTCCTGTACGCGCTTATGCAGTTTTGGACAAGTAAACTAGCATGAATTTCTTTGGCGAACGAGTCCTCTTTCTTGGCGCGCATCCCGACGATCTTGAGTTGGGATGCGGCGCATTACTTCATCACATCGTCCAACAGACAGAAGTCCTGTGTGTCACACTTTCTGATAATCAAAAGAATCCTGATTTGAAGAACGTCAAGAACGAACATTATGAAGCCATGGCAGTGTTGGGAGTGCCACAAGAGAAAATTATCTTTGGTCCATTTACAACCCGCGTCTTTCCCGATGCCCGGCAAGAAATCCTGGAATACTTCCTCAAACTTCGCAAAGACTTTAATCCCGACCTGATCTTTATCCACTCGAAACAGGATATTCACCAGGATCACCTAACCATGACAGATGAAGCTCTGCGCGCCTTTCGAGGCATTACCGTATTAGGCTTTGACGTTGTGAGATCTTCCTATGGCTTCTTTCCACACTTTTTGGTCGAAGTGACGGAGGAAGATGTAAACAAGAAAATAGAAGCATTATCAAAATACGAGACGTACCGCGACCGCTACTACTTCAACAGTGAATTGACTCGCTCCATCATGGTACGTCACGGCGCATTGGCGGAGGTCCCGTTTGCAGAGGGGTTTGATATCTTGAGAATTGTAGGAGAATTTGGCAAGTGCAAATAAAAGGAGGCAGGCATGGAATTCAATACTCTTTTTCATGAGCTTCAAAACAGCACGGAGATGATCCGTGCTTTATTATTAGGCAATACTCAGGATGAGGTACGAATCAAGCCAAATCCTGAGTCTTGGTCAATTCTCGAAGTGATTTGCCACTTATATGATCTGGAACGCGAAGATTTCCGCGAGCATTTGGATTTCATCCTGTATCGCCAAAATGAGGAGTATCACGTTATTGACCCACAGAGCTGGGTTACGGAACGCAAATATAATGAGCAAAACTTTGATGAGATGCAGGAAAAGTTCTTTGCTGAACGCAAAAAATCCCTGGAATGGCTAATCAGATTACCTGATACAAACTGGGAAACAACGTATACATCACAGTATGGCTCAGTAAGCGCAGGAGAAATGTTCGCCTGTTGGGTTGCCCATGACAACCTGCATATCCGTCAATTGGTTGAACTCAGGCGGGTAAAGATAGAAAACATAACGAAACCATACAACATTGAGTACGCAGGTGATTGGTAAGAGAGAGAAAAAAGGAGGAAAGACGATGAATTCGCCTTTCCTCCTTTTGATTACAAATGGACTATTCCTTCGGTATCCCCACCTGGATCATCCCATCCACCACCCTCACCGGGTATGCAGGGATATCCACCACGGCGGGCATTTGCATAACCTTCCCTGTGCGAATATCGAATTCGGCGCCGTGTCGCGGACAGGTAATGTTAAATCCTTCAATGTCACCCTCGCCTACAGGTCCATCGTCATGAGAACAAACGTCACCGATCGAGAAAAACTGGCCTGCAATATTAAATATTACAAGCGGTCTGGCCTCGATTTCGACAAACAAACGTTCCCCATTCGGCAATTCGCTGGTAGGGGCAATTTCTACAAATTCAATTTTAGTTTCGTCAATGGTTGTGTAGTTGAACATGGGATAAGTATACAGGTATACAAGTAGACAGGTAGACACGTGGGTACGTGTTTCCTTGTTTACTTATCTACATCCTCATTCCACCAATTCGTCGCTGGCTTCGCCGAGACCATACACGCCCGCCTTCAACACCTTGAGCGAAAGCAGGGCACATTTCAAACGGACAGGACCTAAATCAATTCCAAGCATGTCCAGAATATCCTGCTTGTTGAGTTTTTTAACTTCCTCAATTGGCTTGCCAATAACGGACTCGACCAGCAGATCCGCGGAAGCCTGTGAGATGGCGCAGCCGTGACCGTCGAAACGCGCATCGGCAACGTTGCCCTTCTCGTCCGTTCGAAGCGTAATCTCGATATGATCGCCGCAGAGAGGATTGTTATCCTCGAACCGAATATCGTGCGGATCGAGATGCCCGCGATAGCCGGGATTTTTATAGTGTTCGATGATGACTTCGCGATAGAGATCGTCCATAGTTACATTCCAACGACGGGAGTCGTTGGACTCCGTTTAAGCAAATAATTCTTTCACTTTATAAATCCCATTCACGAGCAAATCCACTTCCTCTTTTGTGCTGTACAAGTAGAAGGAAGCGCGGCTGGTGGCAGGGATCCCGAACTTTTCATGCAAAGGTTGTGCACAGTGATAGCCGGCGCGAACGGCGATCCCGTCCTTATCCAGGATTTGCGCCACGTCATGTGGATGCACGCCTTCGAGCGTGAACGCGGCCACCCCACCCTTATGCTGGACATCGGGACCAAACACTCTCACCCCTGGAATTTCCTCCAACCGTTCGAGAGCGTATTCCGTTATTTCGTGTTCGTGAGCGGCAACATTTTCCATCCCAACCGAAGTCAAATAATCGACCGCCGCGCCAAAACCAACAGCTTCGGCGATGGCTGGTGTCCCGGCTTCGAATTTGTGTGGCAACGTATTCGGACGGAATGACCGAAGCTTCACTTCCTTGATCATTTCACCGCCACCAAGGAACGGCGGCATCTTCTCGAGCAGATCCGCTTTGCCGTATAACGCGCCGATACCGGTCGGTCCGCACATCTTGTGGGCGGAGAAAGCCAGGAAATCCGCGTCGAGGGCTTGCACGTCCACTTTGAGATGTGGGACGGATTGCGCCGCGTCGACCAGAGTCATTGCGCCAGCTTCGTGGGCCAGGCGAATGATCTCCGCCGCGGGGTTGATCGTGCCGAGGACGTTGGACATGTGCGTAAACGAGACCAGCTTCGGGCTTCGGGAAAGAAGCGAACGGTATGCATCCAGATCCAACAAGCCATTTTCCGTCACAGGGATGAAATCCAGTTCGATCCCGCGTTCCGCTTGAAGCATCTGCCAGGGGACCAGATTCGAATGATGTTCCATCTCTGTCAAAATAACGAGGTCGCCGGTTTTTAGATTCGCACGCGCCCAGGTGTAAGCAACCAGGTTGATCGATTCGGTCGTGTTACGCGTGTAGATGATCTGTCGAGCCGACGCCGCATTGATGAACTTCGCGATCTTCACACGCGCCTCTTCGTACATGAATGTTGCTTCTTCAGCAAGTGTATGCACGCCGCGATGGATGTTCGCGTTCGAACGGCGATAATAAGTATTCATCGCCTCGATGACCGAAAGAGGCTTCTGCGATGTGGCAGTGGAATCAAGATAAATCAGCGGAACACCTGCTCTGGTCTCCCGCTGGAATATTGGAAATTGTTCTCGAATTGCCTTGATATCTAACGACATAAAAGTTTAATAGTCAGGGATTGCTTTTTCCCTTTTGACAGACTTTTTGCCTGCCACAGGGCGAATGTGTTCAGAGTTCAATGGATACCAAAGGATGCGGTCAGGCACCATCCAGCCATCCGTGAGAAATACATTGGAACGGAACTGCACAGCCACCATCTTGTTATCCACCTGGACGACAATGCCGCCGATCCAGCCGCGCACACGGTCCTTGTTCTTTTCGTGATCGCAATACACTTCAACTGAATCACCCACCTGGAAGTCATGAGTCAAACCGGGCGCCTTCATGTATGCAAACTGCGGGATGCGAAGTCCTTTTGAAGTATACCGGCGCTCCTGCCCGGATGAAACAGACGGCGGAGAGATCTTATTGACCACGTGGACTTTGGTGGCAGATCCGGTTTTGGATCTGGCAACAGTCTTTGTCTTCGATCTGGCTTCAATTGCAGATTTGGAGCTGCTCTGATCTGCAGACTTCGATTTTTCACGAACTGGTGATTTTGCTTTAACCTGGTCTTTTGATTTTGTTTTTGTCTTTGCTATCATGAATGTTCTCGATTCTTTCGGATTCAATTTGTTTCAGTATTCATCACAATACTAGGACATTTTATCAGCAATATATTGCTGGAAACGTTCACGTACACCTTCAAATGGGATGCGCTGGAAGATAGGGTCAAAGAAACCCTCTACAACGATCTTCTCCGCTTCAGCTTGCGGGATACCGCGGCTCTTGAGATAGAACAACGGCTCGGCTTCGAGCTTGCCAACGGTCGCGCCGTGCGTACAGCGGACATCGTCCGCGAGAATCTCCAGGCCGGGGATCGAGTCGGCGCGAGCTTGATCGCTCAAGACCAGGTTACGGTTGGCTTGATATCCATCTGTCTTTTGCGCATCTTTTGCAACATAGATCATGCCCTGCCAAACGGAGCGACTCTGACCCTTCAACGCGCCCTTGAACAACAAGTCACTTGTTGTATGTGGCGCAAGATGGTTTTGCTGTGTATCGTGGTCTAGGTGCTGGTTGCCATCGGTAAAATAAAAGCCGGACATGCGTCCCTGCGCGCCTTCGCCCGCGAGGTCAAGTTCGGTAAAGTTCTTGGTGAGGCGAGATCCGATCGCGCCGAAGATCCAATCGAGATTGCCGCCGCGTTCGACACGGGCGCGCTCATGGGAAAAATTCCAGACGTGACGTCCCCATGATTGGAGTTCGACGAACTTCATCGACGCGTCTTGCAGAATCTGGATTTCGACGATTCCCGCGTGCATCGAATTTGCTCCCTTTAAATCAGGCGACGCGGACTCGTGGACATACGTCACCGACGCGCCCTCGTCCACAAGGACGAGGAGATGCGAGACGTGCGCAATGTCCGTGCCGGGACCCCAGAGCACAGAATGGAGTGGTTCGTCAACGGTCACACCTTTAGGTATATAAAGAACCACACCATTTTGAGCGAATGCCCCAGCTAACGCGGAAAATTTCCCTTCCTCCACGTTGACGGTCTTGCCAATCATCCTCGCGAGTAATTCGGGATGCTCCTTTTCGGCAGTTCTTAAGTCTGTGAAGATGACGCCTTTCTTCGCAAGTTTTTCATCCAACTCAACTTTTGCACCGCCGGGCAGGAGAACAATTTGTCCGCCATGCTGATCAGCGGTAAGGGGCTTTAACAAATCCTCACGAACGGCAGGAAGGTCGTTGAAAGCATCATCTGACGCGAACTTGAATTTATCCACGGGCAGATTATGGATGTCTGTGCGGCGCCAGGCTTCCTGAGTTGTGTCGGGGAGGGAATGTCGTTTGAACGCGTTCCAGGCCAGGGCACGGTAGGAAGCGACTGAGTCCACAGGACTGCTTCGCTTGTTACCTGCTGCGCGGATGTCAGATTCGGTAAAGGCAAATTCCTTTGCGGTGGATTCTGCCCGTCGAGTCCTTGAAACAACTACTTTCGGTTTCTCCTGCATGTTAGCCAATCGATCCTTCCATTTGCAACGCAATCAAACGATTCATTTCCACCGCGTATTCCATCGGCAGTTCCTTGACGAGCGGCTCGATGAAACCAGAAACAACCATCGTGGTGGCTGCCTCTTCGCTGAGTCCGCGGGACATGAGGTAGAAGAGTTGCTCCTCACCTACTTTGCTCACCGAAGCCTCGTGACCGATGGTGACATCGTCTTCGTCAATCTCGATATATGGGTACGTGTCCGAACGCGATAGAGGATCGAGCAGAAGCGCGTCACACACGGTATTGGATTTCACACCTTTCGCGCCTTTGTAAACCTTGAGCAAACCGCGGAAGGAAGCGCGTCCGCCGCCCTTGCTGATGGATTTGGATGTGACCTTGCTGGTGGTATTCGGCGCGAAGTGATACATCTTGCCACCCGCATCCTGTGTTTGACCAGGACCCGCGAATGCCATCGAAAGCATTTCACCGCGCGCGCCCGGTTCCATCAAATAACAGGATGGATATTTCATCGTAATCTTTGAACCAATGTTCGCATCCACCCATTCATGTGAAGCATTCTCAAAGACTTTCGCGCGTTGCGTGACGAGGTTATACACGTTCGTTGACCAGTTCTGAATGGTCGAGTAACGAGAACGCGCGCCTTTCTTCACGATGATCTCAATTACGCCCGAATGGAATGAATCCGTGGTGTATTGCGGAGCCGTACAGCCTTCCACGTAATGCACCGAGGCACCCTCATCCACGATGATCAGTGTGCGTTCGAATTGGCCAAGATTGGCAGTGTTCAAACGGAAGTACGCCTGCAAGGGCAAATCCACTTTCACGTTCTTCGGCACATAAACAAACGAACCACCCGACCACACCGCGCTATTTAACGCCGCAAACTTGTTATCTTCAATCGGGATCACTGTCCCAAAATATTCCCGGAACATGTCGGGGTACTGTTTCAAACCGTCTTCAATACTCAAGAAGATTACACCCTGCTTTTCAAGATGCTCTTGAATCGAATGATAGACCATTTCAGATTCGTATTGCGCGCCAAGACCCGCCAAAAACTTTCGTTCAGCTTCTGGAACGCCTAGTTTATCGAACGTACGCTTGATATCATCGGGCACATCATCCCATGATTTTTCGCTTTTTTCGGTGGGTTTGACGTAAAAGTAAATCTCGTCGAAGTTGAGATCTTTCAGCGTAGGTCCCCAATTCGGCATCGGGCGCTTCTGGAAATGTTCAAGCGCTTTCAAGCGGAACTCAAGCATCCACTGCGGCTCGCCCTTCATACGCGAGATATTCTCCACGACTTCGCGGTTCAATCCTTTTTGTGATTTGAACGTGTAGTTATCATCGCGGTCATGGAAGCCATATTTATATTGACCGATATCATCCAGGATTTTAGTATCGTCACTCATAGTAATCTCCAAACTGATTCACCACAAAAGACACAAAGTACACTAACGGTTAAGACTAAGTGAAAGTCCCGTCGCGACCACTGAGCCTTTGTGTCTAAATCACTAGGCTGGCGTCTCTTCGTACTTCTCGCGGATCCACTCGTAACCTTTCTCTTCCAAATGAAGAGCCAGGTCAGGTCCACCCGATTCGACGATCTTTCCATCCAGCATCACATGGACATAATCAGGCTTGATGTAGTTCAGCAAACGCTGGTAGTGTGTGATGACCAGTGCACCCAAATCCTTGTTCATCAACGCGTTGACTCCGTCTGCAACGATTCGCAATGCATCGATGTCCAGGCCTGAATCGGTTTCATCAAGAATCGCGATCTCAGGTCTGAGAGTCGCCATCTGGAGGATTTCCGCGCGCTTCTTTTCGCCACCGGAAAAACCATCATTGAGGTAACGGCCCGCAAAGTTCTGATCCATTTTGAGCATGGTCATCTTTTCCTTGAGCAATTTGCGGAATTCAGGAATCGGCATGCCTTTGTCTTGAGGGTTCGCGGCACGGCGGTGGGCATTAATTGCGGTGCGCAGGAAGTTGGCAACCGTCACACCCGGAATGGCTACAGGATATTGGAACGCAAGAAAAATACCGAGCCGTGAGCGTTCATCCGGTTCCAATTCGAGGACATTCTGCCCTTTGAAGGTAACCTCACCCTCCGTCACGGTATAGGACGGGTGCCCCATTAGTGTGTAAGCGAGTGTGGACTTTCCCGTTCCGTTAGGCCCCATGATTGCGTGGACTTTGCCCTGCTCTACAGTCAAATCCAACCCTTTCAAAATCTCTTTCCCCTCAATATTGACATGCAAATTCCTTATTTCGAGTTGCGACATTCGTGTTTGCTCCTACCGCTTATTTCATGAATTTCCAGCTTTTTGGAAGGAATTTTAGACTGAAATTCCTTCTTCAAGCTTAGATATTATGCGGTATTTTGTAAATTAAGCCATTACTGGCGTTTTTTTCCTGTCGGTGGGATTATAGCAGGGACATACCGAAAAGTCAATATTATAGATAAATATCATAAATATTGACAAACTCCCAGGTGACGGGTATACTCCCCCTCATGAAAAGCACGAAAGATAAGATCCTCCAGACCCTGCTCCGCAAGCCAAAAATCACGATCATTGAACTGGCTGAGGCGGTGGGCATCAACGCGATCTCTGTCCGCCATCATTTGACAAACCTCCAGATGGAAGGTCTTATTTCAGCGGATGAGGAGCGCCACGGCGTGGGACGTCCGCGCCTGGTGTATTCACTGACCGAAGACGGGATGGAGCGGTTCCCCACGAAATATTTGCGTCTGACCACGCGTCTGTTGACCCAGATGAAAGAGTCCATGCCGGGACCTGTGGTTGCACAATTATTCAACCAGATCGCGGAAGATCTTGCAAGCGAATATTCCAGCCAAATCCAGGGTTTGAGCATGGAAGAGCGACTTGAGTTCGTAAAGGAAATGCTTGCCCAGGAAGGCTTTACCGTTGAATGGGAGAAGACAGGCAACGATTATCAGATCCATGAGATCTCCTGCCCATACTACCAGATCGGTGTTGCGCATCCTGAGGTCTGCACTGTGGACCAAACACTAATTTCGAAAATGCTTGCACTGCCTGCCAGCAAGGTTCAATGCATCCTTGACGGCGGGGCACACTGCACGTATGTTGTACATCCTGTCCCAGTAAAAAACTAAACTTTGACCATTGTGTCACTTGTTGAGGAGAAAATGACCGAAGAAACAATCAATGAAATCAAGTGGACGATCCACGATACACATCCAGATATGGTAAAACCAGCACGTGAGAAACTTTCAGAAGTGGTTGACCCTGAAATCGGAATGCATATCATCCAACTGGGATTGGTGCGCGACATTTCAATTGACAACGGGATTGCTCACTTGAAGATGATCCTCACCACCCCATTTTGCCCATACGGGCCGGCGATGATCGAAATGACCAAAGCCAAAGCCGTGGAAGGTTTGAATATGCCTGTGACCATTGAGATGGGCATGGATGTTTGGGACTTCTCGATGATGGAAGACCCATCCGCGTTGGATTGGGGCATGTACGCCTAAAGGTAGAAAAAAAGCAGGTCGAAGCAGACCCGCTACAAATCCAGAAAGAAGCGAAGAGCGACTCGGTTGAGTCGCTCTTTTTGTTTCCTATTCGCCTTTCTTCCAATGCATGGCGTGTAATTCCTCCCCCTCTTCAAATCCTGAGATAATGATCAGCGCTGTGGTGACGGTCTTGCCAGGGTTTTTCCAACGGTGTTTGAGATGCGCCGCAAAGAGCAGACTATCGCCAGGGGAAAGTTGGTAAATTTGCCTTTCCACCTGATATTCCAATTCACCACGAAGACAAAAAACGAACTCATGGCCTGTATGCGTCATACTTTGAGGTCCGCTATTTGCGCTATTTTCAAGCGTGAGCATGAAAGGTTCCACCCTGCCAATAAACTGCTCACCACCCAATCCTTCAAACACGCCGCGGGTGAATGACATGTGCGCACGCTCATCAGCTTTCAAAAAGACAGCCTGTTTTCTCTCCGTATCAGAACCAAAGAATGTTGTGATGGAGATTCCAAGCGCGTCGGCAAGTTTATATAGAGTGCTTACTGAGGGCGAAGCTTTCCCGCGCTCGATCATGGAAAGAGCATTCGCAGAAAGTCCGCTTTTTGTAGCGAGGGTGCGCATGGAGATATTGCGCGCTTCTCGAAGTTCGCGCAATCGCTCCCCAATATTAACGGAAACAGCATCAGGTTGGTAAAGCGCCATACAATCCTCGTTTTTGTCAAATTGCTCCAAAATTATACATCACTTTCCTGTGACATATTGCTCAATTTAATGTGACGACCTTCACTATTGTACAATCTGTCACAATATTATGATGGCAGCACATATATTCGTTTATGCGTATATAGGAAGGCAAAAATGGTAAATCAGACCCTAAAACAGGAAATCATCCAACTCGAGGCGGACTTTTGTGCCGCACTTTCCGATCCCACCCGGATCGTCATTCTCTATGCACTGAACGAAAGACCACTTAATGTAACCGAGCTTACGAACGAATTGGGAATCCCCCAACCCACTACATCGCGACACTTGAAGGTCCTGCGGGAACGCGGGTTAGTGTTCACTGAACGCCGGGGAACGGTGATTACCTATCATCTGGTGGACTCACGCGTGATTCAGGCAATGGATCTACTTCGCTCTGCGATGCGGGATCGTCTGACTCAGAGAGCCAGCCTCGTCAATGAACTCGGTTAAGGAGACTGCATGAAGAAGCGCTTCCCTTTCTGGACCCTGGGACTGCTCGGCATCATTTTGGTGATCCTCGTCCCGGTCCTTTACTACATGCCCCGCGCTGATAAGCCTTCCACAAATCCACCAGATTACCTGCCGGAACACCCTGTCCATGTAGATCACAAGGATATCGTCAAAGGCGAATTCAAAACAGGACAGGATGTGACCCGCGCTTGTCTTGAGTGTCACGAAGACGCCGCAACCGACCTGATGAAGACCACGCACTGGACATGGGAATCAAAAGCTTTTGATGTTCCCTGGCGTGAAGATGCTGTGACAATCGGGAAAATCAACCAGATCAATAACTTCTGCATTGGTTCACAAGGCAACGAGAACAAGTGCATGTCCTGCCATGCCGGGTATGGTTGGGAGGAAGGAAAAGAGACCGCGTTAGCCAATCCTGAAAACGTGGATTGTCTCGCATGTCATGCAGATACAGGCACATATGGCAAAGGATTATTCGGCAATCCATCTGAAGGTGTCGACCTGCTTGCTGCAGCGCGATCTGTCCGTGTGCCAACACGAGAGAACTGTGGAAAATGCCACTTCGACGGCGGTGGCGGGAATGGTGTCAAGCATGGTGACCTCGATGAGAGTCTCTACTTCCCCTCCGAGAATCTGGATGTGCATATGGGCGGCGACCTTAATATGCAGTGCACGGACTGCCATGTCACGACCAATCATCAAATTCTTGGCCGTATGATCGCAGACAATTACACGATTGATCCAAAAGAACAGGTTTCATGCGAACAATGCCATGTTGCTCAAAAACATGAAGACGAACGCATCAACACCCATCTCGCTTCTGTCGCGTGCCAAACCTGTCATATCCCGGCCTTTGCCCTGGAAGACCCGACCAAAATATATTGGGATTGGTCACAAGCCGGACAGGAAGGCCGCGTAGACGATCACTTCACATACTTGAAGATCAAAGGCGAATTCGTTTACGAAAAGAACTTCAAACCCACCTACCTTTGGTTCAACGGGAACAATGAGTACCGATACATTCTGGGCGATAAGATCGACCCGAACAACGTCACCTACATCAACAAGCCTGCGGGAAATATTGACGACCAGAATGCAAAGATCTTCCCATTCAAATTACACATCGCCAAACAACCTTATGATACTGTGAATAACTATCTGCTTCAGCCTGTCACATCTGGCGAAGGCGGTTTCTGGACAACCTTCGACTGGAACAGCGCCTTCGAACTTGCCGCGCCCATCACAGGCCTGGATTACAGCGGTCAATACAGTTTCACGGAGACCTACATGTACTGGGCGACCACTCACATGGTCCAGCCCACTGAAGACGCCCTGCAATGTGAGGCGTGCCACGGCGAATTAGGCCGAATGGATTGGGAAGCACTTGGGTATCCCGGGGATCCCATCGAATGGGGTGGAAGGGATAAATAATTAATATGAAAACATTGACACGAAAACTCCTCATTGCTTTTGGATTGCTCATTGCAATCACAGCCTTCGGAATTGGATTACGTTCGGCGCTTGCCAAGCCGAAAGCTGCTCCTACTATACAACCCTCGACCATCCACCCCACCTTTGCCTTGCTCGATTCAAACGGTGAAAATGTATTGGATACTGGAAACGCGGTTTCAACAATGAAAACCTGCGGACAGTGCCACAATACCGAATTTATCCAACAACACGCGTTTCACTCTGACCTAGGACTCAAGAACTACCAAGTTACTGGTGAATTGAATGCCAGCAACGGCTTATTCGGAAAATGGGATCCACTCACCTATCGTTACCTGTCACAAAAAGGTGACGAGAGACTCGACCTCTCCACTGCTGAATGGCTCATGTTATACGGAAATCGCGTTGTCGGCGGTGGACCGGCTAACACATCGCGCGACGGCGAATCGCTTTCAGATTTACTGGCTGATGCGAACAATCCCGAAACCAGCATTTTGAATGAAGGTATGCCAGAAGCATGGGAATGGTCACAATCTGGCACGGTGGAGATGAACTGTTTCCTTTGCCATCTCGAAAATCCAAACAACGAAGCTCGCATCAAGGCACTTGAAAATGGTGACTTTGGCTATGCAAACATGGCTACCCTTCTTGGCACAGGAATTGTTGATCGTTCGAGCTTGGGTCAAAATGGTTTTGCGTATTCAAAAGTAGCCTTTGACCCAAACGGCGAACTCAAACCCGAGTTTGTAAAAATCCAAGACCCCACCAATGCGAACTGCGCGGCCTGTCATGGCGAGGTTCACACTGAAACAGATGAACCTCTCACCATCACAGCTTGTGATTTGAATTACCTACAAACCGCGACCACAGGGCAAGTTATCGCATCACAAAAGATTTCCGAGTCAGGCGTGAATCTCAGCAGCAAGAACGAACTTGATCGCTCCTGGGATATTCATGCAGAACGACAACTCAAGTGCACAGATTGTCACTTCGCGCTTAATAATCCTGCGCACGCGCTCGAAGCACAGGATGCCAACCCTGACCACCTCATCTACGATCCGCGCAAACTGGAAATCGACGAATATCTCGAAAGGCCCGACCACAACTTTGCGCGCGGTGTCAGCGCGCAATTCAATGTTGCACCTGAACTCAAAAGCACCATGCGCCGCTGCGAATCTTGTCACGACACCAACAAGTCGCATGCAGACTGGCTCCCTTACAACGATCGTCACATGCAGGTAATTGCCTGCGAGACCTGCCACATTCCAAAAATGTACGCACCGGCCTATTCCACCATGGACTGGACTGTGGTTCGCCTCGACGGCTCCGCTCGCACCGAATGCCGCGGTATCGATGGCACGAACACCACCACCGACCTCGTGGCTGGCTTCCAACCCGTGCTGATGCAACGTACCGACATCGAGGACGGCAAGACATTGCTCGCTCCGTATAATTTGATCACATCCTTCTTTTGGATTTACGAAGACGGGAACGGCAACCTGCGCCCAGTTCGCAAGGCGGACCTGGAGGCTGTGTACCTCAAGAATGGCATTTACGCGCCTGACGTACTCTCCGCCCTTGACGAGGACGGCGAC
>Ga0210377_10000998_pt1 | contig 26562 bp, 16 predicted proteins | sample PLM4_65_b1redo_FD_155480 | JGI IMG/M metagenome (GOLD analysis project Ga0210377, IMG submission 155480) | Groundwater sediment microbial communities from an aquifer in East River, Colorado, USA - PLM4_65_b1 redo | ecosystem: Environmental > Terrestrial > Soil > Riparian zone | place: USA: East...
CGGAGCCCGAGACTCCGGTGACCGCGGTCAGCGTTCCGATCGGAATGTCGGCATCGACGCCCTGCAGGTTGTGCTGCGTCGCGCCGCGAATGCGGAGCCAGGGACCGAGGCGCCGCCGGGCGCTGGGGACGCCGATGCGCTTCCGGCCGGAGAGGTACTGGCCGGTCAGCGTCTCGGTGGCCCCCTCGACCGGGCCGGCATAGACCACCCGGCCCCCATTCTCGCCGGCGCCGGGGCCGAGTTCCACCATGTAGTCGGCGTGCCGTATTGCGGCCGGGTCGTGCTCGACCACCACCACGGTGTTGCCCTGGTCGCGGAGTCGGACCAGGAGCCCGAGGAGCCGGTCGATGTCGCGCGGGTGGAGCCCGATCGACGGCTCGTCCAGTACATAGAGGGCGTCGACCAGCTTGGAGCCGAGGGCGTTGGCCAGCGAGATGCGCTGAGCCTCGCCGCCCGACAGGGTGCGGGTCAGGCGCTCGAGGGTGAGATAACCGAGCCCGACATCCCGCAGGAACCCGATGCGCTGGTCGAGCTGCGTGAGGATCAGCTGGCCCACCTGGCGCTCGAAATCGCTCAGCTGGAGCGTCCCCAGCCAGCCCGCCAGCTCGTCCACCGGGCGGGCGGCCACCGCGGCGATCGTCTCACCACCGAGGCGGACGGCAAGGGCCTGATCGTTGAGCCGGGTGCCGCCACAGGCGGGGCAGGTCTTGGCCAGCTGATACTGCCGAAGGAACACGCGGATGTACTGCTTGTAGCGCTTCTCTTCCAGGCCCTTGAGGAAGGGGAAGATCCCGACGTAACGACCATGCTTCCCGTGCAGCAGCTCCCGCTGCTCTTTCGGCTTGAGCCTTGACCACGGCTTCTCGGGGTCGATGCCGAGCTTCTGGGCGGTGTTCTGCAGCAGCCGGCGGCGGGTCTCGTAGCGCGGCTTGGTCCAGGGGTCGATCGCGCCGCCGGCCAGGCTCCGCGACGGATCGGGAATGATCAGCGACTCGTCGTACTCGAGGACCGCGCCGAACCCGTTGCAGCCGGCGCAGGCGCCGCGCGGATTATTGAAGGAGAAAAGCGCCGGGGTGACGGTTACGGCGGGCGTGTCGCAGCGGGAACAGGCGGGCTGCTCGGTGAACCGGAGGCGCCCGCCGTCATGCAGCACCAGGGCGATCCCCTCTCCCTCGGCAAAGGCAGTGGCCAGGGCCTCGGTGAGTCGGTCGCGGGAGTCGGGCCCCCCGGCCAGCCGGTCGACGATGACGAGCAACTCGGCGGTCGCCGCCAGGTCGGTGTCGGCCGGAAGCTCCTCGAGATGCAGGGCGGTGCCATCGGCCACGATGCGCACGAAGCCCAGGGCGCCCAGGTTCTCGACGATGGCTGCGTGACTCTGGCGGGCGGACGCGGGGAGTGGAAAGGCCACCTGGAGCCGCGCCTCCACCTGGCGCAGGGTGTCGTCGCTGGCCGACTGGGGCGTGTCCCGCCGGACCGGCGCGGCGCACACCCGGCACTGCTGCCGGCCGACCCGGGCCCACAGCAGGCGCAGGTAGTCATAGATCTCGGTGGCGGTGCCGACGGTCGAACGGCTGGACACGGTGGGGTTGCGCTGCTCGATGGCCACCGACGGCGCAATCCCCTCCAGCCGGTCGACCAGCGGCTTGGGCATCCGCTCCAGGAACTGCTTGGCGTAGGTCGAGAGCGACTCGATGTAGCGGCGCTGGCCTTCGGCGTAGAGAGTGTCAAACGCCAGGGAACTCTTGCCCGAGCCGCTGGGGCCGGTCACCACCACCAGGGCCCGGTGCGGCAATTCCACCGTGATGCCCTTGAGGTTGTGCTGGCGTGCATTGACGATCCGGATGGTGCGGTCGGCCATCCACTAACAATAAACCAGCCGTTGACCGTTCCGCGTTCCGCGTTCCGGGTTCGAGCCGTGGGCTGCGAGGGATCGTGGGCCGAAACCCGACCCGAGAAGTACGAAACGGGGAACGCGGAACGGGGAACGGGGAACGGTCGTTGTCTCTGTTCGTCAGTCACGGTCCGGGGTACATTGAGAATGTCATGGCCTCCGTACTCAACCCCCGCCTCCTGGTACGCGGTTTCTTCGTATTCGTCGGCATTTCCATCCTGGGCTATGCCGGCGTTCTCCTCTACGGCGATAATCTTCCCGCCTTCCTCGAGGCGGCGGGCCACATCCACTGGCAGTGGATCCTGGTGGGTCTGGGGCTCGCCTCGATGGACTGGTTCGGCGGGGGGCTTCGCAACTGGGTGCTGGTCAGGCATGTCTTCCCCCATCCGCCGATCGGGGGGATGATCCTCTCCGGCGGGATGGGCGCCTGGGCGGCGTATCTCACACCGCTCAACTCCGGCGCCGGGCCGATGATGATCTACGCCATGCGGCGCGCCGGTGTGCCGCTTCCCGTGGCGGTGACGACGACGCTGATGTCGTTCATTGCGACGGTGCTGTTCTTCGCGTTCGCGGGCCCGCTGGCCATTTTCGCCGGTGCGGGGAAGTCGCTGGGCCAGCACGGCAACGTGCTGGGCCTGACGCTCTACGATCTCTTCCTGGGCAGCCTGGGCCTGTTCGTGGGGATCGGGGTGGTCCTGGTGATCATCATCATCTTCCCCGGTCTGGTGCGCGACTGGCTGCACCGGGTGGCGGTGCGCCTGTCCCGACGGAGCCAGCGGGTGGCCGATCGGATCGAAGGCCTCACCCGTGGCATCGACGAGGCGCACAAGAGCGTCCTCGCCTTCAACAGTCCCGGGGGGTGGCTGGCGCTCTTCTGGGCCACCCTCCTCTCGGGGCCCTCGCATGCCAACAAGCTGCTGGCCGGCTACGTCGCCCTGAGAGCGGTGGGAATTCACGCCCACTTCGTGGACGTGCTGCTGGTCCAGACGCTGATCACCTTCCTGCTCTACTTCGCCCCCACGCCCGGCGCCTCGGGCATTGCCGAACTGCTCTCCACCGCGGTGATGTCTTCGGTCTACCTCCCCCGGGAGGTGGGACCGCTCTACACCCTGATCTGGCGCTGCATCCTCTCCTACTTCACCCTGGCCTTCGGATTCGTGGTGTTCTCCCGCTGGGTGCACGGGCGGTTCAAGAGCCAGGGTGCCATCGACGAGGAGGACCTGCTGGAAGACGGGGCCGAGGCCAAGGCGTGAGCACCGACTCCGCGCTCGAATCGGACGAGAAGGGCTACGACGCCGCGCTGATGCGGCGCCTTCTCCGCTACGTGGCCCCGTACCGGGGCACGGCGGTCCTGGCGCTGCTGCTCCTGCTGGGCACAGCGGGCCTCACCCTGGTGGGGCCCGCCCTCACGCAGCGGGCCCTCGACGTGGCGGTTCCGGCCGGCGACCTCGGCCTGCTCCGCACCCTGGCAATCCTGTTCCTGGCCTCGCTCCTGCTCGAGTTTCTCTTCGACTACGGGCAGGCGTACCTCACGGCGTGGATGGGCCAGCGGGTCATGGCCGATCTCCGGCTCACGGTCTTCTCTCACCTGCAGCGGCTCAGCGTCTCCTATTTCGACAAGAACCCGGTCGGCCGGCTCATGACCCGGGTCACCTCGGACGTGGAGACCCTCAACGAGCTCTTCTCCTCCGGCGTGGTCACGGTGTTCGGCGACATCTTCACCCTGATGGCGATCGTGGTGAACATGCTGCTGATCGACTGGCGGCTGGCGCTGGTGTCGTTTGCGGTGATACCGCTCATGATGCTCGCGGCGGTCACGTTCCGGCGGCTGGTGCGGTCCTCGTTCAGCGACATCCGCGTGCAGGTGGCGAAGCTGAATGCCTTCCTCCAGGAGCACCTGAGCGGGATGCGGGTGGTGCAGCTGTTCGGACGGGAAGCCGCCGAGGCCCGGGCCTTCGGCGTGGTGAACAACGAGCACCTCGCGGCCCACCTGCGATCGATCACGGTCTACGCGGTGTTCTTCCCGGTGGTCGAGTTCCTGACCAGCGTGGCGCTGGCCCTCCTGCTCTGGCGGGGCGGTGCCCGTGTGCTCGACGGCACCCTCACCGTGGGCGTGCTCGCCGCCTTCATCCAGCTCACCCGGCGCTTCTTCCAGCCGCTCCAGGATCTTTCCGAGAAGTACAACCTCCTGCAGAGCGCCATGGCCTCTTCCGAGCGGATCTTCCGGCTGCTGGATACCGAGCCGACGGTGAAGCCGCCGGTCAGTCCGGTGCGACTGGCGAGTCCGGTGCGGGGGGAGGTCGTGTTCGAGGATGTGTGGTTCCGGTATGCAGTTCCGAGTTCCGAGTTCCGAGCTCCGAGTTCCGAGATTGCTTCGGGGAACGGGGAACGCGGAACGGGGAACGAGGGCTGGGTCCTGCGCGGGATCTCGTTCCGGGCCAGCCCCGGTCAGACCATCGCCCTGGTGGGCCATACCGGGGCGGGGAAGACCACGATCATCAATCTGCTGCTCAGATTCTACGATCCGGACCGCGGACGTATTACGGTTGACGGAGTCGACATTCGGGACCTTGATCCGAGCGATTTGCGTGGCCTTATCGGATTCGTACAACAGGACCTGTTTCTCTTCACCGGGGACATAGGTCACAATTTGAGCCTGGATGCCGGCATTTCCCCGGCGGAGGTCCAGCTGGCGGCACAACGAGTAGGAGCGGATCGCTTCATTCAGCGACTGCCCAGTGGGTACGGGCACGTACTGGGCGAACGGGGACGGTCGCTGAGTGTGGGGGAACGACAGTTGCTATCGTTCGCCCGGGCGCTTGCCCGCGATCCCCGGATCCTGGTGCTGGACGAGGCGACCAGCTCGGTGGACGCCGAGGCGGAGGCCTTGATTCAGCAGGCGGTGGGCGAGCTGATGCGAGGGCGCACGAGCCTGGTGGTCGCCCACCGGCTCAGCACGATTCTGCACGCCGATGAGATTCTGGTGCTGCATCATGGTGAAATCAGGGAGCGGGGCACCCACCGCACCCTGCTGGCCCAGGGCGGGCTCTATGAGCGGCTCTACCGGCTGCAGTTGGAGGGCCAGGAGCAGCGGCAGCCAATGAGCGCGTAAGCCCGTATCGCTTGCGTGCTTACGGGGCTTCGGATACGTTTGGCATCCGGCCTTAACGAGGGGCGCCACGGATGATGGAACTGGAAGTCGCCGGACAGCGTACGCCGATCCCGGCGGGCGAAATGGTCATCGGGAGTGACCCGTCGTGCGGCCTCCGTCTCCCCGGACTGGCGGCGGCGCATGCCGTGGTGATCGGCATCGGTGACGGCTCGGTGGCGGTGCGCCGGGTGGGTGACAGCGAGGTCTACCTCAACGGGGTGCGGCTCGGGGCCGAGCCCGCCCCGGTGTTGCATGGCGATAAAATCCAGGTTGGAAACCACGAGCTCTTCGTGCACGATCCCCGGCGGAGCGGCAGCACCCAGTTCGTGAGCGCGGGTGACGTGGCCCGCATGGTCGCGGCGACAGCCAGGCCGGGTGGAGCCGCCCCGAAGCCGCCGACCGCCGCGACCGGCGGCCGGCTGGTGTGCCTCACCGATGGACGGGAGTACACCATCGGGTCGGCCCCGCTGGTCATTGGCCGGGAGGCCGGCTGCGACATCGTGGTCCCCAACAAGGACGTCTCCCGGCGCCATGCGGAGATCTTCGCGTCGCCCCAGGGATACGTTCTGGTCGATAGCAGCACCAACGGAACCTTCGTCAATGCCGACCGGGTAGAGGCGCAGCGGGTACTGGCGCGGGCAGACGTTATCCGGATCGGAGACCACGAGTTCCGCTTCTATGCCGACCGCATTCCAGACGTACCGTCGCTGGTGAACGCCCCACCCCTGGCCCCCCCGCCCGTGGCTGAGGCCGTCGCGCCCGCACCCCCGGTGTTCACCCCCATGCCTCCCATGCCGCCCATCGCCGCCGCCGGCGCGGCCGAGCGGCTTTCCCATACCATGCACGGTGTGCCCGCTCCCGCGTCGCCGCCGCCCATGGCTCAGCCGCCCATGGCTCAGCCGGCCGCGCCGCCGCCCCGCGGGTCGCACCCGCAGCGCCCCGCGAGCAGCACTCCGGCGCTCGCCACCTTCCTGGTCCGGAGCGGCCAGCTCAAGGGCCAGCGCCTCACAGTGCGCGTCCCCGTGGTCAACATCGGGCGGGCGGAGTACAACGACCTGGTCCTCCCGGACGACAGCGTCAGCGGAGCCCACGCCAAGCTGCAGCGGCGCGAGGGGATCTGGGTGCTGGTCGACAACGAGTCGACCAACGGAACTTGGGTCGATGGCGAGCGGGTGAGCGGCGAAACGATGCTGGGCCCCGGCGCGGTGGTCCGATTCGGCGAGATCTCCGCCATGTTCGAGCCGACCGACGACCACCTGGGCACGGCGGCGGGATCCGGGACCAAGGTGATGGGCGCCATGAAGCCGGCTGCCCCCGCGCCCCTTCCGCCTCCCCAGATCCAGGTTTCGTCGGCTCCCGGCCTCCCGCCGATCAAGGAACCGGCGTTCGGCGGCTCGGCGACCCCCTCGGCGGCGCGGCCGATGGGCGCACACGGATACAATCCCGAGGCGGGCCTCGCCCGCTCGGGTCGCCGTCCGGTGGTCATCACTTCGCCGGAGCCGAAGGGAATTCCCAAGTGGGTGATCCCGATGGTGGTGGTGGTCATTCTCGGGGTGGTCGCGGCCATCCTGTTGACCAGGTAACGGCCTCTCGTGCGTTTCTCCTGCGCGGCCCGTACCGACACCGGCATCGTCCGGTCTGGCAACGAAGACAATTACCTGATGCTGGCCGACCGCGGGGTCTTTGTCGTGGCCGACGGCATGGGCGGACACGCCGCCGGTGAGGTGGCGAGCGAGATGGCGGTGCGCATCATCTCGCGTGAGCTGGGCACCCTCCGGGGCCTGACGGATGACCAGGCGGGGGAACGGATGCGGCACTCGATCATCGAGGCCAATTCCGCGATCTTCGACCGGACCCTGACCGAGCACGACAAGCGCGGCATGGGGACCACCACCACGGTGCTGATCCTCCTGCCGCACCGCTACCTGATCGGCCAGGTGGGCGACAGCCGGGCGTACCTCCTGCGCGACGGGCAGTTCCTGCAGGTAACCAAGGATCACTCCTACGTGCAGGAACAGGTCGACCTGGGTCTGCTCACGCCGGAACAGGCACGGGTCCACCCCTACAGCAACGTGATCACCCGCTGCATCGGCGCCAATGCCGAGGTGGTGCCCGACATCTACTTCGGTCACCTCCGGCCGGGTGATGTGCTGCTGCTCGCGTCGGACGGGCTGACCGGCATGCTGGAAGACGAACAACTGGCCGTGATCCTCAGCGGCGAGGGCGGCCCGCAGCAGTGGGTCGACAAACTGATCAACGATGCCAATCGCCGTGGCGGGCTGGACAACATCACTGCCATCATCATCCGGATCGAGCCGGAAGTGCCCGCCGAGGTGACCAACCCTTCGCTGTCGGCGGCTCCTCGGCTGCAGACCTGAGCCGGCCGTTGGCCTTTGGCCTTTGGCCCTTAGCCCTTAGCGTTCCGCCAGCGCTTCAAGCCGTCCCCACCTGAAACATCGGCAAACCGCACGGCGTACTCCCGGCCATGAACCTTGCCAGCGTTTCCTCCGTCGGCATCGGGCTCGAGACCCTGCGCGCCAATCCGCTGCGTACCGTGCTCTCCACCCTCGGTGTGATCATCGGGGTGGCGGCGCTGGTCGCCATCCTCTCGCTGGGCGATGGCATGGAACGGCTGGGGCGGCAGGAGATCGAGCGCACCACCGACGTACAGACGATCGCCCTCCAGCCGCAGCTCACCGAGGAAATCGACGGTCAGACGGTACCGCGCAACGACTTTCCGGTCTTCACTCCTGACGACGCCGATCAGCTGCGCCGCCTTGCCGGTGTCGGCGGTGTGTCGCTCTCCCTGCAGGGAACCACGGTCGCGGAGGGTCCGGCCGGCAACCGCCGTCCGGTGACCGTGGTCGCCACCCTTGCCGGCAATGCCGAATTCCAGCGGCTGGAGTTCGCCGGTGGACGGTACTTCACCGAGGTGGAGGCGGACCGGAATACCCCGGTCGCGGTGCTGTCGCACAAGCTGGCCCGGGAGTTGTCGGAGGACGGCCAGGCCGACCGTCTCATTGGCGTTACGATCCGCATCAACGGCGACCCGCGGCGCGTGATCGGCGTGCTGGCCTCCTTCCGGGGCGAGCGCGCCCGCCTGGCCTATGTGCCGATTCGGGCGGCGCGGAGTGTCCTCCCTCCATCCGGCCGTCCGCGGGCGCCGGCGCTCTACCTCAAGGCGGGGAGTGTGGAGGGCGTTCCGGCGGTGCAGGCGATCGGGGAAGACTGGCTGGCCCGCCGCTTTGGCCGGTGGGAAGGGCGGGTAAAGATCGAAACCAGCGCCGCCCGCCTCGAACAGGTTCGCCGGGGGATGAACACCTTCAAGCTCTTCCTCGGCGCCATCACCGGGATCTCGCTGGTGGTGGGCGGCATCGGCATCATGAACGTGCTGCTGGCCGCGGTCACCGAACGCACCCGTGAGATCGGCGTGCGCAAGGCGCTGGGCGCCCGGCCCCGGGATGTGATGATGCAGTTCCTGGCGGAATCGGTGGCGATCTCCGGCATGGGGAGCGGGATCGGTGTGGTCATCGGCGTGACGGCGGCGTTCGCCATCACCGCGGTGGTACGGGCCCGGAGCGAGGCCCAGCTCTTTGCGGCCTTCTCGGGCCAGAGTCTCCTGGTGGTGGTGATCGCCGCGCTGCTGGTGGGAATCGCCTTCGGGATCTACCCGGCGCTCAGGGCCTCGCGGTTGTCACCGATCGATGCGATCAGGCACGAGTGAGGGTGAGGGGTGAGGTGTGACTCGGGGCGATGTGAGGCGTAAGATGTGAGACGTGCGAAGCGGTGGTCCTCCCGAGGGAGTGAAACGACCGAGGGATCCCTGATTCTGAAGATCAGGGATCCCTCGCTTCGCTCGGATAACAGACGCGGTCTCAGAAGGCGGGTTTGAACACCTTGAGGAGGACGCGCTTTGAGGGGCCCGCGCCGCTGGCCGTGATGATCGCGCAGGTCGTGGCGTTGACGCGCGTAGTCATGATGGTGAAGCTGGCGACGCCGACTCCCTGGGGGGTGAACTGGCCGCCTCCGGGCGCCGTGACGGTGGGGGCGACCAGCATCACGCTGGCTGGGACTGTCACCGATGGATTACTGCTGGTGAGTTGCACCGGCAACCCCGCCGCCGGGGCTTCGATCGTCCCGGTAAGGGACTCTCCCCCCACGACCGGGTTCGCCGACAGTCCAACTCTCAACGGGCTGGACACCGACGACAGTAACGACTGCTTGATGAACAGGGTCGCGGACTGAGGGGCCGCTGTATTCCTCACCGTGGCCGAGATGGTCGCGCAGCCAAGTGTCCCCGACCCGGTGGTGACGGCGAAGGTACTGGTTCGACTTCCTGCCGGTATCACGACCCCCTTGCTGGGTACGCTCGCGAGCCCGGGGTTGCTGCTGAACAGGTCGACGGCGACATCGGCCAGTGACAGCGCCTCGAGCGTCACGGTGGCGGTAGCTGCAGAGCCGCTCGTCACGTCCGTGGGCGAAAGGGTGACGGACTTCACTCGTGCGACCGCGAGCAGCACCGGTGCGAACACGGGAATCGCGAGCGCCATCCACCATCCGGGCATCCGCATTGCCTGGTGGTGGCTGAGGTCGGGTGCGACGGTGGTACGGAGCATGGTTCCCTCCTGAACGAGCGCGGGTTGCGCGATGGGTGTGGTGAGCGGGTCGGTCACCGGATGGTCGCAGTGCCCACGGCCTGGGTGATCGCGGCGTTCGCCGCTCGTGTCAGTGTGACGGAGAAGGTCTCGCTCTGCTCGTTCGGTGCCGAGTCGGCGCAGACTGGCACCTGGATCTTCTGCGTGCTCTTCGCTGTGGTGAACGTCAGCGTGCCGGTCTGAGTGATGTAGTCGGCGCCCTGGAGGGTGGTTCCAGGGCAGGCTTGACCCCCGGTCGCCGTCCCCGGGGCGGTGGCGTACCGTACCGACACGGGTTGTTCGGTCGGCGGGCCGGTCAGGATCACTGTAAACACGGCTTCCGCCTGCGGGACCGAGGCGCTGGGCTCGCTGACCCGGACTGTTGGGGTGATGCTAAGCGTCGGGAGCGGCTCATCGTCGGTGATGGTGACGACTCCGATTCCGTCCTGGATGGTCGCATTGGTCGCAGTGGACAGATGGATCTCGAACTGCTGGTCCCCTTCGCTCACGCTGTCGCCACAAATCCTGACGGGCGTTTCGGCCGCGCTCCCCGGGATGACATTGCCGGGCAGGGTGATCGAGGAGGAGGTTTTCTCATAGTCCACACCTGGGGTGCCGCAAACACCCCCGATGGCGGAGCGATCGGCCGTGGCGTATCTCACGCTCACGACCTTTTCGGTCGATCCGACCAGCGACACCCCGAACGCAGAGAAGAGGCTTGTGGGGCTTTCCCCGCGTGTGCCGTCGCTGATGCTGAGCACCGGCGGGGGATCGTCGTCGATGATGGTGCCCAACCCCTGTCCATCCTGCACCGCCGCGCCCCTGGCGGTGATGTTGACGAAGAACGTCTGGTCCGGCTCGTCCCGGGTATCGCCGCAGACCGTGATGTTGATCTGTTTGCTGCGCTCTGAGGCGCTCAAACTCACCAGCAACTGGCCGCTCACGCCGATGAAGTCGACGCCGGCCGTACCGCACTGACCGCCCGTGGTGGCCGTTCCGGTGGTCGTCGTGATCGACACAAGGGCCGGCCCGTGCCCGGTCGTATCGGCAAACGACACGGTGAAGGTGGCGACCACGGAGCCGCCATTAGTCTCGGCGACGGTCACGTCGTTGATCACGAGGCCCGGCTGACTCTGGGCCCGGAGGGTGGCCGTACCGTTTGGGCCGAGCAGCGCCAGACCCGTGACCACGAGCCAGCGAAGGATGTGACGCCTCATGCTGCCTCCTGTGTTGCGGAGAACGCGCCGCCGGTCATCGTGCAATGGTCCCGGTGCCGACGGCCTGGATGATCTGAGCGTTGACCGCTTCGGACAACCGGACGGTGAAGGTCTCGTTGGGGTCGACGCTACGGTCCCCGCAGATCGGAACCCGGATCTCCTGGGTGGTTACCCCCGGGGCGAACGACACCGTGCCGTTCTTGGTGACGTAGTCGCCGGGGAACGCTCCCCCGACGCTAGCGAGGCACGACGTCCCGGCCGAAGCGGTGCCCGGTGCCGTCGCGAATCGCACGGAGACGGTCTGCGTGGTCGGCGGGCCGCCCAGCGTGACGGTGAACACCGCGCTGGTTGACTGGCCGGTGAAACCGGGCTCGACAGTCTGGACCGCCGCGACAATGCTGAGCGTGGGCAGCGGCTCATCGTCCGTGATCGTGCCCACCCCGGTTCTATCCTGGACGCTCGCGTTGCTCTCGCCGGAGAGCCGAACCTCGAACTGCTCGTTCCCTTCGCGGACTCCATCGCCGCATACCGGGATCGTGAGCGTCTGGGTGGGCTGGTTGGCCGCGAAGCTGAGCGCGCCCGATGTCGTCGCGTAGTCCGCGCCGGCCGTGCCGCAGCTTCCTCCCGTGGCGGTGCGGTTCGCCGTCGCGTACGAGACCGTGATGGTATTCTGAGAGGAGCCCGTGACGGTGACCGTGAACACCGCATTGGCCACCGTGCCGGCGGCGCCTTCGGTGACCGTGACGTCGTTGACCCGGAGCGACGGCCGAGGGTCGTCGTCGATGAGGGTGGCCTGGCCCTGGGCATCCTGGATCGCGGCGCCACTGGCGCCGAACAGGTTGATGAAGAACGTCTCATCCGGCTCGTCCCGGGTGTCGCCGCAGACCGTGATAGGGATCTGCTTCCGCATTTCCGTGGGACCGAAGGCGAGCGTGAAGCTGTTCGCGCCGACGAAGTCCACGCCGACGCCGCTGCAGGAGGTACCGGAGGTTGCTGTGCCGCCAGTCGTCGAAAAGGAGACCGTCACCGATCCGTGAGCGACCGTCGTGTCGGCGAAGGTGACGGCGAACGTGGCGAGGCCGGCGCCTCCATCGGTCTCGAAGGGCACAGTGACGTCATTGATGACCAGCGCGGGCTTCTGGGCAAGCGCGATCATCGGGACGCCGAGCATGAGCACTCCGAGAACGACGAGGAGCGTCGTGATGGTCGATGGCCGGTGGGACATGGGATCCTCCATTGTCATGCCGTTTACGGGGTGACCGTCAGCAGGGCCGTGGTTGACACCCCGCCGCGAGTAGCGGTGATAGTGACCGTCGTGGACGTCCCCACCGGGAGCGCGTTGACCGGGAAGCTCGCAGTGCTCTGCCCGGCCGGGACCATGACGGACGCTGGGACTGTGACCGTGGCCGGCTTGCTGCTCGAGATCTGGATGCCGAGACCGCCCGCGGGCGCAGGGGCATTGATCGTCACCTGCCCGGTTGACGAGGCACCGAGACCGCGGATCGTGCCTGGCGACAGGCTGACGGCAGACGGAACGGGTGGGACGACCATGAGCTGGGCAGTCCGGCTCGTCCCACCCGCAGTTGCGGTGATGGTGAGGATGACGGGGTTTGGAACGGGACCGGTCGGGACCAGGAAGCTCCTGGTATTCAGCCCGCCGGGCACAGTGACCGAGGCCGGGACCACGGCGACAGCGGCGGGCGCGGAGCTCGAAAGGGTGACGACGATGCCCCCTTTCGGGGCGGAGCCACTTAGGGTCAGCTGCCCGGTTGAGGCCTGACCGCCGGTGGTGGGCGACGCGAGGGTAAGGGAGGACGGGACGAGGGGCAGCACGGTCAGCTGGGCCGACTTGGTTACCCCATTGAGTGTGGCGGAGATGTTGTGGGCGATGGACTGCCCAACCCAGGTGGTTGGGACGAGGAAGCTCGCCGTCGTTGTCCCTGCGGCGAACGGGACGGTTTCTGGAAGCGTGATCGCTGACGAGTTGCTGCTCGAGAGCGAGGCGACGAGGCCGCCTGCCGGTGCCGGGCCGGTGAGGGTCAGGTGCCCGGTTGAGCCCTGGCCGCCAGTGACGGGGGCCGGCGCAAAGGTGAGGGCGGATACGGCGGAGACCAGGACGGCCAGTTGGGCGGTCTTGCTCACGCCGCCGGAAGTGGCCGTGATGGTCACGACGGTGGTCTGCACGACTGGAGAGGTGGCGATTGGAAAACCCACCGCGTCGTCCCGGCCCCCGACGGTGACGGACGTCGGTACCGTGGCCGCCGCCGGGTTGCTGCTCGAGAGTTGGATGGTGGGGCCACCCGCTTTGGGAGCATCGCCGGTGAGCGTCACCACCCCACTGGCACTCAGGCCACCGGTAACACCCTGGTAGGTGGTGACCGAAGCCGGGACCGGAGGCGAAATGGTCAGCCGTGCGGTACTGGTCGACCCATTGGCCGTGACGCTGATCGTGACGACGGTGGACTGCGCCACCGGATTAGTCGGGACCTCGAAGGACAGGACCGTTGCCCCGGTCGGGACGGCAACGGGAAAGAGTGGGACAATCGCGGCTTGATTGCTGCTCGACAGTTGAACGGTGAAGCCCTGCGCGACGGGCGCACTGAGCGTCGCTTGCGCCGTTGACCTTGTGCCTCCGACGAGGCTCGCAGGGCTCAGGGTCAGCGAGGTGGGAGTCTGTGCCGGCGCCATTCCGGACCCGCCGAGAACGAGGACTGTCAGGCTGATGATGGTCGAGCGCACTGGGCACATGTCTTTCTCCTTGTCGACACTGCGGGGGGCGAGCCCCGATCCGACCACCGGGCGGAACGCGGTCATATGCGATTGACCGTCAGCTGCACGGTCTTGCTCACCCCGGAAATCGTCGCCGTGAGGGTGACGGTACCCTGAAAGACCGCACCGGGGCCGAGCGCGACGCCGAAGCTCGCCGTCGACTTACCGGCCGGGACGATGACAACCGCCGGGACTCCGACCACAGGCGGGTTGCTGCTCGAGAGTTGGACGACCAGGCCGCCCGTGGGGGCATCCCCCACAAGGCTCACGGTGGCAGTTGTGGTGGTGCTGACGGTGGTACCGAAGTTCTCGTGCGTGGTGATTGTGCTCGGCGCGAGCGTGAAGGAGAAAGACCCAACAGTCAGATTGGCGGTCCCGCTTCCCGAGCCGCCGGAGGCGGTGATGGTGACGACCTTGTCCGCCACGACCGGACTGGTGTGGAATGTGAAGCTCCCTGTCGTCGCCCCCGCGTTGACCTTGACGGGCGTCTGGACCTGGACCGTGGGGTGGCTACTCGAGAGTTGCACGACGAAGCCGCCCGCTGGGGCCGGGCCATTCAAGCTCACGCGCCCGGCTGAACCTGTGCCACCGAAGACAACGCTACGCTCGAGGGCGACGCTGGTTGGATGAGGGGCCGAGACGGTCAGCTGGGCGGCCTTGCTTTCCGAGCCGACGGTGGCGGTGATGGTGACGGCGGTGGACTGCGCAACGGGAACGGCCGTGACCGTCACGCTGGCCGCCGTCCCCGTGGCCGGGACGGTGACCGACGCCGGGAGTGTCGCTACTGCCGGGTGGCTGCTGGAGAGCTGGACGACGAGGCCACCGGCGGACGCCGGGCTGGAGAGGGTCACTGTTGCAGTCGAAGTGCCGGGCCCGCGCAGGGCACTCGGCGCGAGAACGACGGTGGATGGTCGGGGGCCCAGGACGGTCACTCGAGCGGTCTTGTTCACCCCACGGAAAGAGGCGGTGATGGTGACGGTGGTAGACTGCGCTACCGCCACGGTCTGGAGAGTGAAGCTCCCAGTCGACGCCCCTCCAACCACGGCGGCGGCCGCCGGGACCGTGACCAACGCAGGGTCGCTACTCGAGAGGAGTACAACGAGACCATCCGAAGGTGCCGCAACGCTGAGGAGCACTCGCCCGGTCGAGGCTCGGCTCCCGATGACAAACGGCTGGTCCAGCGTCACGCTGTTGAGGACCTGCGCCCGCGCGGTCGCGGGGGCGCCGAGAAGGAAAACCGTGAGGCCGACGAGCGCCGATCGCCGCTGCCGCATTGCGGCGGAGGACTGCAGTATCCGGGAATGCATGACCGCCTCCGATGACTTCGGGTGCATGGCGTCGATGGCAATGGATGGCATGGCTGGGATCACGGACCCGGCGCCAGCGTGAGGCGCCGCCACTGGCCGCGGCGCAACGGGGAGCCCTGCAGGTCGAGTGCTACGACCCGCCACCGCAGGCGCCGTCCCGCGGCCCGCTCGGCCAGCCAGGGCGGCGCGTCGTACGCCGGTCGGCCCCGTTCCTGGACGGCGACCAGGACTGCCTCGCCATCGACGCTCTGGATCTCGAGCCGGTAGAGGGCCGCGCGCGGGTCCTCGGTCCACGAGAACCGGATCGGCGGGCCGGGCAGGAGCCGGGCGCCCTCCGCGGGCATGAGCGGCCGGAGCGACTCGCTCGAACGCGAGGGAGACAACTCGCTGCCACCACCACCTACCACGTAGCGCAGGGTGGGAAGGGGAAAGCCGGCCACCGCTCCGCTGTGCACCACGCCCTGGCCCGCACCGACGGCGGCCAGGTTCGAGTCGCCTTCCTTGTCGTCGCTGGCTTCGACCCGCAGCAGGACCAGGTAGGTGCCGTCGACGTCCACTGGCAGGCGGGATGCGTCGGGACCGGGCAGCGTGGCGCGGCCGCCGGGCGGCAGGAACAGGTTGAAGCGCTGGAGCTCGGTGTACCGGCGCTGGGTTCCGCGCTCCTCGAGCGGAAGCGTGGCTTCGGTCAGCAGATCGCGGGGCGCGGGCAGCTCTTCGCCCGGCTGGACCACCTCCCAGCGGCCCACCAGCCGGCCGGTCCCGGTGTAGGCGATCCGGGCGGAGAGGGACGGCGGCGATTGGCCGGGCGCCAGGTACAGCACCGGGGTCTCGACTGCGAACGCGAGCGTCACGTCGGTGAGCGAGAGGGGCACACGCGCGCCACCGCCGGTCAGGCGGCAGGTGACCGCAACGTACTGGTCCGGACCACCGGCGTTGCTGATGAACCGGCGGACATAGAAGAACGGCGCCACTGCACCGGCCGCTGCGGCCTGGTATGCCCGCCGTGTCACCGAAGGCGGGATGGACATGATGTCGGTGAACCCACCGGCGCCGCTCGGGCGTGAGAGGTCGTAGCGGGCGGGCAGGCTGCCGAAGAGGGTGGCCGGGTCGCACCGGCGCCCGATGTCGGGCGCGGCCGGGACCACCTCACCGCACCAGAACGACTCCGCCGGCGAGTAGTCGGTGAGTGGACCGAAGGTGAGGAAGACCGTGGTCGCGCCCTGGCCGTTCACATCCACCCCGGTCGGGTTCACCTGGATCTGCGCAGCCGCGACGGATGCCACCATGAACCACGCGCTCATCAGGCCGACAGCTGATTGGGTACCCATGCAGTGGCTCCTTCAGAACGCGCTGAGGGTGAAACCCGTATTGAGGCTCCAGTTCCGTCGGAGGTCCTTCGCCCTTAACGGGGCCCTGCGATCCGCGAGCAGGCGCGCATAGCGCAGAAAGAGCTGGCCCTGGGAGCGGCCCGAACCGGCGCGGAACAGATTCAGGCGCTGTGACAGCTCGAGCTGGACCTCGGTGTTCGACTGCTCGGCGGTGCGCGGGTCGTCCACTGTGCGGGTACGAGACACGCCGGCCACCAGGGCATTCATCCGGGTCAAACGCCACGTCAACTGCGTTCCCAGCCTCCAGGTGGAGTTCTGCTGGGAGAACTCCCGGTTCTCGGTCCGCTCCAGCGCCGCGTCGACCGTGATGTCGAACGCGGGCTTCGGTGACGCCCCCACCGAGAGATTGTTCGTGAGGTTCACCAGGTCCGCCCGCTCCCGGCCTGCCTGCCGGTTGTCCTGCGAGGAACGGTTGAGCTGGTAGTGCACCCGCCATTGAGTCGCTTGCCAGGAGGCGGAAAGCGTGTGGTTGGTGCTGACCTGGTCGGGCACGAAGGTCGGGGTGAAGCCGCCGAGCGTGGGGACGCTGTCCCCAAACTGGTGGACTCGGGCAAACCCGTAGCTGAGCAGAGGCAGCCAGGGTCGTTGCCGGGAGCCACCGAGCGAACCGAGCGGCACAGCGAGGTTCAGCGCGGTCGAACGGCTCAGGGTCGTCAGGATTGTCGGGATCCCGGCGAGGTTGTCACGCCCGCGAGTGTGCGTCACTTGCACACTGAGCGCTCCGACCGCGCCCGTCAGCTGCAATCCGTTCTGCTCGAGGTCCGCCTGTGCCTGTGGCGCGGCCACACTGCGGTAGAGCGGATCAACCCGCTCGTGGCGCACAGAGACGGCGAGATTCGCCGAGACCGACGGCGTGAGGCGGAGGGAACGAAGGAGGTTGTAGGTCAGATCGAGGTAGCGAGCACCACGGGTAACTGGCTCCACCGGAACCAGCGTGTCGCCTTGCGCCAGCGTCGGGACGGAGGGGTTGGTGAACCGGGTCCGGGCGTAGCCCGCTTCGAGCGCGATCCGACGAGACGGGTCACCCACGCTCAGGCGGACGCCTGCACTCCGGCTGTGCTCCGCCTCGATCACTGCGCCCTGGCTGAATCCTGTCTGTGGCAGGACGTTGCCGTTGAACCACGAGACCTCGAGGCGAAGCAAACCGGGCCGGCTGGGATACGGCTCGAGGCCGAGGGTTGCCCCGAAGAGCCGGTGCTGATCCACACCCAGTCCCAGCGGATTGCTCCACCCCACCAGCTTGCTGCCGCTCATGCCGGCGAGAGTGAGAGACACGGCGGTGCCTGCGCGCAGCACCGTACTCACGCCCCGACCCTCGAATCCGCTGATGATATGGCGGTGGCTCCCGTAGGAGAGGTTGCCCGCGGAGATCAGGGCGGACCCGTGCTCGACCGTCACCAGGTAGTCCGAGAGGTCGAAGCGCGGCGCCTGGTCGGCTCGTTCCCCGAACCTGAGGGCCTCCTGCCGGTTGGTCACTCCGAGGAAATTGGACTGGGTACGCACCGTCCAGCCCTCCCGAACGTGGTGGGACTGCAGCCCCAGGTTCAGGCTGAAGTCCTGGAACTCGGGGCGCGGCGGCCGATTCGCCGCCGGCGAGTGGCCCTCGAGGACTTGTCCCTTACCGTTGAGCGCGAGCCTGGGCCGCAGTTCCGCCCGCTCGAAACCGCCGGGCCGCAGTACCCGGAGAGGCACCCGACCGATCTCCTGCCAGCCTCCGTTCGGCGAGACCGAGTAAACGACCATCTCGTGCTCCCCCGACGGGAATGGGACGGGGCCCCGACGATAGCTCAGCCGGTCCTCGGTCACCGTGAACAACGGGGTGAGGTCGACCAGGCCAACAAAGACGGCGATGCGTCCCTCTCCACTCTCGAGCGCACGGCTCAGTCGCAATTCGATCGCTGCGTCGGGGGCGAGCCAGTGCCCCGTGTCGAAGCTCGCGGTGGCGGTCAGGGCGGTCTGGCTCGAAGCAGCACCCGGTGCGGCCAGGATCCAGAACAGCGGCAGCAACCCTCCACCCAGCGCCGGCTTTGCCGCTTCCTGCATGGGTCTCCCTTGGCCAATCCGCCTCACCTCGACCACTCCTCCACCACTCGCGCCAGTTCTTCACTGGTCCGGAACGTCCGCTTCTCGCCGGTGCTCAACCGTTCCACCAGGCCGGCGCACTCCTCCGGCCCGTCGGTCGCGGAACGTCGGACCCGCACGATGAAGTAGCCCAGTCGGAGAAGCTCCGAGTCGGCTGACTCAGCCGGTGGTTGCGCGTCGCCCATACCGGCAACATCTTGGGCACTGCCTGCCAAGGTGGCGCCAGATGCGGCGCCAAACCACTCGGCGGCAAGCGTTTGGCACATGCTCCGACTCACCTCTCTGGGGCGACTCGAACTCCAAGCCGAGGGCGCCTCCCTCCTCTCCGGACGCCGCAAGCTCATTGCGGTACTGGTCTACCTTGCCCGCGCCTCCCGGCGGGTGTCGCGGGCGCGTCTCGCCGAACTCTTCTGGCCGGTCGAGGACGAGGTCCGCGCCCGGCGCTCGGTGCGACAGGCGCTGACGGAGCTTCGGCGGGCGGTGGGCGGAGCGCTGGAGGAACAGAACGAGACGATTGGAATCGCGGGCGGATTGATTGACCTGGATGCCGCGCGGTTCGAGGCCACCGTCACCAGCAGGAATTACCAGGCGGCCGTGGACCTCTGGGGTGGAGAGTTTCTACCTGGCCTTGAGGACCTTGGAGGCGAAGATTTCCGCGCATGGCTGGAGGCGGAACGTCAGGGGCTCAGGACCCGGTTTGCATTCGCCGTAGAGGCGCTGGCCGATGCGGCCGAGCGCCGTGGGGCGTGGGACGCCGGCCTGGCGGTGACGGCGCGTTGGAGTGAGGTCTTTCCTTATGATGAGCGCGCCAGCCTCCGCCATGGCCAACTGCTGGTGCTCGCGGGACGACGAGCCGAGGCCGTCGCGCACCGGGCGGCGTTCATCGAACGTCTCCGCCGGGAAATCGGAGTGGAGCCGTCGGCGGAATACCTTCAATTCGCCACCACGAGCAGGGGGAATGCCGGGCGGCGCGCAACACCGGGTGGCCGTGCGCTGCTCTCCCCCGATCTCATCGCGCGGGAAGCGGCGTTCTCCGCCCTCACTCGCCGGTGGGAGTCGGTGCAGCGCGGAGGATCCGCGCTGGCGCTGATCGAGGGTGAGGAAGGTCTGGGCAAGAGCCGGCTGATCGATGAATTTCTCCGCTGGCTGGTCCAGGGGGAGCCTCGCGCCGTGGTCCTGCGCGCCCGAGCATTCGAAGCCGAGCGAGACCGAACCTGCGGAGTGGCGCGCCACCTGCTGGGGCCGCTGGCTGCGGCGCCGGGCATCGCCGGCTCGCCGGCCGCTGCTCTCCGAGCGCTGGCAGCGCTGGTGCCGGAAGTGGCCGAGCGGTTTCCCGTCCTCCCGGCGGAAGCTCCTGCGGCGTCCCTCTCGGACGCGGTAGCCCGGGTGCTGGCCGACGTGGCGGCTGAGTCCCCGATAGTCGTCGCGGTAGATGATGCTGACCTGGCCGATCCGGAGAGCCTCGAGCTCCTGGAAGAGCTGTGGCGCCGACCGGTGGCCGGGGTCCTGGTTCTGCTGAGCGCACTTCCCGAGCGGCTGCGGGCGCTGGCCGACCTCGAGCGCGGTGATGACACCGGGGCGGTGATCCGACTCCATCCCCTCACCGTGGAAGAGGTAGAACGCCTCGTCGCGACGATGGCGGAGTTCGTGCCCGTCGATTGGCGAGTGTTGGGGCCGCGGCTGCACGGCGAGAGCGGGGGGAACCCGCTCGCGGTAGTCGAACTGCTCACCAGTCTCGCCGCCCAGGGTATGGTGGGGCCGGGACCCGATGGCCGCTGGGTGATTCGTACGTTGGGCGACGAACCGTTGCCTATTCCATCGTCCCTGCGGGATGCGATGGCCGCCCGCCTGGGTCAGCTGGCGCCGGACGCGACCCGCGTCCTCGAAGCGGCTGCAGTGCTGGGCCGGGAGTTGGAGCTGGACCTGTTGCGCGAGGTGACCGGCCTCGACGCGTCTCGCCTCGAGGAGGCAATCGACCAGGCCGTGGCACTGCGACTTCTGCGACTGCCAGGTGATGAGTCGGCCCGGCTCGAGTTCACCCACGAGGCCGCGCGCCGGGCGGTGTATCAGGAGCTGTCACCGCTCCGGCGGCGCGAACTGCATCGCCGGACATATCGCATCCTCCGTCGACGGCCCTCCCCCCAGGACGCCGGCCAGCCGGCAGCGCTGGAGCACCACCGGATACGGGCGGGTGAGATCGCCGGTCTCCGGCGGTACACCAGGTGGCCGCTCATGGCCGGCGCAGTCTCGCTTGCGGTGAGCGCCGTTCTGCTCCTTCGCCACCGCAATCAGGCTCCCATATCTCCTACCGCGATCGCCGTGCTGCCGTTCGAGGTGCGGGGAGGGGGACAGTACGCCTACCTCGGCCAGGGCATGGTTGACCTCCTCAGTGCGGATCTGGACGGCCAGGGCGGGTTACGCAGCGTTGACCCCAACGCACTGCTCACTCTGGTCTCCCGAGCGCCCCCCGGCGCCCGGGATCCCGCGCGTGGCAGGTCAGTCGCTGCACGGCTGGGTGCCGGCCTGTATGTACTGGGCGAGCTCATCGAAGCGGGTGGTCGGGTTCAGGTTGTGGCGTATCTCTATGATGCCCAGGACAGACTCCAGACCGTGGCGCGGGCGAGTGCGGACAGCGAGGCAGACATCTACCGCGCCGTCGACGAGATCGCGAGACAGCTCCTGGCCAGCCGGCACAAGGGCCCCGCCGAAGGGCTCGCGCGGCTCGCCTTGGCGACGACCTCGTCGTTCCCGGCGCTCAAGGCGTATCTCGAGGGGGAGCGCCGGCTGCGGGAGGGGGCATTCGGCCCCGCCGTGGAGTCCTTTCAAACCGCGATCACTGCCGATACGACGTTCGCGCTGGCGCACTACCGGCTGGCCGTGGCGGCGGAGTGGGATGAGCGGAGCGAGCTCTCGGAGTACGCCGCGGAGCAGGCCGCCCGGTTTGGGGGCCGGCTCTCGGGGCACCACGCTCTGATGGTCCAGGCCCTTCTGGTATGGCGGAGGGGAGACGCTGACAGCGCGGTGGTCCTCTACCGCCAGATCGTGAGAGACCACCGGCAAGACATGGAAGCATGGTTCCAACTCGGCGAAGTGCTGTTTCACGCCAATCCCCTGCGCGGCCGCTCCATAGTGGAAGCCCGGTGGGCCTGGGAGCAGGTGCTCGCGCTCGACCCGGAAAACCGCTTCGCCGTGTTGCACCTCGCCCGGATTGCGGCGGCGGAGGATGATTCGGCGCGGCTCGGGGCCCTGGTACAGCCCATGTCGAGCGCGGAGCTGAACGGCGACCGCCGGGTCCTGGAACTGGCCGGCTGGCGGGCCCTGGTGCTCCGCAACCGGGCGGCGGAGGAGCGCGTCAGCGCGCAGTTGCGACGGTCCGACTATCCCACGGTGCAGAACGTGGCCTGGCAACTGGCCTCCTGGTCGCGCAACCTCGCCGGCTCCGAGCGGCTCGCGCGCCTCATGCTCGAGTCGAGCAGTCATGATGTGGCCGGGCATCTGATTCTGGCGCACCTGGATCTCGCGCGGGGGATGCGGCGACGAGCCGAGGCGAACCTTCCAACCGGTGAGCGCGCTGATGAACCGCTCATCCTCACCCTTCGCGCATACTTCGCCACGCTCCCGTTTGTGCCGGTATCGGCGGCAGAGCTGCTTTGGCTGCGACGCGAGCTGACGGGTTGGAGGCCTCGGGCCATACCGGTCGGACCGGAGGGGCCGGCAGCGACCTCCCTTCTTGCCGCGGTGGCTCCCGTGCTTCGCGACTACCTCCTCGGCTGCCTGAGCGCGCGCTCCGGAGACCTCGCGGCGGCAGCGGGCCACGCAGCAGTGCTTGAGCGCATGGAGGGCTCGGAAGACGACAATCTTGCGCAGGTGCTGGCCCTGGGCGTCCGGGCCATGGTCGCCCGCAGCAAGGGGGACCCCAAGTCCGCCCTGCAACTGCTGGAGCAGATTCGACGACCGGCGCGCCGGGAAGAGGTGTCCCAATCGCCATTCCACGCCCTGGCCCTGGAACGCTATCTCCGGGCCGAGCTGCTGCGGGAGCTGGGGCGCGACGAAGAGGCGCTGGTATGGTACGCGTCGCTGGGGGAGCTCTCACCTTTCGAACTGGTCTTCCTCGGCCCCTCTCATCTGCATCGCGCCCAGATTTACGACCGCCTGGATCGGCGTACAGAAGCGGCGGACCACTACACGCGTTTTGTCGACCTCTGGAAGGATGCCGACCCGGAGTTCCAACCGGACGTTGCCGCCGCCCGGGCCAGGATGGAGGAGTTCAGGCGATAGGTCGGTGGCAGACGGGGCGGGCGGAAAGCGAGACAGGGGGCGGGGGCCCCCCCACTAAACAGTTATCGCTGACTCGATGAATCGGCATAGCCGGAAAAACTCCGGACGGTACAATAGCCCTCACTCCCCTACCACAAGTTGTCACTGATCGCCGCCAGGGCCTCCTCCTGCCTCCAGGCCCAGCGCAGAATTGTCAGCTCCCCCCGCAGGGCCCGCTGTTCCTCCTCCTCGTGGAGCGCCATTTCCAGCGCCAGCCTGGCCTCGGGGTGCAGGCTCACCAGAGAGCGGGCGATCGTATCGAGGGGGGAGCGGACCAGCCGGGACCGGGCGAAGACGTGCAGCGCCTGGGACGGACCCCCCACCGCCTGAATCCATCCCACCGCCGCCTGCACCATCCGGGGGTCGCCGCCGAGCGGATTGAGGGATGGGAGGATCAGCGCGGCCGCGGTGCGACCGTCGCCACCGGTGAGGAGCGCACGCGGTTCCCCCGCGGAGGTGTACTCCACCCGCGCCTCCGGCGGCGCATCCTCGGGTTCGCATCCCACCCACATTGCCCACTGTTCCGATTCGTCCTCCGCCCGGATCAGCTCCGCGCTCCGGATCTGTTCCGCGGCGAGCTCCAGGGTGCCGCCGCTCTCGAGCGGAACCGACAGGGCGGGGCGATGGCGGTGACGATGAAACAGGAAGGCGGCGGCACCGGCCCAGACCAGCGCACCGGCGGTGCCGAGCGACGCGGCGATTAGCGTTCCGGCGGCCACTGCGCCGGGCCAGGCCAGTGCCCGGGCCGCTTTCCGCGGAGCGCTCCAGGCTCGGCGGCGGAGGAGCTGGTCTCCATAGCGCCAGGCGGCGAACTCCGGGAGTACCGGCTCGCCAATCCGGACCAGGTCGAGCCCGCTCGGCAGGCGGGCCATGCCGATCTCATCAGTCGAGAGGCGGACCCGGGAGTCGCGGAACTTGCGCTCGCAATCCTCGATCGCCTCCCAGCGCTCCTCCGCCGGCGTGAGGTTCCAGCGTCCGCAGGCGCGGCACACCACCCACAGCCGGCCCAGGCGCGGGTCAAAGGCCAGGCGCCTGCCCCAGGGGCAGGCCTCGATATCTGGATTGCTTTCCAGCGTGGTGCTGCAGAAGAAGCACTCGGAGATCATGGCCGACTCTCGCCCGGTGTCCATCCATGGTGCGAAGAGTCGGGCGCGGTGGCAAGGGCGGGCGGTCCGGTCGGTGGCTCGACCCGATTCTACAGAAGTTCCCGGCTGTCCCTGATGCGGGCGTCGAGCTCGATGGCGGTGAGGCCGATCAGCTCGCGCGCGGGGGCGAGGTCGTTCGTGACCGGGCGGGCGGTGAAAACCCGTAGACGGCGAGCGCTTTCGTAGAGCTCCTCGGCAACGTGAGGCAATCCGAACTGCCCGGCGCGTCCCTGCCCCGTGAGCCGCTCCACCGTGCCGTTCCGGGTCCGGAGAGGAAGGTCCACCGCCAGCATGGAAGGATTGCTGGGGAAGTCGAGCAGCAGCTCACCCCGGGCCAGGCCGCATTCCGCGGCCAGGCGGTCTTCCACCAGCTCCAGCAGGTCGGCGCGGGTCCGGGTCCACGGTTCGCGTTCGGCCGGCACTTCGCTGGCGGGGAGGTCGAGGGCCCGCTTGAACAGGCGGCGACCGTGCACCGCCCGGGCGAGCCCGGTGGGATCGGCGGCGAAGAGCCGTTCGGTGAGCGCGTCGTCGGTGGCATCGGCCAGCGCTTCGGCGGTGATGGCGCGCCTGGCCACCGCGGCGCGGACGGCCCGCTTGAACATGCAGGTGGCGCTCCGGACCGCGTGGTGCCAGTACACGTTGCGGTACATCTGGTACTTGGAGAAGAGGAGCGACTCGAGCGCGCTGATCCCCTTCTCCTGTACGCCGAGCTCGAACCTGCCGGGCGCCACGTCGATGAGCGTCAACGAGGCCAGCAGCCGGTCGACGTCGACCGCGCCATACGGCACGCCGCACATGCGGGCGTCTCGGCTCAGGTAGTCGATCTTGTCCAGGTCGAGCGAACCCGAGATCAGGCCCTTGAGCGGGCTCTGGCTCTGGCCGGTGATGAACCGGCCGATCCGTTCGGCCAGCCCGGGGACACCGACCCTGGCCAGCTCGGCGGCCAGCGGTTCGCGGCCCAACCGCGCGACGCCGAGGCCCTCGTGGTGGGGAAAGCCGGCCTCTTCCAGCGCGTGGGAGAAGGGATAGTGCCCGATGTCATGCAGCAGCGCGGCGAGCCGGGCGGCCATCCGGTCTTCTTCCGGCACCCGGGCCAGCTCGCCCCGCTCTTCCAGGGCGGCCAGGGCGCGCCGGGTGAGGTGATAGGCGCCGAGCGCGTGTTCGAAGCGGGTATGGGTGGCGCCGGGGTAGACCAGGAAGGCATGGCCGAGCTGTCGGACGTAGCGGAGCCGTTGCATGGGCTCCGTGTCCAGCAGCGAGCTGGCGGGCCCGTCGAGACGAATGTTGTCCCACAGCGGATCGCGGATGACCTCGAAGTCGCCCATGGCAAAGTATGGCTTGGGAGAGGTGCGATGAAAAGGCGGACGGGGCGGACGAGGCGGGCAGGGCGGACAACAAAACGATGGGCGAGCCCCCGGCGCAATTCCCGGACTCCGCCCCGTCCGCCCCGTCCGCCCCAACCGAAGGGCTCAGTCCTCCTCGGTCTCGTGCGCCAGCTTCCACTCCTCCGGCGAGCGCCAGAGGCTGGAGAGCACCAGCTCCCGCATGAGATAGAACTCCTTGGGAATGCGGTCGTAGAGCCGTTCGAACAGCTCCTGGTGGGAGAGCACCTCGGACTTCCACGCCTCGCGCGGCACCGACATCAGGTCGCGGAAGGTCTCCGGACCGAAGCCTTCCAGACCTTTCCAGTCCACCTCTTCGTACTTGGGCATCCACCCGAGCGGGCTCTCGGTAGCGCCGGCGCGGCCGCGGATCCGGTTGAAGATCCACTTGAGCACGCGGAGGTTCTGGCTGTAGCCCGGCCAGATGAAGTTGCCGTCGGCGTCCTTCCGGAACCAGTTGACGCAGAAGATGCGCGGCGGGTCGGCGATCTGGCGGCCCATCTGCAGCCAGTGGTTGAAGTAGTCGCCCATGTGGTAGCCGCAGAACGGCAGCATCGACATGGGATCACGGCGGACCTGGCCCACGGCCCCGGTCGCGGCCGCGGTGGTCTCGGAGCCGATCGTCGCGGCGAGGTAGACGCCGAAATTCCAGTTCACCGCCTGGTACACCAGCGGGACCAGCGAGGCCCGGCGACCGCCGAAGATGAACGCGCTGATGGGCACCCCTTCCGGGTTCTCCCACTCCGGGTCCATGGACGGGCATTGCGAGGCCGGGGCGGTGAAGCGGGCGTTCGGATGCGCGGCCTTGCGGCCGCTGGCCGGCGTCCAGTGCTGTCCCTGCCAGTCCATCAGCTCGGCGGGCGGATGGTCGGTCATGCCTTCCCACCAGACGTCGCCATCGGGCGTCAGCGCCACGTTGGTGAAGAGGGTGTTGGCCTTGATCGTGGCCATCGCGATGGGATTGGACTTGAGCGACGTGCCCGGGGCCACGCCGAAGAACCCGGCCTCGGGATTGATGGCGTGGAGACGCCCATCGACGCTGGGGCGGATCCAGGCGATGTCGTCTCCCAGGGTGGTGACGGTCCAGCCTTCACATCCCTTGGGCGGGAGCAGCATCGCGAGATTGGTCTTGCCGCAGGCGCTGGGGAACCCGGCGGCGAGGTAGCGCTTCTCCCCTTCCGGGCTCTTGAGCCCGAGGATGAGCATGTGCTCCGCCATCCACCCCTCGTCCCGCGCCATCACCGATGCGATGCGGAGGGCGAAACACTTCTTGCCGAGC
>Ga0210377_10000999_pt1 | contig 26551 bp, 18 predicted proteins | sample PLM4_65_b1redo_FD_155480 | JGI IMG/M metagenome (GOLD analysis project Ga0210377, IMG submission 155480) | Groundwater sediment microbial communities from an aquifer in East River, Colorado, USA - PLM4_65_b1 redo | ecosystem: Environmental > Terrestrial > Soil > Riparian zone | place: USA: East...
GCTTCCTCGCGACGTAGGCTGCGAACGTCACGCCCATCACGATCGCCCACACCGCCGACGAGCTGGTGAGGATGGGGATCCAGGCGTAGCGCCGGTCCAGGTGCGCCCGCCACCGCTGCTCGAAGAGCGACGCCGAGACGCCGTAGGCGCCGATCATGGCATCGTCCAACGAATCGCCCTGCGCCAGCCGGCCCACGAAATTCCCGAACGCCTCCCGCCCGTATGTCCCGATCATGTCGTTGACGAGCGCACCGGCGAGCAGGTACGCCAGCCGCGCCTCGACCTCGCCGCGTTCGAATCGCGCGGTCAAGTCGTTCAACGGTGGCACGCGGTTAGCGACGACCGCCTGCACGAGCGTCCACTCCTGCCCCGCCTCCCACTCGTACGCCTCGTACATGGCGAGCCCTTCGTTCAACCAGCGCGGAATCGGCCGCGCCCCGAACCGGGCGCCAAGGAGCAGGTGGGTGAGTTCGTGGACGAAGATCGTGCCGATATCCTGGCGCGGCGTGCCCGGCACATGGTAGGAGCGGATGACCATCGTCATGAGGCCGGGATACGCGACACCCGACGCCCAGGCCGGCAGAGGCTCGCCGGCAGGCTGAAGCTGATTGAACGCCTCATCGGTAGGCGCCAAAATGACCGTAATCGGCTCGGTCCGGACCATCCCGAGATCAACGATCAATCGATCCCAGGACCGATCCGCCAGCCGCTCAAGGGCTCCCACCAACGGGCGATCGGCCTCGGTGAAGCGAAACACAAAAGGACCATGGACCGAGGCGAGTACGGCATTCACCCCACCCGCCGCCTCGGTTCCCGCAGCGACGAGGCACACCGCCAGCCACACCGTCGACACGCCCCTCCAGCGGCGCGAATGCTCGCTCATCTGGATATCGATCCTCGTGCCAACACCGCCAAGAAAGCTCGCGCACTCCCGCCGAGAGACGTCCCCCTTTACTGAAGGACCACCGCCCACGCGGCGCCTGTGCCCGCAGGATCGGGCGGGTTCGGTACGGAGCCGTGCTATGGCGGGGTAACCCCGAGTTCCTCGATCACCTTGCCCTTACCCTTCGGCTGGCTCGGCTTGGTGGGTTCGGACCGTTCCGCCAACCAGGGGGCAAAGAGCGCCCACATCTTTTGATGTTTGCCGATGTCCGAATCCCGTTGCATCAAGTCTCTGAGCCGCTTCCTCGCCATCGCAAGGTCGGGGTTGTGGGCGTCGTCCAGGACCTTGAGAAAATTGCGGACCATCCCTTGAACCTCGGCACTCTCATCCCTCATGGCCGTCAGGAATGCGTCGACCTCGTAATTCGTCACCATACGTCCCTCCTGATTGTTCTCATCCCCCCGGCTCAATCTCGAATGCCAAGATCGAGACCGACGCACGAGGCGTACGCTCTGAGCGCGTGCCTCGTGCTCTCGAACGCGAGGTCATCCCACGGCAGCGCCTCGGCCACGAAGGTCTTCGCCTCCAGCGCCTCGTCCCCCGCCTTCAACATACCACCAACGACGCGGGCTTGATACACCACGATCACCACCGGGTAGTCGCGATATGAATACGCGCCCAACAAGCGATCGGGCTCCACACGGAGCCCCACTTCCTCCCAGGCTTCGCGGGCCGCGGCCTCTTCGAGCGACTCGCCGCGGTCGACGAACCCGCCGGGGAAGACCCATTTGCCATACCCAGGGTTGATCGCTCGCTTCAGCAAGACGAGGCCGCCCTCGTGCGGGATAATCGTGCCCACCGCCACCTTCGGATCGAGGTACACGACCACCCCGCAGGCCATGCACACCGGGCGCGGCCGCTCGGTCGGCTTGAGGGCACGAACCTCCAATCTGCCGCCGCAATGCGCGCAGAAGGTCACCCCGCGTTGAATCTCATTCCACCCCATTTAGGAGTCTGTCAGAGTATTCGGGTGATGGAGCCTGTTCAGGGATGGCCAGATGCAAGGCGGAGGAAGGCCTTGCGCGCGGAGCGTACTGGGTCGTACGTGAGCACGCAAGACCGACTGACAACGCAGCAGATGGTCATTCATGGACAGGCTCCTAAAACACCGCGATAGGACCCCACCAAAGCGGGCCTTGGTTCGGGAAAAGGACGCTCCCAAGGGTTGAATTGGGCGCATCGATCGGGGTCGCCTTGATCCCGATGTCGGACACGCTGTAGAGGTAAGTGGCGTTACCGCTGGTCATCACGACCGAGCGCCTCGGCATCGCACCCCAGAGGTACCATCCCTGCGCACATGACTCCTTGCGCCAGAGTTCGTCCGGCAACATGTTGCTACAGTATGCCTGGTGCGCGAGGTCGGCGTGGTCGACGCGCCCCAGCTCGGTGAAGCCGTCGGCCAGGCTCACCCGATACGCGGCCATGCCGCTGAAGTAGGCTTCGTGTGCAACGTCAACCGTTACGAGCGGGATGACCAGCAGGTTACGGGGTGCGTAGTAGGTGAAGGCCAGGTGGTCGTACTCCGCGTCACTGAAACTGAACCCCGCCCCGGACGGGACGTACAGGTGTTGCCGCGTGGGGTGCTTGAGATCGCTCACGTCGAAGATCTGGAGTTGGACGTTCCCCCCCTCGCGGCCCACGGTCAGCAGGTGGTCGCGGTCGATCGGATGGAGGTACGTGCTCACGCCGGGAATCTCGACCTCGCCCGCCAAGACAGGGTGAGTGGGGTCGGAGAGGTCGAACGCGAACAGCGGATCCACGCGCCGAAACGTCACCACGAATCCGCGATCGTCGAGAAAGCGCACGGCGAAGATGCGCTCGCCAGGAGCCAGGCCGCGCACCGACCCCGCCACCGCAAGCGCGCCGTCCCCCTTATCTTCAAGGACGAAGAGGTGGTTGGATGAGCTCCACTGGCCGGTTTCCCGATTCAACACATCCTCGGTGCTCGCCGCCCTCAGGAATCCCTGGTATTCGCTGAAGCTGAACTGGTCCTTCACCCAGCCATCGATGCTCCCGGTCGCCAGATACACGGGACGCGCATCTGACAGTCCGAATTTATAGATCGCGGTTTGCGGGGTCTGCGACGGGCTCCACCACCACCCCCCGCTGGATTGCGAGACGTAGAGGTGGTCGCGGGTGGCGTACATCAGCCAGGCGTTGTTCATGATCCCCGCCGCCGACGGATTACCGCCGTCGGTGTCGACGCTGGTCACCACGAGCAGGCCGGGATCGAGCTGGACCTCGGGCCGGTAGATGTCCGCGCACGTCAGCAGTGGGATGCCGGTATCCACGTAGTCGACCTGGCGCACCGCTTGCGGCAGGAGCGCCTCGATGTCCAGCGACTCGACTGCGGTGTGGATCGCATCGCGGATCTCTTGTTTGAGTCGATCCCCCTCGTTGGTCCGGCCGTCGCGCACCGACGCGTGATACCGATCGATGAGATCCCGAAGCGGCTGGTTGTCTTGCAGGATCTGCGGCAGCGAAATCCAAGAACGCGAAACCAGGTGAATCCGGTTCCCGACGCGCCGACTCCCGACGGCATACCCTTCAAGGGACAGTCGTTGGGTGATCGAGGGTGCGGCTAGATCGGACACGTCGATGAAGATGAGTTGCACCTCTGGAACGTGAGGAACATCCAAGACGGGAGCCGACGCAGCCAACACAAGCGGTCCGGGACCGGGCCTCGGTGCGGACGCCACGACGACGAGGCGGTGGTTTGCTTCGTCCAGGTACAATGCGTGTCCCGAGGCGCTCAGGTCAAGCCGGCTCAGCTCGTGCAACGCCTCGGGAGGAAACCCTTGCTCAATGACCAGAAAACCGTTGCTCACCGCGTAGAGGTAGCCGTTACGATCGGCCTTGACCCGATCGGCCTCGTCGACCCCCGGCTCCTGGGTATTCGTTTGGGAGACATCGTCGGGCGACGCCGACGCCGGCTCCGCCCCGCTCGGACCATCGCCGGCCACGACCGCCGCCCCTCCGCCGCGAGAGGAGTAGAAAGGCGCCGACGTGAACCCGTCCAGCCACGACGCCTCGAGATAACGCTTCAGATCGTCACAGCCGGCCGAGGGATTGAGCTGGAGCGCCGCCAGCGGGACGGAGACACCGGGCCCGCCTTCCGACGCTGTCTCAGTATCAGTCGTTGCCGCACATCCCGCCACGAGGGCGAGGCACACAACAAACATCCACGAACCGACGATTCTCGTCTTCATGCTCGTTCCCACGCTCCGTTGGTCACCCGCTCAGGCATAAATCCCCCCATCCCCCCTTTGCCAAAGGGGGCAAGGGGGGATTTCCTGGACAGGGGTGCCATCGCCACACGCACCCCTCCGTCTCTCTGATCGGATGAACAGCAGGCCCCCTCGTTTTGTTCTATCCACCGTCTCGCTGGAGGACGGCAATCCGTCGCACATCCTCATCGGGGAGGTACGGCGGATCGCTCGCCCGCGCGAATTCTTCGATCTGGGCGGGGCTTTTGATCCCCGGAATGACGGTCGAGACGATCGGCGACGTCAGCACGTACCGCACGGCCGCCTCCGCGAGCGTTCGCACGGGGCCGCGGACCGTGAAGCGGAACGATTCAACCCGCCGCAGCAGCGCGGCGAACGCCTCGGGCGTCCAGCGGGCGGCCCGATGATCGGTGGCGTGGAAATGCGCACCGATCTGATATTTGCCAGAGAGGATCCCGTACTCGATCGGCGTGCGAACAATGATCCCAACGCCGGCGCGTTCGACCTCCGGCACGATCGCCTGCAGAATCTGCGGTCGGAGTAGATTATGCACGAGCTGCAATGTGGCTGCGGTCCCGCGCGCCATGACCAGACGCGCCGACTCGACGTCGCTCACCGAAATGCCGTAATGCCGAATCAGCCCACGGCGCTGAAAGTCCTCGACAATCTCGAAGACCTCGCCCTGCCGGAGCAATTCGATCGCGGGGTTGTGGAGCTGGTAGAGGTCGATGATGTCGACCTTCAGGCGCTTCAGGCTGGCGTGGACGGCCAATTCAAGGTGGGCCCGGGAGAAGTCCTTGACCAAGCCCCTGGCCACGTCGTACCCGCCCTTGGTGGCGATGACGACCCGGCCACCAAGCCCCGCCAACGTCTCGCCGAACAGTCGTTCGCTGCGGCCGTCCCCATACATATCGGCGGTATCGAAAAAGGTGACGCCGAGCTCCAGCGCACGCCGGATGGCGGCCACCGATTCGCGGTCGTACGTCGGCCCGTAGTCCTTCCCCCCGATCGACCACCCGCCGAATCCGACCTCGGAAACCTCCAGACCCGTCTTACCAAGTTGTCGATAGCGCATGCACAATCTCGCAAGGGATCGTACTTTAGCACGGGGTTTTGAGGGGGCGCAACGCTTCGTCTACGGACTCGTCACCTGGACCGTGACCTCTGACCCCGTGGCCCCAGCGCGGTCGATCACAGCCACGTAGTACCGTCCGGTCTCCGTCGCACGGAAGGCAATCGTGCCGGACGGATCGGCCACGTCGAAGAAGTCGTCGTCCACTGAAGGGATCAGCGAGGCGAACGTACCCGTTGCGCCGCGAGTGGTGCTGACTCGAATCGTGTAGTCCACGCCGCGGACCGCGTCGAACACGAACGAGGCGACCTCATGGGCCGCCAGCCCGCGCGGAACGGGAACGTCGTTCACCCGGAGCGGCGTCGTCCCCGGTAGTGGACTGAGGTGCTCATCGTACGACACCACGCGGACCGTGTACTCGGTGCCCGCGGCGTTGCCGCGATCGGCCACCGCCACGTACGCCACAACCCCGGTCGCGGTAAACGAGAGCCCTGAACCCGACCGCACATCTACCATCGCGTGCGTGAAGGGATCGATTACAGGCGAGAACGCCACGTAGGTGTCTGCGCTGCCCGCGAGGATCCGCGTGAGCACGAGATACCGATGACCAGGCACGGACGAGAACCGCCACGCGTGCGCCCCGTTCGGACTCAGATCGGCCGCACTCGGCACGTCGTTGACGACTATCTCCGCTCCCGCTGACAGATCCCAGCACTCCCCCGACGGGCACGGCACGAAGACGACCGGCGCCACCACGTCCCCGCACGCGGCGAGGAATAGACTCCCGATCACGATGAATGCCAGACGGAACAGGAACATGTGGTTCCTTTTCACGATCGCCCTCACGTCGTATCAGACGAGGGAGGGGCGCCGTTATTCAGGTCTGCGCAGTCTCATGACGTTGCTTCGCCACGTGTGTCGACCGCCTGCGGCGTCATCCCCATTCCGCGCCCCGCGGGCGCGGCACGCGTTGCTTCGCCATGCGAGTGGACCGCCTACGGCGTCATCTCCATCCCGCGCCCTACGGGCGCGGCGCGCGTTTTGACTTTGCGCGCCCGCCGTACTACGATCATCCCTCCGCCATGTCCGCGCCGCCATCCTCACACCGATTGGGTATGGGCCTGATGCTTCTCGCGTCCGCCTGCGTCGGGATCCAAGCGTTCTTCGTCAAGCTGGCATCGGCGGACGTTCACCCGGTCACGATGGCGTTCCTGCGTTTCCTCTCCAGTTACCTCCTCATGCGCGGAGCGATGACCGCAGGATGGGTCGAGGTGCGGGTCGTCAATCGACGGCTGGTGTGGTTACGAGGGGTGCTGGGCGGGTTCGGCAGCCTGTTTTATTTTCTGGCGATCACCAACACGCGACTGAGCAACGCCACGGTCCTGTTTTACACCTACCCCATTTTCGCTGGATTCATCAGCCGTTGGATGCAGGGCGCGGCGCTCTCGCCGCCGGTGGTGGGGACGCTGGCGGTGTCATTCCTCGGGATCTATCTGATCGTTCGGCCCTCGTTCGAGACGGTGCTGATTGGGGACGGCTTCGGACTCCTGGCCGGTCTCACCGCCGCCGGGGCGCTCACGTCGCTCAAAGCCTCGCGGAAGACCGACAGCGCGTGGACGATTTTTCACTACTATAATATCGCGGGGCTGCTCGTGACCCTTCCGCTGCTCGTCGCCTACTGGACGGTCCCGCCGCTGCGCAGCCTGCCGGCGCTTTTCGGTGTCCTGCTCTTCTCCATCCTGGGACAGTTGGGGGTGACCTACGCGTACCGCTACACCACGACCGTCGAGGGTGGCGTCCTGTCGATGTTCGGGGCGGTGGTGGGGAGTGCTCTGGGAATTGGCTTGCTCGGGGAACCCGCCACGACGCATTTTCTCGTCGGCGGGGCGATCGTCATCCTGAGTGGGATCTACCTGACCGTTCGGGGATCAGAAGAGCCAGCTCACAGCTCATAGCTGACAGCTCACAGGGAACCAGATTCAAGACGCTCTGGCTGTGAGCTGTGCGCTAACTAATGTTGGATCTTCATCTCGACCTTGCCGTCACCGCGCTTAATGTCAAACACCTGCCCCACGGCTTCGTCGGAGGACTCCACGGTGGTGAGGCGCGTTTCAATACCCCGGGACGCCAGATCCGCCTTTATCCCATCGCCAAACGACTTGCCGATCACCATTTTGCAGTCGGCCACGGCTTCGATCAGGCTCTTGTCGTAATAGCGGATCGTTCGAAAGACGACCTCGCTGCCTCGCATGTCGTATACCACGACCAATGGGGGGCTGTCTCCCGAGTCCGCGATGCTACAGTCATCGTTCGCTGCAACCGCAATTTTTTGCTCGACGTCTTTCATCGCATCCCCCCGCTCCCCACACTCCAGACGACCGTCCCTCGACATCATCTAGACATCTGAACACCAGTCCTTATTTATAGCCATTTTCGATTCTAAGATCAACCCGCACCGCGCCAAAGGCGCGGACGGACCATCCGGCCTGCCTCTCGGACAAAGACGACACGTCGACCTCGCAGGCCACGTAATGTAAAGAGCCCCGACGTTTAGGCGAATCCCTCACCTTTCTGGGGATATTTTCCCCACACGCGGATGCCCCTCACCCCACATCGATCTAACCCGTCAAAAAACCAAGGTCTTTTTGGCTCGTCGGGCATGGTCTGCGGTTTGCATTCCGTTGGCGTATTACGCCGTTCCGTTAGAGAGAACGGCCCTCTCCCACTCTGGTATGGAGGTTGATCATGCGGTTCCGTCTTTCCCTTCCCTGTGTCGCGTTGGCGCTGACCGTCGGGTTCCCCCTCGTCAGCATCGCCGCCGAGAGCTCGCCCAAGCTCGAACGAGTCGTCATCGACTCCGCGTCATCCGCCGTGGTTTCGGTCGACAGCAGCAGCGCCCCTCTTGAAATCGTTTTGCTCCCCGATCCGCTGGACTATCGGCCCGTCCATCCCGACCTGGCTGCGGATCGTTCGGAAGACGTCTCCCTCACCGATCCAGCGGTCGATCAACCGGCCGACGGAGCGGTGGATCACCCGTAACCGATTCTCTGTTTTCCCCGCGGCTCGGCGACCATCTCGCCCGTTCTCCTTCGTGCGCGTAGACGGCTCCCAACGGCTTCTGGTATGATGCTGCCCCATGTCTGATCTCCTGCGTTCACTCCTCGCCCAGCGGATCCTCGTTCTGGACGGCGCCATGGGCACCGTCCTCCAAGGGAACAACCTGACGGCGGCCGATTTCGGCGGGCCGGAGTACGAGGGCTGCAACGAGCACCTCAACCTCACGCGCCCCGACGTCGTCACCGGCGTCTACACGGCCTACCTCGACGCGGGGGCCGATATTATCGAGACGAACACGTTCGGCGGGACGCCCATCGTCCTGGCCGAATACGCGCTCCAGGACAAGACCGCCGAGATCAACCGGGAGGGCGCGCGGCTGGCACGGCGCGCGGCCGATGCGCGTTCGACGTCGGACAAACCGCGCTTCGTCGCGGGCTCGATGGGGCCGACGACCAAGACGCTCACCGTGACGGGCGGCGTGACGTTCGACCAGCTCGTGGACAGCTTCGCCGCCCAAGCAGCCGGCCTGATCGACGGCGGCGTCGATCTCCTCCTCCTTGAAACAGCTCAAGACACCTTGAATCTCAAAGCGGCCGCCATTGGGATCGCGAGGACCCAGGCCGAACTCGGGACGCGGGTCCCGCTGATGGTCTCGGGCACGATCGAGCCCACGGGCACGATGCTGGCCGGGCAGGGCGTCGAAGCGCTGTACACATCGCTCGAGCACGTGGGCCTCTTCTCGATCGGCCTCAACTGCGCCACCGGCCCCGAATTCATGACCGACCATCTTCGCTCGATCGCCGGCCTGGCCACCTGCTTCGTCTCCGTCTATCCGAATGCGGGCCTGCCGGACGAAGAGGGCCGCTACGCCGAAACGCCCGCAACCCTCGCAGCCAAGCTCGCGCGCTTCGTCGACGAAGGGTGGGTGAACATGGTCGGCGGGTGCTGCGGCACGACGCCCGCCCACATCGCCGCGCTCGCCGAGATGGTCAAGGGCAAAGCCCCGCGGCTCCCCCAGCGCGCGCTGCGCCCCGCCGTCTCCGGGATCGATTTTCTCCCGATCGAGGAGGATAACCGGCCGCTGATCGTGGGCGAGCGGACCAACGTGATCGGCAGCCGCAAGTTCAAGGAACTCATCGTCGACGGCAAGATCGAGGAGGCGGGCGAGATCGGGCGCGCGCAGGCCAAGACCGGCGCGCAGATCCTGGACGTGTGCATGGCGAATCCCGACCGGAACGAGCTCGCCGACATGGAGGCGTTCATCTCCGTCTTGACGAAAAAGGTCAAGGCCCCGCTGATGATCGACTCCACCGATCACGTGGTGATCGAGGCCGCGCTCAAGCACTGCCAGGGCAAGTGCATCATCAATTCGATCAACCTCGAAGACGGCGAGGAGCGATTCGAACAAGTCGTCCCCCTCATCACGCGGTACGGCGGGGCCGTGGTGGTGGGCTGCATCGACGAAGACCCCAAGCAGGGGATGGGCGTCACGCGCCAGCGCAAGCTTGAGATCGCGCAACGCTCGTACGACCTCCTCGTCAACAAGTACGGGCTCCCCCCGAGGGATCTGATCTTCGACGCGCTCGTCTTCCCGGTGGGCACCGGCGACGAGAACTACATCGGCTCGGCGATCGAGACGATCGAAGGGATCAAGCTGATCAAGGCGGCCCTGCCCGAGACCAAGACGATCCTGGGTATCAGCAACGTGTCCTTCGGGCTCCCGCCCGCGGGGCGCGAGGTCCTCAACGCGGTCTACCTGTATCACAACGTCAAGGCCGGCCTGGACTTGGCGATCGTCAACGCCGAGCGCCTGGAACGCTACCCCTCGATCCCCGAGGAGGAGCGGCGTCTCGCGGAAGACCTGATCTTCTGGCGCGGCGCCGATCCGGTGGCCGCGTTCGCCGCGCATTTTAAAGGCAAGCAGCCCAAAGCGCGCGTGGCCGCCGCCGACCTCCCGCTCGACGACCGCCTCGCCCGCTACATCGTGGAGGGCTCGCGCGACGGCCTCGTCGACGACCTCAACGAAGCGCTCAAGACCCGAGCCCCGCTGGGGATCATCAACGGGCCGTTGATGGCGGGAATGGACGAGGTCGGGCGTTTGTTCAATGCCAACGAGTTGATCGTGGCGGAGGTGTTGCAGAGCGCCGAGGCGATGAAAGCGGCGGTCCGCCATCTCGAGCCCTTCCTCGAGAAGTCCGAAACGACCTCGAAGGGAAAGATCATCCTGGCCACCGTCAAGGGGGATGTCCACGACATCGGCAAGAATCTGGTGGAGATCATCCTCGGGAATAACGGTTACCAGATCGTGAACCTCGGCATCAAGGTCGCACCCGAGGTGCTCATCGAGGCGTACCGGCGCGAGAAACCCGACGCCATCGGTCTCTCTGGGCTGCTCGTGAAATCGGCCCACCAAATGGTCGTCACCGCCCAGGACCTTCGCGCCGCGGGCATCGACATCCCCATTTTGGTCGGGGGAGCGGCCCTGTCGAACAAATTCACCGCCACGAAGATCGCGCCCGAGTATCCCGGGATCGTTCTCTACGCAAAAGACGCGATGAACGGGCTGGACCTCGCCAACCGCTTGACCGACGAGGACCAACGGCGGGCGCTGATCGCGAGAATCCGAGAGGAACAGCGCTCGCTGGTGAGGGACTCGTCCGCGGTTAAACCCGCGGCCGCGGCGGCGTCGGCTGCCGTCCCCGCCCGCTCCGCGGTGCGCCGCGACACCCCCGTTCCACCGGCGCCCGATTACGACCGCCATCTCTTGCGAAACGTCCCGCTCGGCGAGGTCTTCGCGTATATCAACCCCCTCATGCTCTACGGCAGGCACCTGGGCTTACGCGGGCAGATCGACAAGCTCCTCGCGGAGAAGGACGACAAGGCGCTCAAGCTGTATGAGACGGTCGAGGCGCTGAAAACCGAGATCATAGAGAAGAAACTCATGGCCGCTCACGCCGTCTGGCGGTTCTTCCCCTGCCAGGCCAGCGATGACGACCTGATCCTGTTCGATCCGAGCCGACCCGAGACCCAGATCGACCGGTTCACCTTCCCCCGGCAGCCCGCGGGAGAGCGCCTCTGTCTGGCCGATTACTGCCGCGACACGGCGTCCGGGGAGCGCGACGCGATCGCCCTGTTCGCCGTCACGTGCGGAGTGGGCATCCGGGATCTCTCGCAGAAGTGGAAGGACGAGGGCGAATACCTGCGGTCCCACGCCCTGCAAGCGATCGCGGTGGAAGGCGCGGAGGGCCTGGCCGAGTGGCTGCACCGCCGACTGCGCACCGCATGGGGATTCCCCGATCCCCCGACGACCAGCATCCACGACGTCCTGAAGAACAAGTACCGGGGCGTCCGCGTGAGCTTCGGCTACCCGGCGTGCCCCAACCTGGCCGACCAGCGGAAGCTCTTCGCCTTGCTCAAACCAGAAGAAATCGGGATCGAACTGACCGACGGAGACATGATGGATCCCGAAGCCTCGGTCTCGGCCTTGGTCTTTCATCATCCCGACGCCAAATACTTCCGGGCTGATTGACACCCACTGGCCGACCCGCTTAAGATGGCCTGGAATATTTGGGTCAGGCCAACGCTCAATACACCTATGAACTCGTCCCGGCCATTATCACGTCTCGCCCGACGATCCACCTTCGTCCGAGGGCGAAACCTCTCGTGGCGCGCCCTGTGTGCAACGGGCGTGCTGCTGGCCTACCTGGTCCTGGCGGGTGAGGCCATCCACTGCCAGTATTCGACCAGCGAACACGATCAACACGGCACGTCGCAGTCGCAAGGCCCCACGCACGCCACTCACTGCATCGCCGCGAACCACGGGGCTGCTGCGATCCCTACTATCGCGTCGCTCGGATTTGACCCCCTCCCGCCACTTGAACACACGTCGCCGATCGATTCCATCCCTGTCAAGGCGGCGCTCTCCGGTTCCAAGTCCGCTCGCGCTCCGCCCGCCGTCTAACGTTCACAACGCCTATCCAACTCCGTTCGCGCGACGTGTGAAACGCCGCGTCGCGGACCACTCGTCCGCGAGAAACGCTCTCGTCCGTCGCGCGATGTCTTGCTCATGAGGAGGCGATCGATATGAGGTCTAATATGATGACTACGATGATTAATATGACGATTAAACTGATGGCGATACCCGCGCTCGCGATCGTGCTCGGCGCCCCCGCGCACGAGGCGTTGGCCGCCCACATCCTGGAACCGCTCGGCACTGAAATCGCTTCGACATCCCCGCGCGGAAGGATGTTCGGGCAAATCGTGTATGACTATTCCAAGTTCGAAAACGGCACGACGGTGAAGACACACCTGCTTCCTGTGGAATTTGAAGCCGGGATCGGCGAACGCACCCAACTCAACCTGGCGGGTGTGGTCGTCCTCCGCGAGGAGGTCGGAGCCGCGCGTGAACATGGCGTGGACGAACTCGCGTTCGGGTTGAAACATCGCTTTCTCGACGAAGGCGCGATGGCTCCAGACGCGGCATTCGAAGTCGAGTACGTCCCCTCAGCCGGGCTTGAGGGAAACGCTCACGCCCTGGCCGGGACCTTAATCCTGTCGAAGAATCTTGGCCCTCGCTTTGTCCTTCACCTGAACGGAGGCTACGAGCTTGAGACCGAGAGGGAATTGGATGTCGAGCTGGGAACCGCATTGGACCCGGACGCAGTCGCGGCGGTGACCGAAAAGGTGCACAACGCGGCGACGTGGGTCTACAGCGTGGCTCCCATGTTCAAAGTGATTCCGGACAAACTGATTCTACTGGCCGAACTGAATGGCCATACCCACGCGTCAGGGAACACCGAACTGGTCGTCGCGCCGGAAGTTATCGCCGTGATCCAATCCGAAACATTCTTTGCGCTTCAGAACATTGCGTTCAAGTTCGCCGTCCCGTTTGGGCTCAATGATGATTCGCCTGACATCGGAATCAGGTTCGGGATCTCGAAGTTATTCTAACGTTTCGTCGGGCGGACGCGGCAGAGCCGCGTCCGCCCTCTTGCGGAGAAACACGATGCCTACGTTTCCAACCATACTGTCGATCGCGGCAGCAATCCTCTTTCTCCTGATCGGTGGCTACCCAGCCTCGGCCCACGAAATCGTGGGCGAGGTTACGCCTCTGATGGTCCACATGAAACGCGGGCTGGCCTTGATCGAGAACGGCAAGGACCAGGCCGCGATTGTGGAGATCCGTTCAATCTACCAGGATTTCTCCCACGACATGGGGATGGGGATGATGATGGAAGGCGCCGGCCTTCATACCATGGCCGTGCAGATCGACCAACGGTTCGGCACCCAGTTGGGTCCGTCGATCGAGGAGTCGATCGCCCAGCAGGATGCCCGCCGACTCCAAACGTTGCTGCACGAGTTGGCGTTCCTCTCGATGGTCGAAAAATTCGAAACCCTTCGCGGCACATTCGGAAGAACCTCGGTGAATCTCCAGACTCAAAAAACGATGTTCTGGCTGGGGAGAAACTACTTCTCCTACCTGCTCGAACCGACCCTGGCGACAAAAGACCCCATCGAGGAGCAGCGCCTCGACCGCATGTTGGACGCGATGCTCTACCGTCTCGAAGACGGTGAACCGGAGGCCTTTCTCCATCTCCAGGAGGACCTGGTCGGCGCGCTCACCACGGCGTTCCACCTCGACGTCCCCCGCGCACTCCCGGTTGGGACGGTCCGGCGTTCAACCGGAGGCGGACGTTGACGCCATGTCGGAGTCGCTGGAAAAACGATCGATGGTGAAATTACCCCCGCCTTGGCTCACCCTCCTCTGCCTCGCCCTGTTCGGCTTCGGCGAGTTGGCTGGCGCCGTCCTGGGGGGGCTGCCGCAACCGATCATGGCGGCGGCGCAGGCGGAGGCGCTGACTCATCCCGACGTGCACGGTCTCTCGGGCGTGGCAGACATCGATCGAACGATCCTGGAGGGCATCGGATCGGAGGTGTTGGCGAGGGTCCACACCTTCCACCTGCACTCCCATGGGTTAGCGTTGGTGGTCTTTCTCTTGAGCTTCATCGTCGTCAACGCGGGCTTCACCGATCGCGTCAAGCGGGTGTTGACTGCGGCGCTGTGCGCGGGGCTCGCCTATCCGTTCGGCTGGTTGACCATGGCGCTCGCCGTCCCGGTTCTTGGCAAGAGCGGCGCCTTTCGGCTGGCCGAACGCTGGTTCTTCATCCCCTTCGGCGGCGGGTTTCTTGCCGCGGTCTGGGCGCTGATCGCGGCATACGCGGTGTACCAGTGGCGAGCGCGTCGCGCGTGATCGCGCAGATCCCCTTCTTCAGGACAGTCCCGGATGGCGGGGCTGTGCCCCACCCGTTTCGCCTGACGAGCGGTCGTTGCGACGGACTTCGCCCTCACGGACGTGTCCGGGCAGGAGGTGCGCCTGTCCGCGCTGCGCGGCCATCCGATCCTACTGACGTTCTGGGCGTCGTGGTGCGAGCCGTGCAAGGCCGAGATGCCCGAAATCCAAAAGGCCTACAGCAGCACAAGGACCGAGGGTTCGTGGTTTTGGCCGCCAATTTCGGGGAGAAGGCCGAAAAAGCCAAGACGTTCGCGGAGAAGTGGGAGCTGTCGTTCCCGGTGCTCGTGGATCGCCGGGCGAACGTCGCATCGCAGTACAGCGTGGTGAGCCTCCCCGTGAGTCTCTTCATTGATTCCGAGGGGCTCGTGAGGGAACGAGTCTTCGGGGGCACCCTGACCGCGGGAACGATCAACCAGATTCTGCAGCGTCTTGCGCCCCTCCACCCTAAGTCGCCTCCCTCCCCTCGGCTAAACCCAGGGAATGAAATGGCGTGATTGACGGTTTTCGTACAATAACGCCCTGTTCCTGTCCCAGACAGGCGGGCCCCTGACTGGGAGAAGGCATGGAACGCGGAACACGTCGGAGCACAAGCACAGCACTCATCATTGGATTCTCGGCCACGTGGCTCAGCGTTGCGCTGATCGGCTGCGGGGGCAGTAGCAGTGAGCTCGGCGGCGGCTCCCCCTTGCCGGCAGGCACGATCGGGGTGGCCGGCGGCCAGGTCTCCAGCGCCGACGGGCGCGCCACGCTGACGGTGCCCGCCAACGCCCTGACTGCCGACACCGTGTTCACCATCGCCCTGGCGAACGGCGCGCCGGCTTCGTCCCGGATTGTGGGACCTGTTGTCGACGTCGAACCAACCGGCACAACCTTTCCCGCCAGCACGCCCGCCCACCTGACCCTGGCGTACGACTTCTTGCCGGGGGGCGTGGACGCCGCAACGTTGCGACTCGGGACGCTGGTCAACGGCGCCTGGGTCACGGTGACGGACTCGGCGACCGACACCGTGATCGATGCCGCGAACCAGACCGTCACGGCGCCGATTTCGCACCTCAGCCTGTACGCCGTGCTCCAACCACCGATCATCCCCACCCCCTCGACGCCCCCTTCCACGAACCAGCCGCCGACCGCCAGCGCGGGGCAGCAGTACGTCGGAACGGTCAACCAAATGCTCACGCTGTCCGCCGCCGGGTCCACCGATCCGGACGGCGACACCTTGACCTATACCTGGAACTTCGGGGATCAGACGGCCACCACCACGACGGCCTCCCAAACCGTGACGCACGTGTACAGTGCGGCCGGCACGTATCACGCGACCCTCACCGTCACCGATGGGCACGGCGGCACGGCCACCGCCGCGGCCGACGTCACGATCTCGATCCCGCCGCCCGGCAATCAATTCCCGATCGCCAACGCGGGCGGCCCTTACAGCGGGACGGTGGGGCAACTCCTCACCTTCGATGGCACCGGTTCCACGGATCCCGACGGCGATCCCCTGACCTATGTGTGGGATTTCGGGGATCTCACGTCCGAAACCGTCGCCAAGCCCAACCACGCGTATAGCACGGTCGGCACGTTCCACGTGACCCTGACCGTCTCGGACGCGCGCGGTGGCACCACCACCGCCACGGTGGATGCTGTGATCGCCGCGGCGCCGCCAGTCAACCAACCGCCGACCGCCAGCGCGACGATTCCGGCCACCGGTCTGGTCAGCCAGCTCATCGCGTTCACCGGGATCGGCACCGATCCGAACAACGACCCCTTGACGTACAGTTGGGCGTTCGGGGATGGGGCGACGACCACCCCGAGTCCGACCGCGGCGGCCAATCACACCTACGGGGTAGCGGGGACCTTTACCGTCACCCTCACCGTCAGCGACGGCCGCGGCGGGTTCGCCACCGCATCCGGAACCGTCGTGATCACGACCCCGACCGTGCCGACAGCGGTGTCGCAGCAATACACCATCAATCGACGGCAGTCGACCCCTCAGTATTACTGGCGATACGCGATCACCTTGAACGGCACTGGAGTCCCGCCGCTCACATTTCGGATTGTGTCGTTCCCGACTCAGTTGGCCGCGGATGTATATAACGGGAACGTGCCCTCCGGGATGGACATGATCGTTAATACACTTTACCAATGGTGGGACCCAGCCACCACGTCCTGGAGAGGGGAATGCATCGCCGCGGATCCGAGCTGCTATGCCACGGCGTCTTCGCATGTCGATCTGACGCCCGATCCGGTCACCGGTCTTCCGAACGGCACTGTGACCGTCAATCCCGCGACCTCACCGGTCACGGTGATTTATACCCCCGTCCTCTGTTGGGCGTGGTCAGGACCGCCGACCGACAGCTTTACCTTCGTCGTTACCGACGCCACAGGAGCGACCTCGGAGCCCGCGACCATTAGTATCGTCGTCAGCACCAACACCACGTGTCACGCGCCAAGTTTTTGAAGAAAGTTCTGTGAGGTTTCAGCCGACGGGATGGATGGCCTTTCCCGGGAGCCTTCGGGAATGAACCGCTCGCGGCGGGCGCACTGACCTACACCGCCGTCCTGACACAGACCCCGCCGCATTTGACACACTTCGACGCCCCCGGCATGACCGAGAGGCCCGGCACGTCTATGGATGAGGATAAGCCAGCCGGCTGGCGGGGGACGGGCTGCCCACATGGAACCGGAATGAATCCCACCCGCCAGCGGTCCTTCTGCTCAATTGATCTCGAACCGCCCGGACGACAGGGACAATCCCGGTCGCCCGACGGCTTCGGAATACCCCGGTGGAAGCCACAACACAAGATGCGATCAGATCACCACGTGACATCGTCTTTTTCGACACTGCAGGCGGCTGGAGTCCCCCGATTGAACGGTTTCAGAATCCCAGAGGGTGCGCGATGAACAGTCGGTTGCCAGGGCGATGGGGTGGGGCGGCGCTTGCCGTGGTGTTCTTGCTGGCGGGGTGCGCGGGAGACAGTGCGACGCCGCTTAGTAGTGGCGGTGGGAGCGGAGGACCAAGCATCGAGACCTCGTTGGCTTCCCTTGATGGGACGGTAGGGTCGCCGTACGGAGGCGGTGACAAGGGGGTAGTTTTTCAGATCAGAGGGAGCGCCGCAGACACCCAGTATTACTGGACGGTGAGCCCCCTGACTCCCCCCCCCGGCCTCACGAGGCTGCCCGCCAACGATACGATTCCGTCCACGATTCCTGCGAACACGTTCACCCTGAAGGGAACACCGACGGCGTGCGGTCAATACCCTCTCCAATTCCAGGTCCACACGGTGCCCGACCACCAGCCCGTCATCCCTCCCACCAATTTCACCATCACCATTTCGGGAACGTGCACTCCACCTGAACTCACCCTTGCCCCATTGACATGGCTCAAGGGCGTGAACGACAGCCAACCGCTTGCCGTCACCGGAGGAACGCCGCCGTATACTTGGAGCGTCGCGGGCTTGCCTACCGGCATCACAATCAACACCGATACCGGGACCCTCTCCGGAGCCCCGGCAAACCCCGGCCTTTATCCGCTGATCGTCACGGTGACCGATTCTATCGGCCGCTCCGCGAACACAACCGTGGATCTCACGGTGAGAGCGCTCACGATCGCCGACTTCAAGGGAACCTGGTCAGGCTTAATCCTGTCGGGGGACTTGATCCAGTTCGGCTCCCCCCAAAGCTTGATCGGACAGCGCTTGAGCCTCCTCGTCAGCGATCAGGGCGTCGTGAACCAGGGGAGCGTGAATGGAACCATTCTCGCCCCGATTACACCGCCACTTCAGTTCGCGATTGAAGACACCGGGCTCTACCCCGGACAGTTCAATGGGAGAATTTCCCAACTGTCCTGGCACCTCGCGTGCGACCTGAACTCAGTGGGAAACCTAAACTGCGTCGGGCACCATTTCAGCGGCCCTCAGTATGACGGCACCGTCATCCTCTCCCACGTCAACTCGAGTGACCAGGACACGACCGCACCGACCGTGTCGAATAGCGGCCCCGACGACGGAGCAACCGGCGTTACCTCACCCCAGGTCACGGTCACGTTCAGCGAACCGATGTCGGGCAGCGCGTCGGCCAGTCTGAGCGGAGTGACGGGGACCGTGGGCGTCGTCACCTTCGCGAGCGCCGATCCCACAACGGCCACGATTCTCCTGTCAGGCCTCCAGTCCCAGACCTCTTACACGCTCACGCTCAATCCGGTGCCCCTCGCCAAGGGCCACTTCATGGATCTCGCAGGCAACCCTCTGGCTACGAGCACGCTCAACTTCACGACGGGAGACCTGACGACCGCCGCTCTCACGGTCACCAAGGGGGGTACTGGTAGTGGGACGGTCACGAGCGATCTCGCCGGCATCGATTGCGGAGCGAGCTGCGCGGCCGTGTTCTCGATCGGAACAAGTGTCACCTTGACCGCGACGCCCACGGCCGGCTCCCTCTTCGCCGGCTGGAGCGGAGCGTGTGCCAATGCGTCGGGCACCTGCACCGTCGCCATCTCCACCGCCAAAACAGTGACCGCGACCTTTAACCTCGCACCGACATATACACTGACCGTTGGGAAGAGCGGGACCGGAACCGGCACGGTAACGAGCGCCCCCACCAACATCAATTGCGGCACCCTCTGCAGTGCCACCTTCACGGCTGGCACCTCCGTCACGTTGACCGCAACGCCCGCGACCGGCTCTGCATTCGTCGGGTGGAGCGGCGCGTGTACTAACACCACCGCCACTTGCGTCGTCACCATGACCGCCAACCAAGCGGTCACGGCGACGTTTAACAGCTCTCCCACCTACCTGCTGTCCGTCACCACGACCGGTGGGAGCGGGACGGGCACGGTCACCAGCTCGCCCGCCGGCATCGATTGCGGAGCCACCTGCGCGGCCTCCTTCAATGACGGCACCTCCGTGGTCCTGACCGCGAGTCCGGCAGCCACGTCGGCGTTCGCCGGCTGGAGCGGCGCGTGTACCAACCCCACGGGCACGTGTAACGTCACCATGACCGCCGCCACGACGGTGACCGCGATCTTTGACCTCAAGCCGACATATGCGCTCACCGTCGCCAAGACGGGAAACGGAGGCACGGGCACGGTCACCAGCGCGCCCACTGGCATCGACTGCGGCGCGACCTGTGCGGCCCCCTACACCGAAGGAACCTCTGTGGTCCTGACCGCCACACCCACGACCGGCTCTGCCTTCGCCGGCTGGAGCGATCCCGCGTGTCCCGACACCGGCACCTGCACCGTCACCATGACCGCTGCCAGGGCGGTGACCGCCACGTTTAACCTCGCCCCGACGTACGTGCTGACCGTTACCAAGCCCGGCAGCGGGACCGGCACGGTGACCAGCGCGCCCGCCGGCATCAACTGCGGCGCAACCTGCACGGCCCCTTACAACGATGGCACCTCCGTGGTCCTCACCGCCACGCCCACGACCGGCTCTGCCTTCGCCGGCTGGAGCGGCGCGTGTACCAATGCCACCGGCACCTGCACCGTCACCATGACTACCGCCCAAGCCGTCAGCGCCATCTTTAACCCCGTCCCGACATACGTGCTCACGGTTACCACCAGTGGCAGTGGCACGGTCACCAGCGCGCCCACCGGCATCAACTGCGGCGCAACCTGCACGTCCCCTTACAACGATGGCACCTCCGTGGTCCTCACCGCCACGCCCACGACCGGCTCTGCCTTCGCCGGCTGGAGCGGCGCGTGTACCAATGCCACCGGCACCTGCACCATCACCATGACCACCGCCAAGTCCGTCACCGCCACCTTTACCCTGATCCCGACGTATGCGTTGACGGTTACCACTAGCGGCAGTGGCACCGTCACCAGCGCGCCCGCCGGCATCAACTGCGGCACGACCTGTACGGCCCTTTACCCCGATGGCACCTCCGTGGTCCTCACCGCCACCCCAGCGGCCGGCTCGACGTTCGCCGGATGGAGTGATCCTGCGTGTCCGGGAACCGCGACGTGCAGCGTCACCATCACCACCGCGAGGGCCGTCACCGCCACCTTTACCCTTGCCCAGACGTATGCCCTCACCATCACCAAGGGAGGCAGCGGCACTGGCACGGTCACCAGCACCCCCGCTGGCATCAACTGCGGGGCAACTTGCGTGGCCAGCTTCAACGATGGGACCTCTGTCATCCTGAGCGCCTCGCCAACCCCCAACTCGGCGTTCGCCGGGTGGAGCGGTGGCGGATGCACCGGCACGGCGTCGTGCTCCGTCACGATGGACGCCGCCCAGTCCGTCTCCGCCACGTTCAGCCTACTCAACTACACACTCACCGTCACGCCGTTTGGTACCGGGAGCGGCACCGTCACGAGCACGCCGGCCGGCATCGACTGCGGCTCCCTCTGCTCGGCTACTTATTCGAGTGGTACCAGCGTCATCCTCACCGCCACCGCCTCGTCCGGCTCGTACTTTAGCGGGTGGAGCGGCGGCGGGTGCACGGGCTCGGCCACTTGCGTTATGAGCATGACGACGGACCGGTCGGTCACGGCCACGTTTACGCTCAGCACCGGCACCAACCAGCCTCCTTTGGCAAACAATCAGACCTTTACGTTTATTAAGAGACAGATATTGACATTCCTTTATAGGACACAGTACGCCATCACCCTGACCGGAATGGACCCGGAGGGTGGACCGCTCACGTTCAAAATCATCCCGGTCCCCTGCCCCAACTTGGATTCTCTTGGGATTCTCTATGTGACTCCTTGCCACCAGGATGTGATTCAAAGCATGAACATGGCCACAGGAGTGCTCTATCAGTTCGTTAACCCCGCCACGGGAGCCATCGCGCAGGCCACAGCGACGACCTCTTCGACCGTCGACCTCGCAACTGGATCCATCACCGTCTCTCCGGCGACATCGCCGTTTACGATCATTTATACCCCAAACATCTGCCACGATATCTTCGCTCAAGACACGTTGACCTTCGTTGCGATCGACTCGGCCGGTCTGGAATCACTCCCGGCCACCGTGACGATGAACTCCACGACCAACCTATGTAACCACGGTTAGTGGCGCGTTTCATCATCGGATAGGCCAGACCATCAGTGATCAGTATTAAAACATCAATAATATCAATTGAAATAAGCCGTAACGGCCCTCTCCTTCCCCCGCACGACCGAGAGGGGGAATGAACCGTCCCCTCCACAGGTCTTTCCGCTCGTACGGACGCCAACCATCCCCAAGGAGGAAGACCATCAATCCACGACCGGGATCGACCGCCAGACTAACACGAGCATCCCTTCGGACATTTCCGACAACGAAGACGGTTCTGATCGCCACCGCGACAGCCCTCGCCTGGGTGTCGTTGTGGGGGGCCGACGCGCAGGCCATCCCCGCCTTCGCCCGCAAGTACGACATGGACTGCAGCCATTGCCACTCGATGGTGCCGAAGCTCAACGCCGTCGGCTACTACTTTCACGAGAGTTACACGTTTAAGGGCATCGGAACCATCCTTCCCGAGGGTTTGCAGGACAAGGTCCGCTCCGAGGACCCGGAAGACCAACATCCGGCGTACTGGCCGGTGTCGATCCGCGCGGCGGGAGGGTACCAGGTCGTCAAACGCGACCAGCAATCGACATCATCCAGCATCCAACCGATCACGACGCGCGGGTTCGGACTCACGACGTTCGAGCTGATGGCCGGAGGGTTGCTGGCGCCCGACGTCTCGTACTACCTCACGTATTATCCCGCTGCGGATAACGTGGGCTTCCCCGGCCAGACGCCTCTCCATGTTCATCCCGGAGCAACCACGGGAACGGGACAAAATGGCGCGATCGGGTTCGCCTGGGTGGGCTTCGCCCACGTGGGCGGAACGCGGAGTGATCACGACGACCACCCAGCCGACGATCAAATCGAGTCGTCGCCACACCTCGACGAACCCGGAAGTCCTGACGCGCACGCCGAGTCAGTGGAGCCCGAACCCAGCCGCGCTGCACCGGCCCACGCCGAGGAACACGGCGTGCATGGCTTTAACTTCCGCCTGGGAAGCCACGAATTGGAGATGACGTTGTCGGGGCATCACCGACTGAGCAACGCGCCCTACCTCGCCTATCGCTATCTTCCGGAAGGATATAGCAACGATTTCTCGCTGGACGCCCCCCAACTCGGCGTCGCGATGGAGGCTCCGGTCCCGTTTCTTAAAGATGTCGAGTACGCGGTGTCGCTCTTCAATGGTCCCAACAGCTCCACCGATACGAATCGGGCACTCGACGTCTTCGTGCACCTTGCCAAAGAAGGCAAGGACCACCGCCTCGGCCTCTTCGCCCTTCGGGGGACTGCTCCCGTAAGCTCGCTGACGGCTCCCGCCCCGATTCCGGGAACAGGAATGGACAGCCAGCCCTTCCTCCGCTACGGAGCGGACGCTGATCTCAACTTCGGCCCGCTGAATCTGCTGCTCTTCTACATGCAGGGACAAGATGACGCCAAGCTATTCGCGACCAGCGCCGCAGCGGCTGGAGGGTCGCCTCAAACCGCAATGTTTTATGGCGGCTTCGTCGAGGCGGACTATCTGTTCGAGTCGGTTCGGACCATGATCGCCGGACGGTACGACATCATCCGTAACACCGCGCAAGGAATCACGGCCCTTCCCTCGGGGAAAAACGACGCCGACGCCTTCACCCTCGCGCTCAAACACGACCTCGTCCTCACCAGCCGCGCGAACCTGCAACTCCATGTCGAAGCCAACTCGACAACGACCAAGGTGACGTCGGTTGCCAACACCGACCAGACGTCCAACACCCTCTACGTAGGCGTCGATCTCGCATTTTGATGTGAACGTATGGGAAAAATGGGCAGACATTTCTCCTTGTTTGTAGGGGAGAATTCCACGATATAAAGAGGTTAGCAATCTGGCATGAATCTTGATGATATCTTGACTTCGCGGTTGGAGAAAAACGAATGACCCATCGGTGGTTGGTCCGGTCGGCCCTGGGAACGCTCCTACTTTGTAGCCTGCTCGGCTGCGCCACAGACGCCACAGAACCGCTCTCACTCGATGCGGGCACGTCCGGAGTCGGCATCAAAGCCACCCCCAACACACTGAAAGGCACGGCGGGCAGTCTCTTTGGGGGGAACACGGGCGTCGTGTTCTCGGTAAGCGGGGGCGCTGCCGGAGCGAGTTATTTCTGGACCGTCGAGGGATCGGTCCCTTCCGGCCTCGCCTTTTTTCCCCCCACCAATAGCACGCCTTCGACCACCTTGACCCTCTTCGGCACCCCCTCGGAGGGAGGCCTCTATCCGCTCACGATCACTGTCCACACGGCCCCCGGTCACGTGCAATTCGGTCCCACGGCGAATTTCCCGATCGAGATCGCGGGAGACTCCAACAGCGCGCCCGAGATTCCGTCGGTCGCCATCATGTGGCTCACGGGCGTGACCTATCAACAAGCGCTCACCGCCACGGGAGGGAAAACCCCATACGCCTCGTGGTTCCAAACGGGCTTGCCTGCCGAGATTACGCTGGACTCCAAAACGGGGATCCTCTCGGGGACGCCGTCCACTCCCGGGACGTTCAACGTGACCGTCAGCGTCCTCGACGCGGCGGGCCGCATGGGAATCGGCACGGTCAGCCTCACGGTCAAGACCTGGACGCTGGCGGATGCCAAGGGGACGTGGACCGGGCTGATCAACACGGGACCGCTGACCGGTCAACGCCTCAGCTTCTTGTTCAACGATGTGGGTGTCGCCCAGCAAGCCACGATGGACAGCAAGATCCTGGCGACGACCACTCAAGTTCTGCCGTTCACCATTGGCACGGACCCGCCATATACCGGGCTCTTCAACGGACCGATTTTTGCGCTCTTGTGGCACCTGGTATGTACCCCAACTTCATCCGGGGACCTCGATTGCATCGGGCATGATTTCAGCGGTGCGAATGCCAACGGTGCCGTCACCCTCTCAAGAATCAGCGCGGAGAGCCAGGATCTCGAGGCCCCAACGGTCGTGAGCGGCGTCTTCGCAGCCGCCGCGGCGGATGGAACGGGGGGGCCTCGGGTGACCGTCACGTTTAGCGAACTCATGTCCGGCCCCGGAGCCGTTGGCACGTCGATTACCTTGACCGGAGGTACAGCGACCGTTGACACGCCGACCTTCCCCGCCACCGATCCCGCAGCCACCGGCGCCAGAACGCTGACGATTCCGCTGTTGCAGCTTCAAAACAGCACGCCGTACACCCTGACACTGAATCCTTCGGGGAATGGCTTCCTGGACCTCGCCGGGAATGCCCTTGCCAAGTGGGCCATCTCTTTCACCACGGGTAACTTGAACGCGAACCGGCCGCCGACGGCCAACGCTCTCACGCTCAGCGCGACCGTGGACAGGCCGCGGCCAATCACCCTCACGGGTTCCGACCCCGAGAACGGCGCCTTAACGTTCACGGTCCTCACCCAACCGACAGCAGGCACACTCACCGGCACCGCCCCGAACCTCACGTACACATCGAGCGTCATCGGCCGAGCCAGTTTTACGTTCACCGTCACCGATCCGGCTTTCAACACGTCGCTCCCGGCGACGATCACCATTGACACTCGGGAGGCAAATCGCCCGCCGATCGCGTCGTCCCAGACCGTGTCCGTTGTGCACGACCGGTCTATTCTCATCACCTTGACCGGCACCGATCCCGACGCCGGGGACTATCTGATCGCGTACACAGTCACCAGGAATCCCACGAGCGAGAGGCCACTCACCGGAGCAGGGGCCACGAAAACCTACACGCCCAATCCGGGATCCATGGCCCCAGACAGTTTTGAATTCACCGTGACCGATTCGTTTGGCGACCCGTCAGTCCAGCCCGCCACCGTGACCATCAACGTGACGAACCAGCCGCCGACGGCTTCGCCGCAAGTGATCACGGTCGCGAGGGACACCACGACCGCGATCACTTTGGCGGCTTCCGACCCGGACGGCGACACCTTGACGTACACCGTGGTGGACAGCGTCCCGAGCAACACCCACGGGACGCTCACGACAGGGACAGGCACCACGCGTACATACACTCCGCCGCCCGGCTTTTCCGGAACCGACACCTTCACGTACATCGTGAGCGACGGGGTCGCGTCCATCACCACGACCCTCACCATCACCGTCTCGACCAACCCGCCGCCGACGGCAAATCCTCAAACGTTTTTATTCACCAAACGGCAAGGGCTGACACCGCTTTACAAGGCCCAGTTTGCCATCACCCTCACCGGTAGCGCGTCCGCCGTGGGATTTCGGATCATCACGTGGCCACTCCATCAGGACCCTACCTTCAGTATGAACATGGCCACCGGAACAACTTATCAAATTGTCGACCCGGTCACCGGAGCCATCGCGCAAGGAACAGCGACCACGTCGTCCTCCGTAGACCCAACGACGGGAGTGATCACGGCTTCACCCCCGGGATCTCCATCCACGCTCATTTATACCCCAAACATCTGCCACGACATCTTCGCGCAGGACACTTTTACCTTTGTCGCGATCGACTCGGATGGGCTGACCTCTGCCCCGGCCACCGTGACGATGAATTCGACGACGAATAATTGCAGCCATTAGCAAAAGAAAAGGGGGCGATCCAAAGGATCGCCCCCTTTTTCACTACTTCACGATCGTCCTGCGCGTCTCTTACTTCCGTCCGCTAACCGTCGCCCCCTGAGCCGCGAGTTTTGCCGCGATTTGTCCGGCCCCTTTGCGCCCCGAGAGCAGCATGGAGCCGAACGCCGGGCCCATCCGGGGGGTGCCGTAGACCGCGGCCACCGATAACCCGACGACGAACAGATTGGGATAGATCTCCCCGGTCTTCTCGATCACCAGCTCTTCCGATTGATCCACCCACATCGCGCCGTTGCCCGGCACGGGGGCGTGCAAGCCGCGCTTGGCCAGCAGCGCGACGGCCGCGGCGTCGTGGCCGGTGGCGTCCACCACCACGCGCGACTCGAGCGCGATGGGATCGACGTGCGCGACGTCGTGGCCCAGCA
>Ga0210377_10001000_pt1 | contig 26525 bp, 24 predicted proteins | sample PLM4_65_b1redo_FD_155480 | JGI IMG/M metagenome (GOLD analysis project Ga0210377, IMG submission 155480) | Groundwater sediment microbial communities from an aquifer in East River, Colorado, USA - PLM4_65_b1 redo | ecosystem: Environmental > Terrestrial > Soil > Riparian zone | place: USA: East...
GACCCAGCCGGGGATCGGGACGAAAGCCGACGGTGCGCCGGCACCCTGGTAGGTCAGGTCGCGCGTGACGACGGCCGATTGGCCGGGCGGAAGATTCTCGCGCTCGATGTGAATCGGCGGTTCGTTCCACTCCGCATCGAACGTCAGATCGAGCGTGAATTTGTTGATCGCGCCCTGGCGATCAGGAAATGCGAAGTCGTGATCGAGGCCGTATTGATTCTTACCGATCTTCCGCAGAACGTTCGTGAGCGTGCAGTCGAGGACGTAGACGATCTGCCTGTTCTCGAAAGGCGGATCGCTCGGCAGACGGCTGCGCCAGCGCAGCACCGTCGGCGAGGTGAAGTCGTAATGGTCGACCTGCGAGAGGTCGCCCTTGACCAGCGGGATCGCGCGCCCGCTGTCGTCGACGCGTGCGATGCCGTTGAGCGTGACGTTCTGCCCCATCCGGAGGCGGAACGTGCGCTCGCCGCCGTTCCAGTCGCCGTCGAACACTATCGTCTGGCGCTCGACGGTGCGGAGGAAGCCATCTTTGCCCAGATGCGCTTCGACGTTCAGAGACTGCCAGTACAGCGACTTCGCAAAGGACGGTGCGGCCGCGAGCGCGAGGACGACGATCAGCAGTGTTCGTTTCACGCGCTCATTCTAGTGTTCGGCGGACGGAACACTGAAAGAGGGAGCTCACGGTCGCGCCGCCCGCCTGCGCGGCGTCGGCAGGGGCAGCGCATCGATCACCTGGTAGATCGCTCCTGCGAGATCGGCCACATACAACTCGCCGTTCGCGTCTTCGCCGAATGAGCTGATCGAGAGATTCGTCGAAAGCACCTCGCGCGATGCGAACGATCCGTTCGGCTGCTGCGAAAGCATCCAGATCGTGCCGGAGCAGTAATCGCCGTAGAAATAAAGACCCTGCATCCGCCGGAAGCTGCTGCCGCGATAGCGGTATCCCCCCGTCACCGAGCAGCCGTCGGCGTGCGAATACTCGGCGACCGGCAGCACGAGCGCCGGCGTCTGGCAGTTCGAGAAGGGGTTGAAACAGTGCGTCCCTTCCATGTGCCGCCAGCCGTAGTTCTGGCCGCCGATGCTCGTCGCCGTCTGCAGATCGATCTCTTCCCATTCGTTCTGACCGACGTCACCGATCCAGAGATCGCCGTTCTCGCGATCGAAGGAGAACCGCCACGGGTTGCGCAGCCCGTACGCCCAGATCTCCGGGCGTCCGCCCACCCCTGTCGCGAACGGGTTGCCCGGCGGAGTCGCGTACGGCATCGAAGTGTCGACATCGATCCGCAGCAGCTTGCCGAGGAGCACGTTCGTGTTCTGCGCGTTGTTCGGCGGATCGCCGCCCGCGCCGCCGTCGCCGGTGCCTGCGTACAGAAACCCGTCGCGACCGAACTGCAACTGGCCGCCGTTGTGATTCGAGTTCACCGGATGCGGCACTTTCAGGATGATCGAGCCGGAGCTCGCGTTCGCAACGTTCGGATTCGAGGAGACCGAGTAGCGCGCGATCACGATGTCTCCGTTGCGATCGGTGTAGTCGATGAAGAACTGCCCGTTGTCGCGATAGCGGGGATGGAACGCGACGCTCAGCAGGCCTCGCTCTCCGCAGCACGTAATCAGGGAGCTCACATCGAGGAACGGTGTTGGCAGAACGCCAGTGCCGTCGAAGATCACGATGAATCCGGATTGTTGCGTGATGAACAATCGTGAGTCGCCGGCGTGCGTGATCGCGACGGGCTGATTCAGGCCGGACGCGATTCTCAGAAGCTGCACCTGCGGTTCGTCCGCAGAGAGACTCGCGGCCAGAAGGAGAATGGATGTGAGGACGACGGTTCGCATCAGCTCGTCATGATGCAACGTTGGCACCCTATGCGTCGAGCGCGAGAAGAAGCGGCTTGCGGGTTAAGCGCGGCGCACGATGGCGTCGGCGACCACGCGAGCGAAGTGGACGGGATCGATCGGCTTCGTGATGTGCGCATTGAACCCGGCGATCCGCAGCCTTTCGGCCATGTGCGCATGCGAGAACGCCGTCAGCGCCAGAACGGGAAGATCGCGCCACTCGTTGCCGTGCATGCGGACGAAGTCGAGCAGCGCGAAGCCGTCCTTCTCCGGCATGGCGATGTCGGTGATGATGATGCTCGGGCGCTCCCGCAGCAGCAGCCGCCGGGCTCCATCGACTGAGTCCGCGGTCTGAACGTCGGCGCCGCAGCGCGTGAGGATCGTGCTCACTACGAGCCTCGTGTCGGCGTCATCGTCGACCAGGAGCACCGAGGCGCCGCGCAGGTCGACATCGTCGCCGACACCGAGCGCCTCGGCTTGCGTGACGTTTTGCGAGGCCAGCGGCAAGGTGATCGTGAACGTGGACCCGCACCCATTGCCTTCACTTGCCGCGGTCACTCTTCCGCCATGCAGCTCGGCGAGATACTTCACGATCGCGAGGCCGAGACCGAGGCCGCTCTGCATTCGCGTGGTGGCGCCATCGGCCTGGCGGAACGGCTCGAAGACGTGCGGCAGGAAGTCCGCCGTGATCCCACTTCCCTCGTCCCGGACCGTGATCTTCACCGTCCCGTCGACGCGCGCGATTTCGACCTTCACGCTCTGCCCGCTCTCCGAGAATTTGACCGAGTTCGACAGCAGGTTCCACACGATCTGCTGCAGCCGGGTCGGATCGCCTTTGACCACGAGCCGCTCGGAGAGCGGTGCGACATCGAGTGTGATGGTCTTCGCATCCGCGGCCAGCCGAAGCGTCTGCACCGCGCTCTCCACGATCGTGGCCACGTCGACGAGCTCTGTCCGCAGCACGATCTTCCCGGTCACGATCTTCGACAGATCCAGCAGGTCGTCGATCAGCGTTGCCTGTGCGCGCGCGCTGCGCTCGATCGTGTGGATTGCCGTCTGGATGGTCTCAGCATCGAGATTGCCGAACGTGAGCATCTTCGCCCAGCCGAGAATCGCGGTGAGCGGCGTGCGCAACTCGTGGGAGAGAGTGGCGAGGAACTCGTCCTTCGCGCGATTAGCCTGTTGTGCGAAGTGATAGAGCCGGGCGTTCTCGATCGCGATCGCGGCGCGGTGCGCGAGCTCCGTCGCGAGCGGCACGTCCGCATCCGAATAGTGACGCCCCGATTCGGCAGCCACGAGCGTCATCGCGCCCAGCGTTCGATAGCCGAGCTTCATCGGCACGATCAGCCATGACACGGCGCGGAAGCCATTGCCGTGCTCGGGACCGTTCAGCATCGGGACGAGATCGCCGTCCGTCGCGCTGCCGACGACCTTCGGCACGCCTGTCTGAATCACGCGTGCGACAGGATCGTGATCAGCTTCCGGACGGTAGACGGCGGCGATGCTGCGTGCGGCGCCGGCCCTCTCCGGATCGGCATGGACAAGCCCGACGCGGTGGTGCGTGCCGTCATCGCGGACGACGTCGACCGCACACCAGTCGGCGAGGCGCGGAACCGCGAGGTTCGCCAGATCGGTGAGGCGCGTCTCGTAGTCGAGAGAGCTGGTCAGCACGCTCGTCGCGTCGAGGAGAAACGCGTTCTGATCCTCGGCCCGGCGCCGCGCAGCCAGCGCGTCGCGCAATGCCTTCTCGAGCTCCTTCCGCTGAGCGACTTCCGTCTCCAGCGCTGCCGCCCGCTGCTGCAGCGCGGCAATCTCTCTCTCTCGCTCGTCCTCGGCCGCCGCGCCCGGGAACGCTTCTGTCGGAAACACGTGCTCGTGCTTGTCACAGATTTCTTCGAAAGTACGGACATCGGATTCCTTGTAGAAGTGGCCGATCGGGTACGCGCAGAGCAGCGAAAACGACTGCCGGTGGGCGAGCGCGTTCCACAGCTCTTCCAGACGGATCGCAGCTTCGGCTTCGCCGTCGCGCCACAGCAGGTCGACCATCTCGCCGTACATGCGAACGCGCTTCTGCGAAGCACCGGCGCTGCGCTGGATGAGTCCTCCGATTTCGGTCCTGAAACGATGCTCGTCCGGTGAGCGTCCGTTCATGAAGCTGGAGAGTGCCTCGCGTGCATCGACGAACGTCACGCCGGCTTTGTCGCAGTCGAAGCCGCGCTCTCGCAGCCGCGCCAGAAAACCGTCGCAATGGTCTTTCGTGGCGATGATCACCACCGGCTCGCCGGCGACGAGACCGTCAGCCGCGAACGTCGCCACCACGTCGTACAGGAACTCTTCCTTCTCGTAGAACTGAACAGCGTGGTGGGAGCCGAAATGGCTCGCAATGGCGGGGACCGTGCTCTCTCTGATTGCGCTCATCCGTAACCTTGGTTTTCATTGCCGATGCAAAATATGTGCGGGAACGTGGATCAGACCTGCCCTGTGGCGGGCAGAGCGGCAGGCGCCCGCACGGCCGCTCGGCGGAAGACGATGAACGCTGCGGCGTAGAAGACCGCGGCGATTGCGGTCAGCGCGTGCAGGCCGATCCACAGCGAGGCGTACTCCGTGACGCCTCCCACGATCGCGCCGACGAGATTCGATCCCAGCGAGGCCGCCGGGTCCGGCGACCGCGCGAGCAGGATCGAGAAGATGAGTCCCGCCACGCCGATCGGGAGCGTATTGATGATCACGCCTGCGAGACGTGCCGCCGCCGGAGGAAGCCAGGCCAGGATCCCCGGCGTGATCAGCCAACTGAGCAGCAACGCTGCGAAGAGAACCGCCATGCACGTGCCGAGGCGCGGCATGCGCGCTTTCTGAACGTATGCGTTCGCGCAGAACGCGACGATGAGCACGCCCGCGAACACGGCGGAGTTCACCATCCACGTCGATCCGAAAAGGAGCGACAGGTCCGTCACGCTTCGTGTCTCGATGAGCAGGAACGCCGCGCCCATGAAGAACAGCGGCAGATCGAACCGCCGCGCGCTGTAAAAGCCGCGGCCGAACACCGCCCGCGCCCCCGCGATGGCGAGAAGGAGCACCGCGCTGAGCGTGACGACGTATCCGGCGGGAAAGACGCCGGGGCGCAGATACAGGTACGGCCAGTCGTCCGTCGAAGGTGCTACGTCCTGCGATGACGGCTTCACCGTTCTGAATGCCGCCAGCACCGCGTCCAGCCGCGCCGGCGACATGCCTTTGTCGACGATGAACGTCTGCTCGTTGAGCGAGTGTCCGGTGACGATGCGCGGCCAGCGGCCCGTCGCCTCGTGGAGGTTGCGCGCGATCCGGTCCGAGATGAACTGTTGCTTCCAGATCGCGAAGGAGATGGTCAGCACGCCGCCCGGAGCGACACGACTCCAGGCGCGCCGCATCGCCTGCACCGTGTAGACGTAGTTGTCGAGGCGCAACGTCGACATCGACGAGAACATCGCGTGCGAATCGAGAAGGCCGAAGCACACGGTGTCGAACATGGCTCCCCGGCCGCCTGTCTCGAGGTACGTGCGCGCATCCGTGATGACCGATTCGACGCGCGAATCCGAGTACGGGTGCTCCGGGTGCAGTCGCTTGCCCGCGTCACGAATGGCGGGGTCGATCTCCACGGCCACCACGTGCTCGAATCCGATGCGGAGGGCCGCGGCGACGTCGTTTCCGGTTCCCGCGCCGGAGATCAACGCACGCCGGCGCCGCTCCGGCAGACGGAACGGCAGCTCGTACCCTGCGGCGCTCGCCGCGATGGCCTCGCGCTCCCTCTCCGGGGCGTTCGCGACGGCGGCCGGCGAGAGATCGGCGACGCGCTGGTGGTTGTCCCGATTCGCGTAGAGGATCCACGGCGTGCCGGCCGTCCCGCGGCGCAGATCGATGCGGTTGTAGGGCGAGAAGAGAGCGCCCTCGATCGACAGCGCGCTGAGAGCGATCACTGCCGCGGCCGACGCGATCGACCACCATCGCCGTGAGTGCCACACGATGACCGGCACGCAGGCGATGGCGAACCACCATGGAGGCGATGTCCGGAACGCAGCGAGCGCTGTCGCGGCCAGGACTCCGAGGAGCGAGCCCGCCAGATCCCACGAGTAGGCGCGGAGCGGCGGCGCCTCATCGAACCACGCTCCCAGCGCCGCACCGAGACATGCGAACACCGCCGCCTCGAGCGCGAACAGCGCGAGGATCGCGACCAGATTCTCCGCGTACGTCTCGTCGACCCGCAGACCCTCGGCGCCCCACATCACGACGGAGCGGTCCGGAAACGACAGATACGTCAGTCCCAGCGGAGCGGCGAATGCGAGGATCCCGGAGAGGATCATGAGCAGCGGCATCGCCCAGTCGACGAGCCGCGGTGCGCGCCTCGAGAGGCCCAGACCGAGGCCGATGCCGAGGAACGCGCCGATCAGGAGGATGTTGGAGAGGTAGGCGAAGACGCGGATCTGCTGCGACATCCAGCGGATCAGCGTCAGCTCGAGCGCCAGGATCGCGAACGTGATGCTGCCGATCTGGATCGCGACGCGCCGCACTCGCGAGTCATTGTAAGGGTAACAGTACGGCGTCCATTAGCTCTCAGCTCTTAGCTCTTGGCTCTTGGGTTCCCCGCCCTGAGAGCTAAGACCTAAGAGCTAAGAGCTGAGAGCTGAGAGCTAAGAGCTGGGTTGGTTGGGCGGCGGTCAAACGTTCACGCGCACCGGCAGAACGACCATCGGCACACCCAGCCACTGCAGGCGCCGTTGAATCAGCGCCGGCGTCTCGTTGTGCAGAAGGCGATTGAACATCCGTTCCTGACGGAACACCAGCTTGCCGGAGATGATCGTGGCCCGCGGATATCTCCCGGCGACGCCTTCGCAGACTTTTGTCGCTTCGTCCACGACTTCGGTGCCGATGCCCATCACGCCTTCGGCCGGAAAGCCGAGGCGGCGAGCGAGATCGATGTATTTGTCCAGGCCTTCCTGCGTCTGCTTCTGCAGCGCCTCGATCTCTTCGCGGCCTTTGAAGTGCCCCGAATCGACGACGGCGATCGAGACGAACACAAACTGTTTGTACAGGCCCGGGAAGAATCGCAGAGTCGAAAGCAGCGTGTGCACACCGAGGCCGTTGAAGCTGCTCACGAGGAGCACCGCGGTCGGAGCATTCGGACTCATCGGGTTCGTATTCGGCGGTCCGACCGTCGGAAGGCTGCCGAGGATGTCGTCGAGCTGGCGCAGCCCGGAGCGAATCGTGCCGTAGTGGCGGTGCACGCTGAGACAGAGGAGCACGAAGACCGTGGTGATCACGACCGTCACCCATCCGCCGTGGCTGAACTTCTCGAAAAGCGTGATGACCAGGATCGACGCGCACATGATGAGAGCGAGACCGTGGATGAAGATGTGATATCGCCGCTGCTCGCCGCCGCGCCGCGGCCACCAGAACCGCCACATCCCGAGCTGCGAAAGGGTGAATGTCAGGAACACGTTGATCGAATACATCACGACGAGGATGTGGATGTTGCCGCGCGTGTAGAACAGCATCGCCAGGGCCGCGCCTCCCATGAGCAGCACGCCGTTCTGCATCGTGAGCTGCTCGGAGAGTGCCGCGAACCGATGCGGAAAGAACGAGTCGACAGCCATGTTGGCCATCACGCGCGGTCCGTCGATGAATCCCGCCTGCGCCGCCACGAACAGCAGCAATCCCTCGGAGATCAACGTGACGAGCACCAACCAGTAGCCGACGGGAAGTCCCCCGAGATGCCATGATCCGAAGGCCGTCTCGGCGAGAACCGCGTTCATGGTCTTGGTCTCGACAGGACGTGTCTGCAGAAGAAGGTAGGCGATGAGGATGCCCGAGGCGGTCAGCGCGAGCGAGACAGCCATGTAGGTCATCGTCCGCTTGCCGGTCTCGACGCGCGGCTCGCGCATGATCTGCAGGCCGTTCGAGACCGCCTCGATTCCCGTGTACGTGCCGCCGCCGAGTGAATAGGCGCGCATGAAGAGAAGCAGCATGCCGCCGAAGCCGAGCGTCGCCAGCCCCGTCGAATATTCGGCCTTCAGCCGATGCGACACCTCGGGAATCGCGTCGAAGTGGCTTCCGATCGAGTAGCCGATCAGCAGGATGTGCGTCGCCAGAAAGATGAGAAAGATCGGCGTGAGGATCTTCACTGATTCCTTCACGCCGCGAATGTTCAGCGCGATGAGCACGGCGATCGCCGCGACTTCGGCAGGCATTTTCCACGCGTGCAGCGTTCCCGGAAGAAAGCTGAAGATCGCGTTGCCGCCCGATGCGATCGACACCGAGATCGTGAGCATGTAATCGACGACGAGCGCGCAGCCCGAGACCACACCGACCTTCGGCCCGAGAAGCTGCGAGGCGACGACGTATCCGCCTCCGCCGGTGGGGAATTGCGCGATGATGCTCGAGTACGACGCGGAGAGGATCCAGACGGTGATTGCCGTGGCGCCAGCGAGCGCGAGGGCCAGGTAGTGGTGCTGTCCGAGTGCGCGAAACGCTTCCTCCGGGCCGTACGCGGAGGACGAGAGGCCATCCGCGCCGAGTCCGACCCACGCGAGGAACGCGATGAGTGAGATCTTGTGCAGGACGTGGGGATCGGTGAGGTCGCGACGCTGCCCGAGGATCCGCCGGAGAGTGCGGTCGCCCAGCGATTCGCCGGGTAGTCGCGAGCCGTTCGATTTGTCGTCCGGGCTGCCGTTGGTAGACATCGCGCGCGGGAGTCTAGCTCCTGCAAACTCTCAACCGACTGATCTTAACGGTTTCTTAAGATCGCTCGTCGGGCGCGGCGGTGTCGATGATCACCAGGTCGAAGCGGCCGTGGCCACCGTCGAGAAGTTTGTGCACGATGCTCGGCGCGAAGCGGCTGACGAAGCCATGTCGGGTCGGCTTTCCAACGACGACGAGGTTGATGCGTTCTTCCGCAGCGAACTGGCAGATCTCACCCGCGACATCCTCGGACTCGCGCGTGACGACCGTCGCGCCGAGCGACATGGCCAGTTGCACGTTCTCGCTGAGCTTGCGGTGTTGCTCCGCGGTGATGTTCTCGGGATGCTCGTGCCGCTGGCGCACGTAAAGGGCGAACCAGCGCGTGTTCATGCGTCCCGCGAGTCTCGATGCGCGCAGGAGCAGCGGTAGCGCGATCTCGGGATCGAACGGCACGGCGACGGCCAATCGCACGTCGGCGGTCGCGTCGGCGGGCGCCGGTGCTGACGTCCCGCCCGAAAATGTCGCGGTCTGCAGCAACGCGAGCTCGCGGAGCCGGACGAGCATCTCCTCGCGGAAAAAGTTCTCCAGCGCGCGTTTCGCCTGTTCCGGAGGGTAGATCTTTCCCTGCCTCAATCGCTCCTGCAGATCGGCGACAGGGATGTCGACGAGGACGACCGAGTCGGCCTCGCGGATGATGCGATCGGGAATGCGCTCTCGAACATCGATGCCCGTCGCCGAGCGGACGATGTCCTGAACGCCCTCGAGATGCTGGACATTGAGTGCGGTCATCACCGAGGTGCCGGTGGCGAGAATCTCCTCGACGTCCTGCCAGCGCTTTTCGTTTCGCGATTCCGCAACGTTGGTGTGCGGGAGCTCGTCGACGACGACGACATCGGGATGACGCGCGAGGATGGCATCGAGATCCATCTCTTCGAGCTCGACGCCGCGATGCGAGATGCGCTTGCGCGGAATGACCTCGAGATCGCCGACGCGCGCGAGCGTCTCCGCGCGACCGTGGGGCTCGACGAAGCCCACGACGACGTCGACGCCGGCGCCCCGCGCGGCATGCGCGTCCTCGAGCATGCGCACGGTCTTGCCGACGCCGGCAGCCATGCCGAGGTAGACCTTCAGGTGGCCGCGGCCGGAGCGATCGGTCCCGGCGAGTCGAAGCAGCTCGTCTGGATCGGGACGGCCGTCCCGCGCAGATCGGATGCGATTCACCATGAGCGGCCAACGTTCGTCTGGTGCCGGCGTGAGGAATGGCAGACAATCGGCGACGCATGGAGAAGATCGCCGTGCTGGAGTTGCTTGATGCGCGCGACGTGCAACTGGGATTTCGCGCGAATTCGGTCGTGGATGCGATTCCACTTCTTCTGCGGCCCGCGCTGGCGAGACGCGTCGACGACGCGACTGCCCAGGCGATCATCGATGCCGCGATCAAGCGCGAAAGCGAAGGAGCGACGATGTGCGGCGCACTCGTGCTCCCGCATGCACGCACGAGCGCCGTGAACGACTTTGTCCTCACCGTCGCTGCAAACCCGCAAGGCGTGATCGCCGGTCAAGCGGAGCCTCGCATCATGTTCGCGTTCGTTTCGCCCGCGTCGAAGCGGCAGGAGCATCTGAATCTTCTCGCAGCTCTGGCGCGGCTCTCCCAGAATCCGGGCGTGGTGCGACAGGTCGTCGAAGCGACGACGTCCGGCCGGGTGATCGAGATCCTGCGCGGCGCCGGCATCTGATCACTCCAGAGCGATCTGCTCGGTGGTCTCGTCATACGCGAACAGATTTCCGAATCGCGCCCATCGCACGAACGTCTCGAACATCTCCTCGTAGTTCTCGTGCGGCAGCGCGAGGATGATCATCTCCTTCATGTCGTCGGCGCTGATCGGCTCATCGGGATGCTGCTGCAGCCGCTCGTAGACGTCGCGGAAGAGCTTCATCGTCAGGAGCTGCGAGCGCCAGATTCGCTTTCGCTCGTCGGAGTCCGCGTGCATGAACTGCCAACCGAGCGCCGTGAGCACGACGTCCTGCTTCGGCGTGTCGACGACCGCGAGCATCTCCGCCGCCTTTGTGATGGCGATGACGCGGCCGAACTCCTGATGCGCATTCGCCGAGATGTCGAACAGATCGTCCTGACCGCCGTGCGCTTCGAGGTACTCGAGCAGGCCGACGATCTCGCTCGTGGTTGCGGCCGGCAGCGCCTGGATCCCCGCCGCCTGCCGCTTTCGCACCTCGGGCGGAACATCGGGAAGCTCGCTGCCGGTGATGATCTCGTGGAGGTAATCGACGAGCTTCTCGAAGTCGGGCGACCGTTGATCGCGCGGCCGCGGCAGCGGGTTCTCGACGATCGTTCGAACGCGGCCCGGATGGCTGCCGAGCACGATGATGCGATCCGTCATGTACACGACTTCCTTGATGTCGTGACTGACCATGAGGATCGATGACGGATTCCGGCCCTCCGGCGCCCACAGATCGATGACTTCCGCACGAAGGCTCTCGGCGGTGAGCGCGTCGACGTGGCTGAACGGCTCGTCCATGAAGAGGATCTCCGGATTCACGGACAGCGCGCGTGCGATGCCGAGGCGCTGCTTCATGCCGCCGGAGAGCTCGCGCGGATAGGCCTCCTCGAAGCCGCCGAGGCCGACGGTCGTGATCGCTTTCTGACAGCGCGCCGGCAGTTCTTCTTCGGGAACTCCCGCCGCTTTCAGCACGACCTCGACGTTCCCCACGACGGTCATCCACGGATAGAGCGCGAAACTCTGGAACACGATCCCGACGCCGGGCGTGAGTCCTTCCACCGGATTGCCGCGATAGAAGACCTCTCCCTGCGATGGCTTGATCAACCCGGCGAGGATCCGGAGCAGCGTCGACTTCCCGCTGCCCGATGGGCCGAGGAGCGCGACCACTTCGAGTGGCTTGATGGCCACCGTGACGTTCTCGAGCACGCGAAGTCTGCTGCCGTTCGGCATCAGAAAGTCGTGTGAGACGTGGCGCGCCTCGCAGAGGCTCTCCGTCGCGACAACCGGCTCCATCGCTGCCGTCATCGATTCATCTCCTCACTTGCTCAGCGAGAACCGCTCCTCGGCCATCGTGTAGAGGCGCCGCCATACAGTGCGATTGAAACTGACGACGATGATCGCCATCAGGATCACGCTCGCAGCCAGCCGCGGGAAATCGGCGTGCTCTGCGGCCAGACTGATCTGCGCTCCCAGCCCGTCCGTCGCGAGCACGCGCCCGCGAAACGTCACGTACTCCGCGACGATACTCGCGTTCCACGCGCCGCCGGCCGCCGTCACCCATCCCGTCACCAGGTACGGGAAGACCGACGGCAGATAAAGCGACCGGAAACGCAGAGGAAGACTCATCCGATAGCTCCGTGCCGCTTCGCGAAGATCGGAGGGAATCGTCATCGACCCCGCGATCACATTGAAAAGGATGTACCACTGAGTCCCGAGCAGCATGAGGAGCACGCTGCCCCAGCCGAGCGAGACGCCGGCCGTCTTCAGCATCGCGATCACGAGCGGGAAGAGCATCGGCGCGGGGAACGATGCGGCGACCTGGACGACCGGCTGAAAGACGCGCGACCACTTCGGAGAGAGGCCGATCGCCAGGCCGGCGGGAAGCGTCCACAAGGTGCCGAGTGCGGTCGAGAGCAGCACGCGACCGAGCGTCCATCCGCCGGCGGTGAGGATCGGCAGGACTTCGCGCGGCGGCACGTGACGGAGAATCTCGATCAGCTTCCAGGCGCCGAACGCCAGACCGGCGGCGAGGAGCGCGAACATCACGAGCGAGACGATGCGGCTGGCGGTTGGGCGGCCGGTGGATGCGGCCGGCGGCTGAACGTGATGATGCCCTTTCAGCGACATCGCGATCCGGTGCACGACTGCCCGAATCCAGTGCAGCAGCCTCGAGCCCTTCATGAAATCGAAGAACCACGACGACGCGATCTGCTCGTCGGCTCCTTCCTCGACTCGGAACTTCTGCGACCACACCACGACTGGGCGCCACACGAGCTGATCGAGAAGCACGATCATCGTGATCATCGCGGCAATGGCCCAGAGCATCGCGCGCACATCGCCCTTCGCGACCGCCACGCTCATGTACGAGCCGATTCCGGGCAACCGGAAATCCTTCGGGCCGAGGACGAACGACTCGGTGATCATCAGGAAGAACCAGCCGCCGGCCATGCTCATCATGCTGTTCCACACCAGTCCGATCGCGGAGAACGGAAGCTCAACCCACTTCAGGCGCTGCCACCAGTTGAAGCGATAGATCGTCGCCGCTTCGAGCTGATCTTTCGGAACGGAGCGGAGCGAGTGGTAGAAGCTGAACGTCATGTTCCACGCCTGGCCCGTGAAGATCATCAGGATCGACGCGAGCTCGAGCCCGATGTTGCTGCCGGGGAAGAGCGAGACCAGACCGAGAACGATGCCGGGCATGAAGCCGAGGACGGGGATGCTCTGCAGGATGTCGAGCAGCGGAAGGAGAACGCGCTGCGCGAGCCGGTCCTTTGCCGCCCAGTAGCCGTATGCCAGCGTGAAAAGAAGCGAGCAGCCGTACGCGAGCAGTCCGCGCGAGAGCGAGTAGAAAACGTAGACGGGCAGCGCGGAAGGGGAGAGGTCGATGTGAACGGCGGGCCGCAGCGTGCGCCACTCGCCGGCGAGCGAAGTCAGGCCCAGCATCGCGCCGGCGACGCCGAGGAGGAGAAAGAGATCGAACCAGCCGACGCGCCGGAAGCGATCGAGAAACGCGCTGGCCTGTCCCCAGGCGCGATTCGGCATCGTTCATACGCTACACGCGAGCTTTGCCGCGTGCCAGCAGGTCGAGGTTGAGCTGGAGCACATTCACTCGCGGCTCGCCGTAAATCCCGAGCAGCCGATCTTCGGTGTGCGCGGCGATCATGCTTCGGATCACTTCGACAGGGATCGCGTTCGCGCGCGCCACGCGATCCGCCTGCGCGTAGGCGTTCGCAGGCGAGATGTGCGGATCGAGGCCCGAGCCGGACGACGTGACGGCGTCGGCAGGTACGTTGTGTTGCACATCGAACGACTTCACTGCCGCGGCGATCGAATCGCGCAGCTTCTTCGAAGTCGGACCGAGGTTCGTGCCTGTTGACGCGCTGCCGTCGTAGCTCGCGGCGGATGGGCGCGAGTGGAAGAAGCGCTCGCTCGTGAACTCCTGTCCGATCAGCTCCGAGCCGATGACCTTGCCGTTGCGGGTGATGAGCGAGCCGTTCGCTTGGTCATGAAACGCGAGCTGTCCGATCGCCCAGACGAGCGCGGGGTAAATGCCGCAGGTGATGGCGAGCAGCACCGCGGTAATGCGGATGGAGGTGAGCAGATGTTCTTTCATGGTGTCTCGAGGTGTGGCGCCGCCGACCTCGGCGGCGCCACACAGAAAAGCGCTCATGCCAGCCTCAACACGTGCAGCAGCACGTCGATGATCTTGATGCCGATGAACGGGATGACCACGCCGCCCGCGCCATAGAGCAGCAGATTGCGGCGCAGCAATCGCCCCGCGCCGAGCGGGCGGTACTTCACGCCGCGCAGCGCGAGGGGAATCAGCGCCACGATGATCAGCGCGTTGAAGATGACCGCCGAGAGAATTGCGCTCTGCGGCGTCGCCAGCCGCATGATGTTCAGCGCCTGCAGCTCCGGGAAGGTGACCAGAAACAGCGCGGGGATGATCGCGAAGTACTTCGCGACATCGTTGGCGATCGAGAACGTCGTGAGCGCGCCGCGCGTCATCAGGAGCTGCTTCCCGATCTCGACGACTTCGATGAGCTTCGTGGGATTCGAATCGAGGTCGACCATGTTGCCGGCCTCTTTCGCCGGCTGCGTGCCGGTGTTCATGGCCATGCCGACGTCGGCCTGGGCGAGCGCGGGGGCGTCGTTCGTGCCGTCGCCGGTCATCGCCACGAGATTGCCGCGGCCCTGTTCCTTCCGGATCAGCGCGAGCTTGTCCTCCGGTTTTGCTTCGGCGAGGAAATCGTCGACGCCGGCCTCACGGGCGATCGTCGCCGCGGTAAGCGGATTGTCGCCGGTGATCATCACGGTGCGGATGCCCATCATGCGCAGGCGATCGAAGCGCTCCTTCATGCCGCCCTTGACGATGTCTTTGAGGTAGATCGTTCCGATCACGCGGGCGCTGTCGGCGACGACGAGCGGAGTCCCGCCTTCGCCGGCGATGCGCGCGACGTCGTGGCGGACGGCTTCCGGGAACTGGCCGCCTTTGGCGCGGATGAAGTCGGCGACGGCGTCGGCCGCTCCTTTGCGGATCGAGCGTCCGCTCTGGAAATCGACGCCCGACATCCGCGTGCGCGCGGTGAACGGAACGAAGTGCGCACCGAGCTCGTGCAGCTCGCGCCCGCGCAGATTGAACCGGTCCTTTGCCAGCACGACGATTGATCGCCCTTCCGGCGTCTCGTCCGCGAGCGACGAGAGCTGTGCGATCTCCGCCAGCATCTCCGGCGTGACCCCGGGCGCGGGGATGAAGTCGGTGGCCTGCCGATTCCCGAGCGTGATCGTGCCGGTCTTGTCCAGCAGCAGGACGTTGACGTCGCCCGCCGCTTCGACCGCTCGCCCCGACATCGCGAGGATGTTGTGCTGAAGCACGCGATCCATGCCGGCGATGCCGATCGCCGACAGCAGCGCGCCGATCGTCGTCGGGATCAGGCAGACGAGCAGCGCGATCAGAACCGTCACGCTGACATCGCTGCCGGAGTAGAGCGCGAACGGTTTCAGCGTGATCGTGGCCAGAAGGAACACGATCGTCAGTCCCGCCAGAAGGATGTCGAGCGCGATCTCGTTCGGCGTCTTCTGCCGCTCCGCCCCTTCGACGAGCCTGATCATGCGATCGAGGAACGTCTGTCCCGGATTCGACGTGATCTCGACGACGATCCGGTCGGAGAGGACCATCGTCCCGCCCGTGACCGCCGATCGGTCTCCTCCGGCCTCGCGAATCACAGGCGCCGATTCGCCGGTGATCGCGGACTCGTTGACGGATGCGATTCCTTCGACGACGGTTCCGTCGCCGGGAATGATTTCATTCGCTTCGACGACGACGAGGTCGCCTTTGCGGAGCTGGGAGGCGCTGACCCGTTCCTCGAGTATCTGTGTGGCCGGCGCCCGACTCCGAGTGACCAGCCGCCGCGCGACCGTATCGATCTTTGCCTTCCGCAGCGCGTCGGCCTGCGCTTTTCCGCGACCCTCGGCCACCGCTTCAGCGATGTTCGCGAAGAGGACCGTGGCCCAGAGCCAGATGGTGATCTGAGCCTGGAAGAGAAGATCGACCGCGCGGAACAACAACAGCGTCGTGAGCAGCGCCCCCACCTCGACGAGGAACATCACGGGGTTCTTGGCCATCCGCCGCGGGTGCAGCTTGACGAATGCGTCGATCAGCGCGCGCCGGAGAATCGCGCGATCGAAGAGCGAGAGCTTCTTCTCCCGCTTCGTGTGTGAAGCTGACACGTGGAGGACCGATGGGATTTCGGGCTGCGGCGCGAGGAGCGCAGACATGGTCAGAATACCCTTCCCGCGTTCATGACGAAGTGCTCGACGTACGGACCGAGGGAGAGCAGAGGGAAGTACGTGAGCGCGCCAACGATGAGAATCACAGAGACCAGGAGAAACGTGAACAGCGGCGTGTCGACGGGGAACGTCCCTGCCGATTCGGCGAGCCGCTTCTTCGCGGCGAGCGAGCCGGCGATGCCCATCAGCGGGATGATCATCAGGAAGCGGCCGAAGAACATCGCCAGGCCCAGGCCGATGTTGTAGAAACTCGTGTTGGCGTTGAGACCGGCGAAGGCGCTGCCGTTGTTGCCGGTCGAGCTCGTGAACGCGTAGGTCATCTCCGCGAGCCCGTGCGGGCCGGCGTTGTTGAGACTGGAGGCGCCTGCTTTGGTGACCGCGGCCGCAGCGGTGCCCACCAGAATGGAGAACGCAAGAATGAGCACAGCCAGCATCGCCAGCTTGACGTCGTGCGCTTCGATCTTCTTGCCGAGGTATTCGGGGGTGCGGCCGACCATCAGGCCGGCGATGAACACCGCGAGGACGATGAACAGGAACATGCCGTACAGACCGGCCCCGACGCCGCCGAAGATGATCTCGCCGAGCATGATGTTGAGCAGCGGGATGGAGCCGCCGATCGGCGTGAAGGAATCGTGCATCGCGTTGACCGCGCCGCACGACGCGTCAGTCGTGACCGTCGCGAAGAGCGCGGAGTCGCCGATGCCGAAGCGCACTTCCTTTCCTTCCATGTTGCCGTCCGCGGTAGCGACTCCCAGCTTCTGGTGAATCGGATTTCCGCTCTGCTCCGCGGCGGTGGCGATGAGCGCGGCGGCGAGGAAGCAGATCGCCATCGCCGCGAACACGGCCCATCCGTGCCGCGGCTTTCCCGTCATCGAGCCGAGCGTGTACGTGAGGCCGGCCCCGATCTCGAAGATCAGGAACATCTGCAGGAGATTGCTGAACGGCGTGGGGTTCTCGTAAGGATGCGCGGAGTTTGCGTTGAAGAATCCGCCGCCATTCGTGCCGAGCTCCTTGATCGCTTCCTGCGAGGCGACGGGCCCCTGCGCGATCTTCTGCGTCTTTCCTTCGAGCGTGGTGGCCTGAATCGAAGGGCTGAAATTCTGGACCACGCCCTGGGACGTGAACAGCACCGCGGCGACGACGCAGATCGGAAGAAGGATCCACAGCGTCGTGCGCGTGAGATCGACCCAGAAGTTGCCGATCGTCTTCGCGCTGGCGCGCGAGACGCCGCGAATGACGCCGATCGCGAGGGCGATGCCGGTCGCCGCGGAGACGAAGTTGTGGAACGTGAGTCCCACCATCTGCGTGAAGTGCGACATCGTGGCCTCGCCGGCGTAGGCCTGCCAGTTCGTGTTCGTGGTGAAGGAGACCGCGGTGTTCCAGGCGAGATCGGGAGGGACGCCCGGCATCTTGTCCGCATTGAGCGGAAGGATGTGCTGCACGCGCATGATCGCGTACGTCAGCACGAGGCCGACCGCGTTGAACACGAGCATCGCGGTCGTGTACTGCACCCAGTTCTGCTCGCGTTTCTCGTCGATTCCGCTTGCGCGATACACGAGGCGTTCGATCGGCCGCATCACCGGGTCGAGGAAGGTCCGCTCGGCGCAGAAGAGCCGGCGCATGTAGAGTCCGAGCGGCTTCGTCACCGCCAGGATCAGCAGGAAGTAGACAGCGATCTTGAGCAGCTCGACGGCGCTCATAACTCCTCCGGTCGGAGCAGCGCGTAGAGCAGGTAGATCAGCGCGAGCACCGCGAGCGCGAGGCCGACGATCGTTTCGAATGTCATGGCTGCCTCACACCTTGTCGCACGCGCGCGTGTACCAGACCGACGCGGCGAACAGGACGACGGTCAATGCGATGAAGATCAAATCCCACATTCGGACTCCTTCAGAACGTCACCACGGCGGCGATCACCAGTGTCTGGTCGCTTGCCGGCCCCGACCGCCAGATGGAAGCCGAGCGGTTTCGCATCGGGAACGATTTCGATGGCGGCGAGAACGGTTCCCGGGATGAAGTTCTCGTGATTCGAGGGCGGTTCGGGCCGTAAGCGAGCGAAGATCGATGAAACCGCTGAAAGACCCTGCGGACACCGGCGTTGCAAAGACGAGGGTGACGAGAGCGGCGCTGGTGTGTTTCACCGTGGTGTCTGCGGTGGATGGCGGGCGAACAGCGAGGGCGCAGCGACCCATGCCAGCAGCAGGACGTCGCGAACCGCCGGTTTCATCGGCGTTCCGGTCAGGGCGAACCACCCCTTGCCGAGGTGCGAGGCGGTCATGATCTCGGCGGCGATGTCGAGCAGGAGCCATGCGATGCCGACGAGCAAAGCGTGATCGACCGTGCAGTGGCGCGCGGTCAGTCTGATGTACAGAAATGCCGCGACCACGATCGCGCCGATTTTCGTCGCTACGGCTCCAGGAGGCGAAATCGGATCGAGTGCGACGTGGGCCGCGAGGACCGTGATCGCAGCGAGGACCCAGAACAGAAACGCGAGAGCCGCCGTGACGAGCGGCGAGTGGCGCGCGTCCGGAAAGGCTCGGGCGGAATGAGTCATGGTCGTCATCTCGACCTCCTGACTCTTCCAACACACTGCGTCCCGGGGTGAACCCAAGAAAATGCCAAGGGTCACCGGTGCGCTTGCTAAATGGTGGCTTAAGAGTTCGTTAAGACACCGGCTCGGCGATGAAGCGGTATCCGACCCACGGCTCGGTCACGATGTAGCGCGGCGAGGAGGGATCGGGCTCGATCTTCTTGCGCAGAGAGCTCATGTGGACGCGCACCGTGTCGGGCGTCGTTCCCGGCGCGTCGCGCCACACACGGGCGATGATGTGCTCCATGAACATCGGTTTTCCGGCGTTGGATGCGAGCAGCTCGAGCAGCGCGTACTCGGTCGGGGTGAGGTGGATCTCGCGCGAGCCCTGCGTGACGCGGCGCCGCTCGAGATCGATCGTGAGATCCTCGAAGTGGAGCGTCGTCGCCGATGCGCTGCTCGTGCGCCGCAGTTGCGCGCGGATGCGTGCGAGCAGCTCCGGCACCGAGAACGGCTTCGTCACGAAGTCGTCGGCGCCGAGGTCGAGCGCGCGGATCTTGTCGGCGTCGTTGCCGCGGACGGACAGGACGATGATCGGCGTTCGCGAGGTCGCGCGAATCGCGGAGATCAGCTCGAAGCCGTCCGATCGCGGCATCGCCAGATCGGTCAGCACGAGATCGGGCGCGCGCGTCTCGAAGCTGCGCAATCCGTCGCGGCCGTCTGTCGCCGCCGTCGTCGTGTAACCCTGCGCGCGAAGCTCGTTCGACAGCGATTCGCGGATCGCAGGGTCATCGTCGACGACGAGAACGACCGGCGTCACGCTCATGCGTGTTCCGCCACCGGCAGCAGCGCGGCGGGAAGGTCGACGCGCGCGACCGTGCCTCCGCCCGGCCGCGGGGTGATGGCGATCGTGCCGCCGTTCGCGGCCGCGAGACTGCGCGCGATCTCCAGGCCCAGGCCGCGCTGCGCGATATCAGCCGTCGCGCTTGCCACAACGTTCCCGTTGCTGTCGGCGACGCCCGGGGGTACACCAGGGCCGCGGTCGAGCACCTCCAGCCGTACCTGTGCCGCGTCCATCGGATGCCGTCGTGCCACGATCTCGATCGCTTCACCCGCGGGCGACACGCGATGCGCGTTCTCGATCAGATTCACCAGAATTTCCAGAACGAGCGACGGATCGACATTCAGATCGGGACAATCATCGTCCACAGTCACTTTGACCGGCCGCGACTGATCGACGAGCGGAAGGTTCTCGCGGACCGCGCGAAAGAGATCGGCAGGGGGCGTCGGCTCGCGTCGCGGCTTCGCCTTTCCGGCCTCGAGACGCGCCATCGCCAGAAGATTGTCGATGCGCCGCCGCAATCGGCTCGTCTCGTCGGCGATGCCGCTCACCGCCTCGAGCAGGGCCGGATCCGACGCTGCTTTTCTCTTCAGCGCTTCGATGTGGATCGTGATCGCTGTGAGGGGCGTCGTCAGGTCGTGCGAGATGGCGCGCAGCAGCGACGTCTTCAGCGCGTCGCTCTCGCGCAACCCCTGAATGTGCGCATTCTCTTCGATGAAGCGCTCGCGCTCCACGGCGAGCGCGACGAGCCTCGACGCCGATTCGAGGGCCTGCCGCGACGCTTCCGTGCCGCGCGCGACGAGCGCGCCGGTCGTCCGTCCGCCGACGATCAGAGGTAGATACGCATCGCGCCCGAGCGGTGAGGGGAGCTCGAGCGGCTCCTTGTGGCGGCCGACGCCGGCGATCAGATCTTCGATCTCGTCCGGCTTGTCGCCGCTCCACCAGATCACGTTCTGCCGGTAGGGGCTGCCGTCGAAGAGAACGAGTCCTCCGGCGCGCGCGCCGAGGAGCGTGAGGGCGCGGCCGGCGGCTTCGCCGAGAGCGCCGATGCGATTCGTCGCCGTGAAGAGATCGATGCTCAGCCCGTAGAGAGTTTCCAGCTCGCTTCGCCGCTGCTCCGCATGCTCCGCCTGCGTCCGTGCCGCAATGACGAGACGGCTGACCGTCACCGAGGCGACGAGAAATGCCGCGAGCGCGAACCAGTTTGCCGGCTCCGCGATCGTCAGCGTGTACAGCGGCTCAAAGAAGAAGAAGTTGTAGCAGAGCGTGGCGGCGATCGACGCAATCGTTCCGAGCGGCAGCCCGCCCCACATCGATGCGAACAGGACGACGATGAGGTAGGCGAAGCCCACTGCGCTCGGGTTCAGCCCGGCGAGGCTGCTGAGCGCGGTCACGATCGTGATTGCGGCGAACGCACCGGCCCAGATGACGATCTTCCTCAGCCGCGGCGTCATGGGAGAAGAAGTGAAACACAGATCGGCAGCGACGGAGATAAAGAGGATCTAAACCCGTAAGGTCGTTTCACGGGGGTGCCGGTGGAGGGCGTGAGTCGTGATACCAGACGCCGCGCACGTTTCAACTCACGTTCGGCGGGCGGTTCTGGGTCGTACAATGCTCATGGGCCGATGCTGAAGCCACGCACATCGATCATCGTTCTGTGCATCGCCGCGGTCGTGGCGGTGGCGCTGATTCCTGGCCTGTCGATCGCATGGGCGGCGGTGCTGATTTCGATCGGCATCGCAGCGCCCGATCTTCTCGTTCGTCCCGGAGCGCCCCGAGACGGCCGCCATGTCCTCTCTGCCGCACTCCGCGCGGCCATTCCTCTCCGTGCGCCGCCCGCCTTCTTCGCGTAGCGCGTCGCCGTCGATTGCTGTTTGCGCGGAGGAGATGTGTCTCTCAAGAAAATACTTGCCCAGCTACTCGTCTATGCAGTTCTCGAAGTGGGCGCCATCGGCGGCGTGCCGATGACTCCCGACAAGATCCGCGAAATCCTGCAGATGATGAATCGAGCCCGTGCCGAGCACGTTGTGAAGACCGAAAGCGGTGCTGGCGTCGGGCGCGCGAACCGGTGACATCAGCGCCGGATATCATCCGCCTTCCTTCACCTTGAACGACGTTCGTTCCAGGACACCGGCATCGCGAGCGACGCGCCGCAATGTCTCGATCGCATTCGCCGTCTGCTCGACCTCCACCGTGATGTAGAGAAACCCCGGGCCGGTTCCGGAGGCGACGAGGCGGCCGACATGCTCGCGCTCGATCCGGTCCTCGATGGATCGCTGCAACGCGAGATCGGCGGGCGCCGGCTCGTCCTGCGGCAACCGCACATCCATCTCGATCCGCGGCTTCGTAGATACCTCCGATGCGACGTCGTGAATGAGATCGGTGGCGGGCTTCTCGGCTTTGGCACAACCGATCAAGAGCAGGAAGAGGATCGCCCGTCGCACCCGGTCATCATCCGATGTTGCAGCGTTAGCAGCATGTTACGTTTTCGAGGCGGGCGGATCTTACATTTTTGCCCTCTTGTACAGATCACCCGGCTCCGATGTACTACGCGAGTCCAACGGAAAAAAGGAGGAACACATGCGCGACCGCGCTCTCGTGGCTGCCCTGGTAGTTTGTCTCGTCATTCCCGCCGCAGCTTTCGCACAAAGGAATTCCAACGGTCTGCTGGCTGAGGCATCAGACAAAGGAGCCGCCGGGGTCACCGTCGACTTCGGAGATGGACCGCTGGAGATTCAGGCGTACTCATTCGGCGTCGACGCAGTGCTCGGAACGGACGGAGGAGGAGGTGGTGGAGCAGGAAAAACCAAGTTCCAGGACTTCCACTTCACCAAATCGGTCGACAAGTCTTCGCCAGTGCTCTTCCTGAGCTGCGCCAACGGGAAACATTACGCGCAGGTCACCATACAGGCTCGCAAGGCCGGCAAGGGCCAGCAGGAGTTCCTGATCGTCAAAATGAGCGACGTCCTCATCACTTCGGTTTTGGTATCCAGCGGCGGCGACTTCCCGACCGAATCAATCTCTCTGAACTACGCAAGGATCGAGTTCAGCGTCCAGTAGTCCGGACCTCAACTCAACAGGCGCGCCACCACGGCATCCGCGTGAATCTTCGTCGTATCGAAGAACGGGATGCCGTGGTGTTCCTGCTCACGCAGAATCAGAACGACGTGCCGTGGCGGCGAGCCGTGCGGCATTGAGACATCAGTCGATGCCGATCTCGTCGGCGTAGCACCACTTCCACGACTCGCCCGGCTCGAACGACTGCATGACCGGATGCTTCGTGCGATGAAAGTGCTTCGTCGCGTGCTTGTTCTTCGACGAATCGCAGCAGCCGATGTGGCCGCAGTGCAGGCACCGGCGCAGATGAACCCAGGTGTCGCCGGTTTGCAGGCACTCCTGGCAGCCTTTGGCGCGAGGCGGCGCATTTTCCGGTGATTTGAGGTGGTCGCAGATTGCGGGCACGGTGAACTCCTTCTCTCGAGCGCGTTGCGGTCCCGGTGTCCTTTGTCCGCCGCGGCGTCGTAAGTCGTATGACAGAAATCGAGTTGAAGCGTGTCGCGCGTGTCCCACCACTCGCGCAGCCGAAGGGCGGGCCAGTCGCTCATGGGTGCGGCAGCATAGTCCAGCAGTCGGAGCGGGCATCCTGCCCAGCTCCGCCGCGTGATTTTCGAGTGATCGGGCGCGACGCCCGCTCTCCTGTCAGCCGTTCACCGGCACGCGCTTCCAGAATCCGTCTTTCTCTTCCCAGTTGTAGCGCGGCTTGCCGTCGACTTTGTGGATCGTCGCGTCATCCATCACGAGCTTGTTTCCGTCATCCTTCATGAAGAAGTCGACGTCGACCGTCTGCCCGTCGCCGGACTTGAAGTCGGTGCACGCGAAGTACGTCTTCTCATCGAGGCGGGAGAGCCTTTCGCGGTGAACGTGGTCGAGCTTCAAATCCCACGTCTTGTTCTCCGGCTTGTCGAACAGCTTGTAGACGCCGTCCTTTTCCTGCGCGGCGATCGCCGCCTTGATCGCTGACTCGAGGTCGTCGATCGAATAGCCCTTCTTCTCGACCTTCTTGTTCTGCGGATGTTCCGGGTGCTCCTGCGCGACGGACTGCGCCGCGATCAGAACGACAACCGAAAGCAGAGTCACGACTCGTTTCATGACGGCCTCCATTTCGCGAAGGACGGAAGAGTACCGCAACGCGCGGAAGTCTCAACGTCGCATCGCGAAGAACGCTGCTCCGGCGAGCGCGATGGCGAGCAGCGCGAGCATGCGCGCGTCGAGCGCCGGAACGGTCGATGCCGCGGCAACGACGTTCAGCGTTGCCGTCGCGGCCGAAGCGCTCGGCGGCGTGTTCGATGTCGTGAGGCCGCCCGCCGCGAGCGTGTTGCCGTAACTCCCGGCGGTGCTGCTCGACACGGCAACGGAGACCGTGCACGAACTGCTGGCCGGGATGGATCCGCCGCTGAGCGACACGGAGCTCGCGCCGGCCGCCGCAGTGACCGTGCCGCCGCACGTCGTCGCCGCCGCCGGTGACGTTGCGTTGACGAGACCGGTCGGATACGTGTCTGTGAATGCGGCGCCGGTGGCCGCGAATGCGTTGCTGTTCGTCAGCGTGAACGTCAGCGTCGACGGCGTGTCCTGCGGAACGCTCGCCGGTGCGAATGCTTTCGACACCCCCGGTGCGGCTCCCGCCGCCACGGTCACGGGCAGTGTTGCCGTGTCGCCGCAGACTCCGTTCAGACTCGGACTCGTTGCCGTTGCCGAGCCTCTTCCTTCCAGAGTGAAAGGGCCCGCCACGCCGCCGACCGTGTACGTGATGTGGAATGTTCCCACGTCCCCCTGGACCGTGGTCGGAAAGGGACCGGCGGCGAACGAGAATGCCTGGTATCCAGCCGGAGGCGCCGCAACGCACGCCGGCTGGGCAATTGTCGTCGCCGTGCCGGATACAGGGCTGCCATTCACGGTGCCGTCATAAGTGGCCGAGACGACGGTCCAACCCGCCGGGACGTACACGGTGAGCTCCGCCTGCCCGTTCGTTGCCGTCGGCGGGTCCGTGATGCCCTGGAACCTCCATACGTAGTCGTACGTGGCGTTCTGACCGATCGTGACCGCGGCAGGGCCGGTGAGGGAAATGATGCCGCAAGCGATGGCAAGGAGAGTCACGGTGACGATCAATGAGCGCACTGCCGTACGTTTCCACGATTTCATCGACGGGCCTCCAGCGGAAATCACGACACGACTGCTTCCGCAGTCTACACGATGATGGAAAGACGTCCTTGCGCGCCGGACCGGCATGAACGCGATGCCGGCGAGTCTCAGCGCGGGCGGCAATGCCACCGCCCTCCGGAGCAGCATCGAAGGTTTGCCGATGTGTCGATTTCGCGGCGCCTCGTTCGACGCTAAAGTAGGGCGAGGATTCACACCCGCTCAGGGAAGCAGAAAAACGGCGTGGGAGTGACGAGATCTCGCAGCAAGGAGGATTGAGTGGCGACATCGAGCAAGAAATCCGTGTGGATCGGACGGGTGATTACGGGTCTGGCGGCTGCCCCTTTCGTGCTGAGCGCATTCATGAAGTTCAAGGGCGGGCCCGAGTTGACGCAGGGCATGGCTCACCTCGGATTGCCCGAGAAGCTGATCATCCCGCTCGGGATTCTCGAGATTTCGTGCATCGTGATCTATCTGATTCCGGCGACATCCGTCCTGGGTGCGATTCTCATGGCGGGATACATGGGCGGCGCGATCTGCACGCACCTGCGAGTCGGCGATCCGTTCTACCTCCAGATCGCGATCGGAATCGTCATCTGGCTCGGACTCTACCTCCGCGAGGATCGGTTGAGAGCCCTCATCCCGCTGAGAAAGCCAAAGCAAGAAGCTGACTGACCTGACTCTATGCCCCACGTCATCCTTCAGGATGACAGCGGACGCCGCTTCACCAACGCAAACGACGCGCGGTTTCGCGTCCCATCGCTGACTCGACGGAAGGGCCTCAACAAAAAGTTCTTCGAGGCAGTCGCAGCGCGTCTGCAGAAGGAACAACCGCCCTCGGATGTCCGCATCGAAGAGGTGGACAAGCGGTAGCAGTGCAACCAGCGACGACCCACCGAGCGACTCGTCGGCAGCGGCGCGCGCGGCAAAAAACAAAACGCCGGCGCGATGGCTCGCGTGGAGAGGAAAGAATTTGGTGGAGGCGACGGGAGTTGAACCCGCCTAGGGTGTTGTGGAATCAGTAACTTACCGAAAACACTCGAGCGCTACAACCGCCGAAATCGCCCGAAATTCCGGCTCGACGTTCTACACACGCGGAGATCGCGACTTTGCCGATTGGCGCTCGACAGTTCTTTCACGATTCCGCTCAGCGACGAACGACGAGTCATCGCTTCCGTAGATGAAGATGCGGCCAACCAGCTTCTCGTTTTCAACTTGCGCCCAACCCCTCCCGCAGCCGTCATCCGTGTCAGATTGTCCCCACCAGCTCCATTCGAAAAACGTGACGCCGCCAATTCGTCGAAGACGTCCGTCCATGCCTCCAGAAATGGTTCCGAACTGAAAGGACCCTTGGCCGTCAGGCTCGATCTTGATGTAGCCGGGAACGACAAGATCCACGTAATCCTGATCCCATACTTCCATGTGGCGGATGCGCCAGCGTCCGATGAATGGTCTTAGAGCGGCGTTCATGCGATATGTCGGGAGCGGTGGCGACTGCGCTGTCGATTAGTGTGTTGACCGCTCGAGGCGTTCGACACGCGTCGCCAAGTCCGAGACGGTATCTTCGAGCGTCCGCTGCGTCTCCTCCAGCGCGCGAACTCTGCGGTCGAGTTCTGCGTGGGAGAACTTGATCATCGCCTGCGTCTCTGCAAAGCCGCGTTCCAATCGCTCTTGCAGTTCGCTGGTTTTGCGTTCGACTTTCTCGTCGACTTGCGCGACCGCTTCAGCGAGAAGATCGAATCGAGGCTGGATTCGTTCGACGGCCGCATCGAAATGGCGACGCGTCTCGGTGTGCGCGTTTGCGTTCTCCTGGCGAACGCCTGCGATCGACGCATCTACGTGGCGACGCGTCTCGGTGTGCGCGTTTGCGTTCTCCTGGCGAACGCCTGCG
>Ga0210377_10001001_pt1 | contig 26479 bp, 23 predicted proteins | sample PLM4_65_b1redo_FD_155480 | JGI IMG/M metagenome (GOLD analysis project Ga0210377, IMG submission 155480) | Groundwater sediment microbial communities from an aquifer in East River, Colorado, USA - PLM4_65_b1 redo | ecosystem: Environmental > Terrestrial > Soil > Riparian zone | place: USA: East...
TCCGCCTCCTGAGCTTTGAGAAGATTTCGGGAATAGGCGCGATGCATGGCGACGAAGCGGCGCTGATAGATCACGAGCCCCGCGCCGAGGGCGGCGAGGAGGACAACGACGGTAAGGACACCGGCGGCGAAGGCCCATAAAAGCGTTGCGGGAGAATTGGGCACCAAACTCCTCGGGCGATGAGCACACTTGAGACGATATTCACGACCGCCCTGACCTCGAACATCGACACGAGCACGGCCGGGGAGTCCCCGATCAGCATCCGTCCTAGCGGCCCGAGAGTAACTCCGGCTCCGTACCGAAGGGATAATCCCGCGCAGATCCAGAACCAATCTCGCTGGAGGAGATTGCCCTGCTCGTGCCGGATGAGCAGCAGCAAGGTAGCCAGACTCGCCGCGACGATGAGTATCGACTCAATCGGTCCCCGCAGCAGGCTGAATGTCGTCAGACTTTCGACGAAGGCGACCAGGACGATCACGGTCACCACGAAGGCCGCCGCCAAAACCCGCAGTATGCGGCGGCCGCGGTCACGGTGCCAATAGGACAGCGCAAACAACAGCGTGCCCACTTCGATTGGCGCGGCCAGATAGCTCATCCAGTGGTTGTTCTGCTGACGGAGCGCGTAGACGAGCATCACTCCGTCGATCATTAACCCGATGAGCGCCCAGGCAACGATCCACCGACGAGCCTCCGAAAGCTTCCTCCCTTGTCGTAGCCCTGCTAGCAGAACGAGTACCTTCGAGGCAGAGGAGACATAGGACAGGGGAGGAATCGCCATCGGCGCCTACGAATTCAGAGAATTGGCTGTGCCACAAATGGGAGGACAAAGGAAGCAATCCTCCATTACAACGCCCTGCACCTGATCATTTCCGTCGTTATCCACGCCTACGAGGATCAGGGTGTCCTGGCTGGCTGCGTTGCGGCCGTAATAATACCGCAGTCCGGCGCACCCCGGCTGGGCCAGCAGATCATCGAGGTCCTTCCGGAGAAACAGTCCGCCCTTATGCGTCCTCTTCACGGATCTCCGGGCCTGGTCGGCGGCGTCGTTCAGTGTGATGCGATGGCTTTTCGGAGCGGGGAGTGCCATGGGACGCTCTCTTGTGAAGGATAGCTGGTGGGGGCAACGCGACGCGCAACGTTGCCCCACTCTCCCCGGGAGGGCAAGGGTACTCGCAATTCGCACCTATGAGATCTTATAGGTGCCCACCTATAAGATCTCATAAGGAAAACCCGCTTATGAGATGTCATAGGTTGCTTCCCTGGTCTCCGCGTTCCGAGATTGCCCGCATGTTCTATCCCCCGCATCGCTCCGGGCTCTCGTTCATGCGCGTGCTGGCTCCCTCGGTCGGCCCGGGCGACCGTACCGCCATCCGGGTCGAGATCCAGAACCTCGGGCTCGAGATGTCCCGCAACGTCACCGTCGCGCTCGCCGACCCGGCCGAGAAGAGCTCCGCGGGCATCGTGATGCGAACCCTGGGTGACTTGCCGGTCGGCGCCCTGGCGGAGGCCGAGCTGGCGCTCGGCTACGCCATCACCGACAGCACCCGCCTCGCCTCGCTCACCGTGGCGGTATTCCCGCGGCACTCTCCCATCCCCGGCTGATTCGCCGAGGGGAGGCCCCAATTATTCTCTTTGCCGGACTGGGCGGCTATCGGGAGGATCCGGATCATCCGACGAAAGATCCCGGCAAGGTCACCATCAAGTGCGCCGAGAGTGCGGAGGATCTCGAGGCGGCGCGCTACCTGATTCTGGCGCACGCCGCCTCGCTGCGCGAGCACCCCGGCTCGGACCAGGTGCTCGCCGATGCCGAATCCCTCCCCGGCCACTACGCGCCTCCGCGGGGGCGGATCTACCTGGCCCGGCTCGACGGAATGCCGGCGGGGTGCGTCGCCTTGAGGCCGCTCGACGATGCGGTGGGAGAGGTCAAGCGGATGTTCGTCCTGTCCACCGCGCGGAGACTCGGCGTCGCGCGGGCGCTGATGGAACGGCTGCTCGCCGATGCACCGCGCATGAACTACCGCACCATCCGGCTCGGGACCTTGCAGGAGATGACCGCCGCCCAGGCACTCTACCGCCAGCTCGGATTCGTGCAGATCCCCCGATACCGTCCGGACGAAATGGTCGATACCGTCTTCTTCGAACGCCAATTGCCGACCTGAGCCATTCTTCCCGCTCACGCCTCACGTCTCACGTCTCACCAGGTAAGGTCGTGTTTCTTGATCGGCAGCGAGCGGATCCGCTTGCCGGTGGCCTCGAAGATGGCGTTGCAGAGGGCCGGAACCACCGGCGGCAGCGCCGGCTCACCCAGTCCGGTCGGCGGAAATGACGTCTTGACGAAGTGCACCTCGACCGGCGGCGCCTGAGTGAGCCTGAGCAGCGGGAAATCATGGAAGTTGCTTTGCACCGCCCGGCCCTTCTCGATCGTAATCTCCTGCGCCAGCGCCTCGGCGATCCCATCCAGCACCGAGCCCTGCACCTGATTCTCGGCGTTGCTCGGGTTGATGACTTCGCTGCCGATGTCACCGGCCACCCAGACCTGTTCCACTTTGACCACGCCCTGCCGGCTCACGCTCGCCCGCACCACCTCGGCGAAGTGCCCCCGGTGGCTGTAATGGAACGCCACCCCCATGCCGCTGCCCTTCGATCGCTGCCGGTTGGCCCAGCCTGATTTTTCGGCCACCAGCTCGAGCACACCGCGCATCCTGGCCGCGTCCATACCCTCCCCGGCCTGGCCCCCGGCCAGCAGATCGAGGCGGAACTGGACCGGGTCTTTCCCCGCCGCGTGCGCCAGCTCGTCGATGAACGACTGGATGACGAATGCCACCCCATTGCTGGTCGGCGCCCGCAAAAAGCCGGTCGGCACCACCGGCGGCATGACCGAGGCGTCGAGCACGTAATTGGGGATGAAGCGCTGGGGGAACTCGGTCGGCCCGATGCTCGCGCCCTGAGCGAAGCGCTCGCCTTCTCCGAACGTAACGAAGTGATTGCGCCAGGCCACCAGCTTGCCGGCCGCATCCACACCGCCCTTGAGGTGGTGGAAGCCGGCGGGACGATAAAAGTCGTGCCGGGTGTCGTCCCCCCGGGTCCACAACAGCTTGACCGGCACACCGACCTGCTTCGCGATCGCGGCGGCTTCGATCATGTAGTCGTTGTTGAGCCGCCGGCCGAACCCGCCACCGGTGCGCGTCAGGTGGATGGTGATGTCGGCTTCCGCAATGCCCAGGGTGCTGGAGACCAGCGTCCGGCCTCTTTGGGGCGATTGCGTGGGAGCCCAGATCTCGAGCTTGCCGTCCTTGAAGTGCGCCGTACAGTTCTGGGGCTCCAACGGCGCGTGGGCCAGGAACGGATAGAAATACTCGGCACCCACCACCTTGGCGGCGCTGCCGAGGGCCGTCTCCAAATCCCCGTCCTTCCGGAGCGACCGATGAGGCGGCTGTTGCGCCAGCTCGGCCGCCAGACGGGCAAAACCGGCGCTGCCATGCTCCGCCGCCGGGCCTTCCTTCCAGCGCACCACGAGTTTTTCGCGTGCTTTTCCCGCGGTCCACCACGAGTCCGCCACGATGGCCACGCCCCCCAGCAGCCCATTGAGTGCCGGACCTCCCTCCACCACGAACGCATGGCGGACCCCGGCGTGCGCCTTGATCACCTCGAGGTTGGCGCTCTCGACCGAGCCCCCGAACACCGGACACTTCTCGAACACGGCATAGAGCATTCCGGGCATCGAAACGTCGATGCCGTAGAGCGGCGTCCCGGTCACGATCGCGTGGTTGTCCACTCCGCGCATCGGTTTGCCGATGATCTTGAAATCCTTGGGGTCCTTCAGCGGGACTTTGTCGAGCGCGGGCGCCGGCAGCGTCGCGGCCTTCGCCAACAGGGTCCCGTAGCGGGCGCTTCGTCCGCTGGACCTGTGATAGACCACGCCCGATGCGGTCTCGCACTCCGCGTCCGGCACCCCCCAGGTCGCCGCCGCCGCGGAGACCAGCACGGCACGGCCGGCGGCGCCTACCCGGCGCATTGGTAGCCAGTGATTGGGCGTGGCGGTGCTCCCTCCCGCCGTTTGGCTGGAAAACCGGGTGGTGTCGAGCGGAGCTTGCTCGATCCGGACGTCCTTCCAATCCACGTCCAGCTCGTCTGCGATGATCATTGGCAGCATCGTCTTGACGCCCTGGCCGATTTCCGGATTCTGCGCGATGATGGTGACGATGCCGTTCGGCATAATGCGGATGAACGCGTTCAGCTCCGGCGTCGATTGCGCCGCCAGCGCCCCGCCGAAGCGCCGCAACGAGCTGCCGAGCAGAATGCCCCCGCCCGCGATGGCGGTGACGCGAAGGAACTCGCGGCGGGAGACGCGCCGGGTGGTTTTCATGATGCCTCCCTGGGCGTGTCGCCCGGTGAGCCGGCCCCGACGGCCGGCAGCGTCGCAGCCCGGTGGATTCCCTGCCGGATTCTGAGGTAGGTGGCGCAGCGGCAGAGGTTCCCGTTCATCGCGGCGTCGATGTCGGCATCGGTCGGCTTCGGCGTCTTGGCAAGGAGTGCCGCGGCCGACATGAGCTGGCCCGCCTGGCAGTAGCCGCATTGGGGCACGTCGAGCTCTTCCCAGGCCCGCTGCAACGGGTGGGTCCCATCGGGAGAGAGTCCCTCGATCGTCGTGATCTCGGCCCCCCGAACCGCGGACACCGGAAGCACGCACGACTTTGTCGCGACGCCCTTCACATGCACCGTGCATGCTCCGCACTGGGCCACGCCGCATCCGTACTTGGTGCCTTTGAGATCGAGGACGTCGCGCAGCACCCACAGCAGGGGCATCTCGGGTGCGACGTCCACCGTCGCCGACTTTCCGTTGACTTTAAAGCTGACGGGCATGGCGTGCCGTGCCTCCGTTGGATACGCGAAACTGGCAGGACCTTATCGTACGGTCACCAGCGCCGAATCCGCAAGCGGGCGGCGGAAAAGGCTGGTATGCTTAAAGCTCGGTCTCACCCGGGGAGTCCCAAAATGAGGCGGTTGCTCGGGTCGGTCCTGGCTGCCGTGGCACATCTCCCTTCGGTAGCGGCGCAGACCGGCCCCCCGGTCAACGATTTGCCCAATCCCTACCGGACCGTCGAAGGCTGGGCCCGGATGCCGGCGGGGAGATCATGGGGTTCGACCAGCGCGGTCGAGATCGACAAGGACGGCCGGAGCGTTTGGGTCGCCGAGCGCTGCGGCGCCAACAGCTGCGCCGGATCGAACCTCGATCCGATCCTCAAGTTCGATTCGACCGGGGCGCTGGTAAAGAGCTTCGGCGCCGGGCTGATCCTATCCCCCCACGGCATCTTCGTGGACCACGACGGCAACGTGTGGGTCACCGACTGCGCCTGCACCGGAAGTGCGGAACAACGAAACACTGCCGGCAAGGGCCACCACATCTTCAAATTCAGTCGGGACGGCGCGCTCCTCCTCACCCTCGGCAAGGCCGGCGGCGCCCGGGAGCCTGAGTTTTTCTACCAGCCGAACGACGTACTGGTGGCCCCGGATGGCAGTATTTTCGTCGCCGAGGGACATTCTTCGGCTGCCACCGCGAACGCGCGGATCCTGGTCTTTGGAAAGGATGGGAGCTTTCAGAGAGCCTGGGGAACCAAGGGCGGCGGACCGGGGCAGATGGATCAGCCCCACGCGCTCGCCATGGATTCGAAGGGCCGGCTGTTCGTCGGGGATCGGAGCAACAATCGCATTCTGATCTTCGATCAGCGCGGGAACCTGCTGGACGCATGGTCCCAGTTCAGCCGGCCGAGCGGGATCTGGATCGATAAGGACGACACCATCTACGTCGCCGACTCCGAATCGGGCTCCGTCAACCCCGCCCATGGCGAGTGGAAGCGGGGAATCCGGATCGGAAGCGCCCGGGACGGCACGGTGACGGCATTCATTCCCGACCCCGCGGTGAACGCGACCAATACGAGCGCGGCGGAGGGTGTGGCGGTGGACGCCAGGGGCAACATCTACGGCGCGGAAGTGGGCCCGAGAACGTTACGCAGGTACGTCAAGCCATAAGGGGGTAGGTATGGACGTCAAGCAGGCGGTGTCGCGCCGGGGATTCGTCGGCGGAGTGACCGGAGCCCTGGGCCTCCTGACTCTCGATCCAAGAAAGCTCCTCTCCCAGGGCGTGAGTCAGGCTCCGCGCCCCCAGAGAGCAACCGCCGACGAGTACGACCTCCTGGCCAAGCTCGCCAACAACGAGAATCCCTACGGCCCGCCCGAATCGGTGCTCAAGGCGATGACCAACGCCTTCAAGTATGCCAACCGGTATGGGTATCCTGATGGAGGGATCGTCGAGGCGATTGCAAAGCATCACGGCGTCCCGGCCGAGAATGTGATGCTGGGCGCGGGCTCCGGCGAGATCCTCGACGTGGTCGGCACCACGTTCCTCATGGACGACAAGAAGATCGTCGGCCCCGAGGTGTCGTACGACGTGCTCTACCAGCACGTCACCGCGCTCAAAGCCGACCAGATCAAGGTCCCCCTGCTCCCCGATTTCCGGCAGGACATCCCCGGCATGATCGCCGCGGTCAAGGCCAACTACCGGCAGGTCGGCTTCGTCTACCTCTGCAGCCCGAACAACCCGACCGGCCGGATCGTGACCAGGCAGGAGGTGGCCCAGCTCCTGGACGGTATCCCGTCCGACGTGCCGGTCCTGATCGACGAGGCCTATTTCCATTTCGTGGACGACCCGAACTACGCCACGGCGGTGCCCTACGTCCTGCAGGGACGTCAGGTCATCGTGGCGCGCACTTTCTCGAAGATCTCCGCCCTCGCCGGCATGCGGCTGGGGTATGGCATCGCGCCGAGAGCGCTGATCCAGCAAATGCGGCCCTACAGCTCGGGTAGCATCAACGCGATCGTGAAATGGGGTGGGGTCGCGGCGCTGGCCGATACCACCTCGCAGGCATGGGTGAAGAAGACCACGCTCGCCCTCAGGACCAAGACGGCCGCCGAGCTGACCGCCCATGGGTATGCCGTAGTTCCCTCGGACGCGAACTTCTTCCTGGTGCACATCCGGCGGCCGGTGCAACCGGTCGTCGCGGAGTTCCGGAAGAAGGGCGTGCTGGTGGGCCGGCCGTTCGCGGGGCTGCCCGAGCACATCAGGGTATCGATCGGCACCGGGGACGAGATGAGCCGGTTCATGGTGGCGTTCAAGGAGATCTTCCCGGCCGGGAAAGCGGTGGGCAATGGATGAGACGTGAAGCGTGAGAGGTAAGAAGTGAGAGGTGAGTCGTAACCCTCTCACGTCTCACCGCTCACCTCTCACCGCAGTTCAGATCTCCCCGCGCTGCGCCAGCGCCGCGATCCGCTCGCCCGCACGGAACGCCAGGGCCATGATCGTCATGGTCGGCTGGCCGCGGCCTGACGTGACCATGCTGCTCCCGTCGCACAAAAACAGGTTGCGAACGTCGTGGGTCCGGTGGTCGGTGTCGATCACCGAAGTGGTCGGATCCTTGCCCATGCGGCAGGTGCCCAGCAAGTGGGCGGTGAAGGTGGCCGTCTCGGCGGGATAGTCCACCCACTTCTTCTGCGCTCCGGCGGCATCGAGAATCTCCATCGACCGGTCGAGCAGGAACTGGGAGATCTTCAGGTCGTCGGGGTGGTCGTCATAGGTCACCCGGATGGCCGGGAGGCCCCAGGCGTCCTTCACCGTGGGGTCGAGGCTGATGCTGTTGGACGGAACCGGCAGCGACGTCGTATGTCCTGCCAGCAGCATCGATCGATTGAAATAGTCCCCGACCATCCGCTTGTACTCGCTGCCCCACCTCGGCGCGTCGTCCGGCAGACCGCCGAGCGCCCACGTAATGGGGTACTTCTGAAACCGCGCGTCGATGCCGCCCCCGCCGTAATAACCGCGCTTCGGGTCGCTGTCGTAGAAATCGTGCAAGAGTCGGGTGACCTGAATGCTCCGGTACTCGTTCAGCTCGTGCTCGAAAAGCCCGAAGGCCCCTGCGCCGACATTGAACATCAGGGTTTTCCCGACCCGGCCACTCGAATTGGCGAGTCCGTGCGGAAACCGGTTCGATTCCGACATCAGGAGCAGGCGGGGCGTCTCGGCGCCGTTGGCGCACAGCACCACCGCCTTGGCCCGCTGCAGATGCTCCTGCTTCTGTGCATCGAAATAGGTCACCCCGATCGCTCGGCCGCGGGCGTCGATTTCGACCTTTCGCACGTAACTGTTGGAGCGGATCTCACACTTGCCGGTAGCTTCGGCAACCGGGATGACCGAGGCCAGACTCGAGCTCTTGGCGTTGTATTCGCAGCCGAATTGCATGCAATAGCCGCAGTGCTGGCAGGCGTTCCGGCCGTTGAAGGGGCGGGAGAGGATCGCCACCGGCGCGGACTGCGGGTGCAGGCCGAGCTTCCTGGCCCCGCGCTCGAAGAGAACCCCGGCTGATTTGACCGGCATCGGCGGCAGCGGATAGGGCCGGGAGCGAGGCGGATCGAACGGTCCCGGCTCACCTGAAACCCCAATCTCCCAGTCCACCTTGGTGTAGTAGGGTTCCAGGTCGGCATAGCTGATCGGCCAGTTCTGCAGGTCGGCGCCTGGAATGCCGCCCAGGCGGCTTCGCTCGATAAAATCGATCTCGTGCAGCCGCCAGAAATTGGCGGTGAAGTGCACGCTGCTGCCGCCTACCAGTCGCGCGTAGAGGAGCTCTCCCGCGCCGACCTTCGCCTCTTCCTTGTCGGTCTTCCGCCAGGACACCGGGCTCGGATTGGAGATGCCGTTGTTGAAGAGGTACTTGAATTCGTCATGCTCGAACTGGCTCGGCTCGAGCCGGGGCCCCTGTTCGAGCACGACGAGCGAGAAGCCCCGGGTCGAGAGCTCCTTGGCCATCACACCGCCGGCTGCGCCGGAGCCGACGACCACAAAGTCGACTTCGGTGGTGGTTGGATAGGTAATCCTGGGGCGCACCTGCATCGGTCAGCCTCCCTTCCGGGCTTCGGCGTCGTAATAGCCGAATGGGGGCTGATAGACACCGTGGGCCTGGAAGTTCAGGAGCTTCCACCCCACCTGATTCTGGTTGCCGCCGTAGGATGGGTTGGCGAACATGCCGATCACCGTGGCGTCGCGTATTTCCCTGAAGAAATCCGATTGCTCGATGACCTTGAGCAACTCGTCCTGCCGCGCCGGCGTCAGCGCCGTAAACGATGTCGTACCGGGCCACTTGGATGTGGCGCGCTTGTCGAGATCGTCGAGCCCCGCCAGAACCGGGCCCTTCCGCGCGGCAGCGTAGGTGGATAGCGCCTTGTCCATGAAATGGATGACGCCGGCCTCTTTCGCGCCCGGGGTTTCATCGGAGGGGAGGATCCGCATGGCAATTGCCTCGAGGCCGGCGGCCTCGGCCGCGGTGAGCGCGGCAAACCGGTAGGGCGGCGGTGACCCGACCGTTTGGCGGGCGTGGGCGAGAGCGGCCTGTACCAGCTCCGGGTCGGCGGCAAGCCAGGCGGCGCCCGCCGCGCCGGCCGCCGCGAGAAAGGCCCGGCGGGTCACGTGATCTTGCATCGGTGCTCCGGGGAGAAAGCTACGGGAGCCTGAGGGCCACGAGCGACGTGCCGGTCCCGGCGCCGGTAGCGAATACTACATACTGTTTCCCCTGGTGCATGAACGTCATCGGCACGGCCGTCGTCCGGGTCGGAATCTCGACCGCACCGACCTGCCTGCCCGTCGCCTTCTCCACCGCGTAGAGCATCGGCTTGGCATCGGGAATGCCGCCGCTGCGTCCCGTCCCGTAAATCACCAGCGTCTTCGTCGTGATGACCTGCGCCTGTCCCCGGCTGCCGGCGAGAGGCAGCTCGACCGCGGCGAAGAGCGGGTCCTTGCTGGCGACCGGCGCCCCACCGCCGTTGGCCGTCCACCAGGCCTTGTCCCCGGTTTTCATGTCGTAGGCAGTGATGCCGCCCAGCGGCTTGGGCTTGAGGATCGAGACGCCGCCGAGCTGAGACATCGCGCCTCGTCCCTCGAATCCACCACCGCGCGCGGCCGGAGGCTGGTAGCCGGGCGGGGGCGGCAGGGCGCCGATGAGCCCGCAATTGTCGCGCGGCGAGCTGTACCGGAACTCCGAGCAGGGATCCTTCTGGAGCTGAATGGTGCTGAGCCCGCTCAGCGACGCCACGTAAATCATCCCGGTCTCGGGATCCGCGGCCGCTCCACCGTCGATGTTCACACCCCCGGAGGCGCCCGGCGCGTACCAGGCGCACTTGTAACCGCTCGGCGTACTGCCGTCGGAGAGCGGTGCGGGAATGAAGTACGGCCCCATTACGCACCGCTTCGCCATCTTCAGCGCCGAGTCCTTGATGGCCGGTGTGTAATCGATGAGATCCGCCTCCTTGAGTCCTTGCTGCGAGTAAGGGGCCGGTCGGCTCGGGATCGGCTGGGTAGGGGCGGTCAGCTCCCCGGGCACCTCGCTCTGCTGCACCGGCGTTTCCACGATCGGCCAGATCGGCTCCCCGGTGGCGCGATCGAATACGTACATCCAGCCCTGTTTGGTCGTCTGCGCGAGAATCTTGCGCGGCCGTCCATCAACACTGACGTCGAGCAGATTCGGCGCCATCGGCGTGTCGTAGTCCCAGATGTCGTGGTGGACCATCTGAAAGTGCCACTTCCGCTTGCCGGTTTTCACGTCCAGGGCCACGATGCTGTTCCCGAACAAGTTGTTTCCGGGGCGATGGCCTCCATACTCGTCCAGCAGCGGCATGCCCACCGGGATATAGACCAGACCCAGCTCGGCATCGGCCGAATAGGTGGCCCATGCGTCGTTCTTCCCGACCCCTTCGGTCCCTATCGCGGAGCCCTTTTCCCAGCTGTCGGCGCCGAACTCGCCGGGTTGCGGCACCAGATTGAATTTCCAGAGCTGCTTCCCGGTGCGGACGTCGAAGCCCCGGATGTAGCCGGGAATGTTGCGGACGCGGATGGGGTAGTAGCCGTGAATGGAAGAATTTCCCACCACGATCACGTCGTTCACGATGATGGCCGGCGAGCTGTTGGCAATCTGACCCAGCGCGGGGTCGATTCCCATGGTGCCATCCGCCCCGGTTTTGGTGACGGGATCCCAGGTCTCTCCCGGACGGGCCCGGCGGGCCGGGGCGGCATCGCTGATGATGAGGGAGCCGGAGTCGTCCACCGCCAGCGGAACCAGCGGAAGCCCCAGGCCCTCCATCAGGTCCACCACGCCATTCTTGCCGAATCCGGGGTCGGGAATGCCGTTCTTCGCGTCGAGCGAGGCCATGTGGTAGCCGGGGGTGACGACGATGACCCGCTCCTCCTTCCCGTCCGTCCAATAGGCCAGCCCCCGACCGGCAAACTGGCGCGGCGCCTTCTGCCACCGGATCCCCTCGTTCAGGCGCCACATCCAGAGGGTCTCGCCGGTCGCGGGGTCGAGTGCGGTCGCCACGCGGCGGGTGGTGGCCACGGCATAGAGCCGGCCGTTGGCGTACAACGGTGTGGTACGGTAGTACTCGTCGCTCCCGAACGCTCCCACATTCCACTGCCACGCGATCTTGAGCGAGCTGAAGTTTTCCGCGTTGATCTGGTCGAGCGGGGAATACCGAGTGCTCCACAAGTCGGCGCCCCACGCCCGCCACTCACCCGGGACGTTACCCCGGGCGCCGGCTCTGGTCTGTCCTTCCGCGACGACAACGCCCAGCAAGCAAAAGAGTACGCCGACGAGGGGGAAGACCTTGGCACGCTGCGGCATCGTCATCTGTACCTCAAGGGTGAAGAATCGCGCACGGGTTTGAAATTGATCCGGATGTTCGCGAGCGCGCTGGAATCCGGCGAGAGCTCACCGGATCCGGCCGGCATGCCGTTCATCTCGAGAAGGTACGCCAGCACCGCGATGTATTCACGAGTCGTCAGGCTACCCGGTTCGCTCTTGGGCATCGATTCCATGACATAGCTGAAGAGCTCCCGAAACGGACGCCCTTCCCACTTCGCCGCGAACTCTGGTCCGGAGTGGGAGATGGCGGTATGACAGCTCACACAATGCATCGCATACAGCTCCTTCCCCTTTACCGCCTGCTCCGCGGTGTACACGCCGGTCCGCGTGGAGCGGGTGGAGTCCGGCGTACCCTGTTGCGCCGCGGCAACTGCCGGGACGGCCAGAACGCATGCCGCAATGAGCACCAACCTGGAGCCGGCCGGATCCCCGCGCCCTGCCGACTGGGCCAGCCGCCGGGCCAGGCCGAACATCAGCCACGCGGCGCCGGCCACAATCAGGACCAGCATCACCACGCGCATTGCGCCGTTCAGCAGCGCCGCGTCGAGCGCCGGCCATTCGAATCGATACTGCCGGAGAGTGGCCCAGCGCTCGGCCATCCAGTGCCACGCCGAATGGGCTAGCACGAGCGAGAGCAGGATGGTGCCAATGCGCTCGGGTACCCGCCGGAACAGGAATCCGAGGACAGGAACGGCGACAGCGACCACCATCACCTGCCCCAGCTCGACGCCCACATTGAACGACAGCAGCGAGGTGGCCAGGTTGGCCCCGGCGAACTGGAGTGAATCCCTGAGGAAAAACGAAAACCCGAATCCGTGTATCAGCCCGAAGCCGAACGCCAGCATCCAGCGCCGCTCCAGGCGAGCTCCGACGATGTTTTCGAACGCCATGTACAGGATCGAGAGCGCGATCAGGGTCTCGATGAGCGGCGCGAACCAGAGCGCCGCCGGAGCCAGGCCCAGCGTCGAGGCGATCAGAGTGATCGAGTGTGCGACCGTGAAGGACGTGACGATCGCGATCAGGGGTCGAAATCTCCGGAACGGGATCACCAGGCAGAGCAGGAAGAGCAGGTGGTCGATCCCGTCGAGGATGTGGAGGAACCCCAGCTTCACGAAACGCAGGGCGGTCTGATGCCAGCGCGGGTCGAGCCGGACGAGGCCGGGGTCGCCGAAGAATTGGTACGCCCGCTCGCCGCCGCCAGGTGGAAGGAACCGGAGCACCGTGGTCGTCTTCTGCCCCAGGCGTGCCAGCGCGGGGCGGATCGAGAAGTTCGACCGGTCCGACTCGATCGGGTACTCCAGCAGGATGTCGAACAACCCCTGCTGCCAGACCAGCTCCGCCTCCTCGGGCAGGGACGCGGCGGTGACATGGGCGAGGGCATTCTCATAAGCGTCGAAAGACCGATCGGACGGCAACGACACCCGGGTCGCCGTGACCCGTACGTTCCCGAGCGCGCGGCCGTTTTCCCGGAGCTCGAGGGCATCGGAGATCCAGAGCCTGGCCGCGTCGTCGAGGAGCGGCCCGGCACGAGCGAGGTCCAGGTAACCCTGGCCGCGCACGGGAAAATCAATGTCCCGCATGGCCCCGAGCGGTACCCGAACGACGATCTTGAGCGTGTTGCCTTCCGGCCGGACAAACGCCAGCACGGTCACCCGGGCAGGGATTTCGTGCGCCGCCGTCCGCGGGGGGAACGCGAGCAAGAGACCCGCCACCAGCGCGGTGGTGAGGCCGCGCCGGTATGTTCGAGAGCTCATGGCGAGAGTATACTCTTTCCCGCCCCCAGAGGCACGGGGTTCGGCTTCGCGACATGGAGGATGGAATGAAACACGCGCGCACCCTGGTGCTCGGGACTTTGCTGCTCGCTGCCGTTCTGGCCCTCGGCGTGGGTCAGGCCGTTCTGGAAGCCGCCCAGGGCCAGGCGGTGGAGGCGCCGGTCTTCGAAGTGGATCCCCTCTGGCCCAGGCCGCTCCCGAACCACTGGATCCTCGGCTCGGCCATCGGCGTCGGGGTCGATTCGAAGGATCACGTCTTCATCATTCACCGCGGCTACCCGACGCTCACCGCCCGTACCGAAGCCGGGCTGGATACCAAGCCCCAGACCGGTGAATGCTGCGCGGCCGCCCCGCCGATCCTCGAGTTCGACCCGGAGGGAAATCTGGTCAATTCCTGGGGCGGCCCCGCTCCGGGATACGATTGGCCGCTGTCCAATCACGGGATCTCCATTGACCACAAGGACAATGTCTGGATCGGCGGAAACGGAACCTGTACGGATTCCCTGGTCACGGCCGGCGCCTGCCAGACCAGCGGAAACATCGACTCGTTCATTCTCAAGTTCGCGCACGACGGCAAATTGCTGATGGAGATCGGAGCGCCGCACCAGAAGATGAACAGCAGCAGCCTGACGAGCTTCGGCCGGGTCGCCAAGATCTCCTTCGACCCGGCGGCGAATGAAGCCTACCTGGCCGACGGCTACAGCAATCACCGGGTGGCGGTAATCGACATGGATAGCGGCAAGATCAAGCGATTCTGGGGGGCGTACGGCAAAGTGCCCTCCGACAGCAGCCTCGGCCGCTACAATCCGGACGCCCCGCTGGCGCAGCAGTTCCGCAACCCGGTCCATTGTGCCGAGCCGAGCAACGACGGCATGGTGTACGTGTGCGACCGGCCCAACAACCGGATCCAGGTGTTCCGGAAGGACGGCAGCTTCGTCAAGGAGCAGCGGATCGCGCCCAGGACGCTCGGCGATGGCGCGGTCTGGGACATCGCCTTCTCGAAGGATCCCGGCCAGAAGTTCATTTACCTGGCCGACGGAAAAAACGAGAAGATCTACGTGATCGACCGGCAGTCACTCGAGGTCCTCACCAGCTTCGGCGACGGCGGGCGCCAGCCCGGCCAGTTCTTTGCCGTGCACAGCATCGCCACCGATTCGAAGGGCAACATCTATACGACCGAGACGTACGAAGGGAAGCGGGTGCAGAAATTCGCCTACAAGGGGGTGCGCCGTGTCACGGCGAGGAACCAGGGCGTGGTGTGGCCCCGGCCGTGATCATGTCCCGCATGGCTCGCAACACTTCCGGACGGAGCATCACGTCGACGTGGTTCACTCCAGGTATCTCGAGGAACCGCGCCGAAGGCCACCACGCCGCCATCGCCCTGGACTGAGGCAACAGCGGATCGCCGGTCCCCACGGCGACCAGGGCGGGAGCGCGTAACCTCCCCGCGCGCTCCGGACTCACGATCAACCCTCCCATGGCACGCATCGCCGCGACGAGCGAGCCCTTGTCGTTCGCCGCGAGCAACTCCGCGCTCGCGCCTGCCGCGACCGAGTCGCTGATCTCCGGAAACAGCCACATCAGAAAGGTCCGGAACCCTTCTCCACGCTCGAGTGCCGAGACCCACGGGGCGCCCAGCGAAGCCAGCCCCGCCGAATCCGGAAAGAACGGCCCGGCGAGCAGCGTCGCGGTGCGCACCCGGTCGGGGAATCGCGCGGCCACATTGGCCGCCACCAGTGCTCCCATTGAGTGGCCGACCAGGTGCGCTCGCCGAAGCTGCACCGCGTCGAGCAGTGCGATGGCGTCGTCGCCCATAACCCGCCCGAACCGGGCGGGGTCGGAGAATTTGCTGCTCTCCCCGAACCCGCGCTGGTCGGGCACGATCACCCGGAAGTCCTTGGCCAGTGAATCGGCGAGCTCGCTCATGAGCTCGAGCCGCTGGGTGTAGCCATGCAGGAGAATGACCGGCTCGCCCCGACCGACTTCCCGGTAGCGGAGCCGCACCCCGCCGCGAATCGTGAAATATTGATCGGGCGCGGCGGCAAGGCGGGTTGCGGCCGCGGTGGAGACGACCGCCGAAGTCGTGTGGGGGGCGGACCGTGCGCAGCCCGCCAGCGCGAGGAGGTATGTGAGAAGCAGCCTGGGTCGAGTCGGGCGCATGGGAAGCCTCCTCCGATCGTGGGTCATGCCTCGAATCCAGATTATCCATTTAGGGTCATCGCGCTCCCATAATGTGGGACTTCACGGCTGAAACACCATCCCGCTCTTGCCTCAGGGCCGCCCATTTCCTATACTGAGTGCCCCGGGGCACGTTCCCCGGACGGAGTCACAACGCAACCAAGGGGCCTGCTCGCGATGCGTAGCCAGTACACCATGATGGCCGTCAAGATCGGCATCCAGGGCTTCGGGCACGGAGTGCGCCCGGCCGCTTCGGATCCGTGGATTGGCGTCCGGAGCGATCGCATCGCTTCCACCCGGAGAAAACGAGCACCTTAGGTCAAGATCAGATCGCGTGATCCTCCGCCTTCCGGGTGCTCCGACAGACCTGGAAGGCTTTTCGTTTTGTACCACTGAACGAGGATCGCGCAATGGAAACCCGGACTGAGACGCTCGACCAGCAGATCGTCACCCGATACACCGGCCAGCCCTCGCGCCTGCCGGCGGATCTCCGCCGGCGGATCGAGTCCGCATGGGACGGCCCGGTGGTGCTCTACGCCTTTGCTGATCTCGGCCCGTCCCTGCGGCTCGCCGAGGCGTGGGTCGCCCTGGGCGGGACCCAGGTCGCCGTGGCGCGCCGGGCGGCCGCGGGCGAAGAGTGGGAGATTGACCACTTTTCGCGCCGCCGGATCGGCGCGGTTGGGGAGCGCCCCGGGCTTTCGGCCACGACGCTCACGCTCGCGGCGGCGCCGGACGAACCGCCCCTCGCGGTGCTCCGCTACACCAACCGGCAGCGGCGCGCGTTCGAGAATCTTCGCTTCGTGCTCGAGGAAGGACTCGCCGAGCGCGTGGTGGAAGTCCCGGACGCGGACCGGGAGTACGCCGAGTCCGTGGCGCATCCCGTGCGCGACGCGCAGGCCCTGGTGGGCGGCCGGCCCAAGGCGGTGATCTGGCGGCTGCTCGGCTATCTCCGCCCCTATCGCCGGGAGCTCACCCTTGGAATGGGCGCGGCGACCCTGATCACCCTCGTCAGCCTGATCCCGCCATGGCTCGCGGGTTATGTACTCGATCGTCTCGTAACCCCGGCGCGGAGCGGACGCCTGCCGCTCGATCGGGCGACAACGCTCGCCTGGATCGCGGTGACGGCCATGGCGGTGGTCTTCCTGGTGCGACAGGCCGCGGCGGTGATCCGGCTTCGTCTCATGGCGATCATGGGCGAGTGGGTAGCGCGCGACCTCCGGACCGAGCTCTACGAGCACCTGCAGAGCCTGAGCCTGTCGTTCTTCTCGCGCAAGAAGACCGGAAGCATCATCACCCGCGTCTCCGCCGACACCGACCGGCTCTGGGAGTTTCTCGCCTTCGGGGTGGTGGACGTGTCGCTCTCGGTGGTGATGCTGGCGGGCCTCGGCGTGGTGCTGGTCGGACTCGACTGGCGGCTCGGTCTGGCGATGGTGATCCCGGTCCCGGTGTTCTGCTGGCTCATCTGGCGGCACGGGGAGTCCATCAACCGGCTCTTTCTCCGCGCCTGGCGGAAGTGGTCCCGGGTGAGCGATGTGCTGTCGGACACCATTCCGGGCATCCGCGTGGTCAAGGCGTTTCACCAGGAGGAGCGCGAAGTGCGCCGGTTCGGCGATCGCAACGAGGACGTGACGGCGGAGTTCAACCGCATCCACCGGATGTGGACCGGCTTCTGGCCGCTCCTGATGCTCGGGGTCCACGCGACTACCGTGCTCGTCTGGGTGCTCGCGGTGCCCCGGCTCCTGGGCGCCGCGGAGCCGCCGCTCTCCACCGGAACGTTCGTGGCGTTCCTGCTGTACGCGACGATGTTCATCGCGCCGATCGAGGTCATCGGGCAGATCGCGCGCACCATGAATCGCGCCACCACTTCGGCGCACCGGGTGTTCGAAGTGCTGGACACCGAGGCGGAGATCACCGACCCGGCGGACGCGATCCGGCTGACACCGGTGCACGGCCGGGTGAGCTTCGAGCACGTGACGTTTGCGTACGACGGCGTGCGGCAGGTGCTCCGCGGCGTGAGCTTCGACGTGGCGCCCGGCGAGATGATCGGCTTGGTGGGAGCGTCCGGCGGCGGCAAGACCACGGTGGTGAATCTCATCGCCCGGTTCTACGACGTGACAGGCGGGTGTGTGCGGGTGGACGGAATCGACATCCGGCGGCTGGACAGCGGGCATTACCGGCGGCAGGTCGGGATGGTGATGCAGGATCCCTATCTGTTCCACGGTACCGTGCTGGAGAACATCCGGTACGGGATGCCGGACGCCTCGCTCGACCGGGTGATCTCGGCCGCCCGCGCGGCCAATGCGCACGATTTCATCAACAAGCTCACCCATGGGTACGACACCGTGGTGGGCGAGCGCGGGCTCACGCTCTCGGGCGGCGAACGGCAGCGGGTGTCGATCGCGCGGGCGATTCTGCACAACCCGCGGATCCTGATTCTGGACGAGGCGACCAGCAGCGTGGACACGGAAACCGAGCGGCATATCCAGGAAGCGCTCGACCGGCTGGTGGCAGGACGCACCGTGTTCGCAATCGCCCACCGGCTCTCGACATTGCGGAAGGCGTCGAGGTTGTTCGTCTTCGAGGACGGCCGGCTGATCGAGCAAGGGACCCAGAGCGCGCTGCTGGGAATGAGCAATGGGAAGTACCGGAGACTGCACGAGCTGCAGCTGGCACTCAACTGATGCCAACGGCGAACCGCTAACGGCTAACGGTCGCTGACAATTAGCGGTTAGCGGTTAGCGGTTAGCCCTGAACGGAGACCACATGATTACGACCGCAAGACTCAACGCTCAACGCCACCCGCTACGCTCCGCCGGGCTCCGACCCCGTGGCGCTCCGCCGCGGTCTCGACGGGCGGCTCTGGGCCGGCGAGGGAGCGTCGGCGCGCGCGGTGGTGGTGCGGCGCTGTTTCCCCTGGTCGGAACCGGCCCGATACATCTCCCTCCGGGATGAGGATCACCGGGAGATCGCGCTGGTGAGGGACCCGCCCGAGCTGAGCGAGCCATCTCGCGGTGCGCTGCTCGACGCAATGGCGGAGGCGGGCTTCCTCTTCGAGGTGACGCGGGTGCTCGAAATCGAGGAGGAAGTGGAGATCCGGCAGTGGCGCGTGGAGACCCGGCAGGGGCCGAGGGTCTTCCAGACCCGGCTGGACGACTGGCCCCGCGCCCTTCCGGGAAGCGGATTCCTCATCCGCGATGTGGCCGGCGATCTCTACCGGTTGCCGAACCCGGAGTCGATGGACAAGACAAGCCGGGAGTTGTTGTGGGCGTTTGTCGACTGACGGCCGCTAACGGCTAACGGCTAACTGCTACCGGCCGTTAGCGGTTAGCGGTTAGCGGTAGTTTATACCGTGCTCATCTACTACGACGGCCTCTGCGGCCTCTGCGACCGGTTCGTGAGATTCGTGCTGGTGCGCGACAGACGGGGCCGCTATCGCTTTGCTCCCCTGCAGGGTGAAACCGCGCGGGCCCGACTCCCGAACCTCCCCGATTCCGAGGCGTTGACGACCGTCATCCTCGAACAGGAAGGCCGCTTCCGGATTCGCTCCGACGCGGCGCTGGCCATCCTGGCCGGGCTGGGCGGAGCCTGGCGGGCCGCAACGCTGCTCCGGGTCATCCCCCGGCCGCTCCGCGACGCGGTCTATGATTGGATCGCCCGCCACCGGTTCCGCTGGTTCGGCCGCCGGGAGGAGTGCCGGGTGCCCGGGCCACCGGAGCGCGAGCGATTCCTGCCGTGACGATCTCGACACTGCTGGAACGGCGCTGGGTCGATCGCACGATCGCCGTCATCGCCTCCCTTCCGTTCGTCTACGTCCTGTACCATAACCTGCAGATCGCCGAGCTCACGATTCCCCGCGCGGCGCTCCTGCTGCAGCTCTGCCTCCTCGTCGTCACCATGCTGATTCGCAGGGCGCCGGTCCGGGTGACGACCAATCCGGTCTACTGGCTCGTCGCCTTCGTCGCGAGCTACTACGGATTCCTGACGGTGAGCGTGAGCGCCCCAGGAGTTCCGTTGGCACCGACCCCGCTCACCGATATGCTCTCCGTTGCGAGCGTGCTCGCCGACGGCTACGCCCGCGTGACCCTGGGACGCAACATCGGATTCGTGCCGGCGCAGCGCCATCTCGTAACCCGCGGGCCCTATCGTCTGGTCCGCCATCCGATCTACAGCGCGCTCTTCTTGTCGGAATTCTGCGTCGTGCTGGAGAACTTTTCGTGGGTCAACCTCATCTTGAGCCTCCTCTTCCTCGGCCTGTTCGTCATCAAGACGCTCATGGAGGAGAACTTCCTGCGACAGGATCCCGCGTACGCGAAATACATGGAGGCGGTTCGCTATCGCTGGATACCCCGTGTGATCTAGGAGCCCTTTCGCGTCCTCGCACCTCTGCGACCTCACATCCATGGGATATTGTCCAGCTCTTGCAAGAAAACATTGACATTTGCTGGACTTTCTGAGAAATTGCCACAATGTCACACCCGATGCGGGTAGTCATGCGGCGCACCGGCCTTACTGCGGACGTGCTGCGCGCCTGGGAAAAGCGCTACCACGCGGTGAATCCTCACCGTTCCGATGGGGGCCAGCGGCTCTACAGCGACGACGACGTCGATCGCCTCGGATTGCTCCAGCGGGTGACCGGGTTGGGGCGAAACATCGGCCAGGTGGCCAAGCTCCGCAGCGACGAGCTCCGCAGGCTCCTGCTGCAGGACGAGTCGGCGCTCGAGGGACCGCCGGTGCCGGACGACGACCGCGCCGCAGACCGCGTGTATACCGAAGCGATGGAACTGGTCGAGGCCTTCGACGGACCGCGGCTCGAGAAGCTCCTGCGCCGCGGCGCGTTGCAGCTCGGCGTGGGCGTGCTGGTCGAGCGGACGATCGTGCCCCTCATGCGGGATATGGGAGCCCGCTGGCTTCGGGGCGAGAGTACTCCTGCGCATGAGCACCTCGCGAGCAGCGTCGTGCAGCGGGTAGTCCATTGGATGTCTGCAATCCTGGCCCGGACCGCCGACGCGCCCCGCATCAACCTCGCGACGACCGAGGGGGAACGGCGTGAGCTGGGCATTCAGATCGTGGCCGCGGTCGCCGCCGCCGAAGCGTGGCAGGTCATCTACCTTGGCAGCGATCTCCCCACCGATTCGATCATCCAGGCCACCCGGCAGACCAAGGCACAAGTGCTGGCATTGAGCTACGCCTCTGCCGACGGGGTGCGGAATGCCCGGGAGCCGCTCCGGATGATTCGGGAGAGTGTTTCGCCGGCAGTGGCCGTGGTGGCAGGCGGCGCAGGCGCGGAGGAGATGCGGCGTGAGCTCGCCGTCCTGGGCATCAGCGTGATGCCGGACATCGGAGATCTTCGGGCATTTCTGCATTCGTTCCGGTGAGCCCGGCGGCGGTTATTCTTCAGCATGACTGAGCTCGCCACATTTGCCGGCGGTTGCTTCTGGTGCCTCGAGGCGGTGTTCCAGCCGCTCAGGGGGGTCGAGCGCGTGGTCTCCGGATATCTCGGCGGCCGAACCAGGGAGCCTTCCTATGAGGAGGTCTGCTCCGGCACCACCGGCCACGCCGAGGCGATCCAGGTGACCTTCGATCCCGCAGTCATTTCTTACCACGACCTGCTCTCACTCTTCTTCGCGTTCCACGATCCCACGACCAAAGACCGCCAGGGCCCGGACATCGGGAGTCAGTACCGCTCTGCCATCTTCGTGCATTCCCTCGCGCAGCGCGAAGCAGCGGAGCGGCTGGTTGGGGAGCTGGAGCGGGAGCGGCTGTTTCCCTCCCCCATCGTGACCGAGATCGCGCCCGCCGGCCCGTTTTACCCCGCCGAGGAGTATCATCAGAACTACTATCGCCAGAATCCCGAGAAGGGGTATTGCCAGGCGATGATCTCGCCGAAGCTGGCCAAGCTGCGATCGCGATACAGCAACCTCCTCGCGGCGGCCCCTCGAGTCTGATTCCGGTCCTTTCCTTCCCACGCTGAGGGTCACCCCCGTGCCCCGTGTCGCCCCGTTCGTGCTGGCCTTCGTCGCGCTCGCGGCCGCGTCGCAATCGGCGGCGCAGGTCGATCCGCGGACCTATCAGGCGCTCACTTGGCGGAACATCGGCCCCTTCCGGGGCGGCAGGACCAAGGCGGCGGCGGGCATTCCGAGCCAGCCGAACGTCTTTTTCGTCGGCGCGAGCAACGGCGGCCTCTGGAAGACCACCGACTACGGCACCACCTGGAAGCCGGTCTTCGACGCGCAGCCGACCGGATCCATCGGCGCGATCGCGATCGCACCGTCGAATCCCGACATCATCTATGTCGGAAGCGGGGAGGGACTGCAGCGACCCGACCTCTCCACCGGCGACGGGGTGTACAAATCGACCGACGGCGGGAAGAGCTGGACACATCTCGGTCTCCGCGACGGACAGCAGATTCCCCAGATCGTGGTCGATCCGCGCGATCCCAACCGGCTTTTCGTCGCGGTACTTGGTCATCCCTACGGGCCCAATGTCGAACGGGGACTCTTCCGCTCCACGGACGGCGGGCAGACCTTCGAGAAGATCCTCTACAAGGACGAGAACACCGGCGCGGTCGACGTCGTCCTCGATCCCGCCAACCCCGACATCATCTATGGGGCGCTCTGGGAAGCCCGGCAGGCACCCTGGGAAAACGGCGCGTTCAGCGGTCCGGGAAGCGGTCTGTTCAAGTCCACCGACGGCGGTGCCACCTGGAAGCAGCTAACCGGTGGGCTCCCCGCCTTTGCCGACGGCCTGGGACGGATCGGCCTCGCTGTCGCGGCCGGCAATCCGAATCGGGTCTACGCGACGGTTGCGACGCGCGCCGGCGGGTTTCTCTATCGCTCCGACGACGCAGGGGCCGCCTGGCGCCGAATCAGCGACGATCCTCGCGTCGCGGGACGTCCCGATGATTTTGCCGAAGTGAAGGTGGATCCCACCAACCCCGATATCGTCTACACCGGGAGCGTCGTCGCGTGGAAATCGACCGACGGAGGCCGAACGTTTACCGCTTTCCGTGGCGCCCCCGGGGGCGACGACTACCACCGTCTCTGGATCAACCCGCTCAATCCCGCGATCGTGCTCATCGCCGCGGACCAGGGCGCCGTCATCACGGTGAATGGGGGCGCCACCTGGAGCACCTGGTACAATCAACCGACGGCGCAGTTCTACCACGTGAGCGCCGACAACGCGTATCCCTACCGCGTCTGCGGCGGCCAGCAGGAGAGCGGCTCCGCCTGCGTGGCGAGCCGCGGCAACGACGGACAGATCACCTTCCGCGACTGGCATCCGGTGGGTGTCGAGGAATACGGTTATGTCGCTCCGGATCCGCTGGACCCGGACATCGTCTATGGCGGCAAGGTATCGCGCTTCGACCGGCGCACCGGCCAGGTGGAAAACGTCGCCCCAAAGCTCTTCCGCGATCCCGACTACCGCGTGCTCCGTACCGCTCCGGTGCTCTTTTCGCCGGTGGACTCCCGTCTGCTCTTTTTCGCAACGAACGCGGTCTGGACCACGCGGACCGGTGGGAAGAGCTGGACCAGGATTTCCCCCGATCTCCCCCGGACCGATTCAGTCGTTCCCCAAAGCGTGGGGAAGTACGCCGCCGAACCCAGCGCGACCGCCCGGCATCCGGGGGTGGTCTACACCATAGCACCGAGCTATCAGAGCGTGAACGTGATCTGGGCCGGCACCGATGACGGGCTCATCCACGTCACCATGAACGGCGGCCGCCGCTGGGTCAACGTGACGCCGAAGGAGATCACGCCGTGGGCCAAGGTCTCGCTGATCGACGCGTCGCGCTTCGATTCGCTGGCGGCGTATGCCGCGATAAACACCCTCCGGCTCGATGATCTCAGGCCGCACATCTTTCGCACCAGGGACGGCGGAAAGACCTGGACCCGCATCACCAACGGCATCCCCGACGGCGCCACGGTGAACGCCGTCCGCGAGGATCCAGTGCGCCGCGGACTCCTCTTCGCCGCGGGCGAAACCCAGGTCTGGGTGTCCTTCGACGACGGCGATCACTGGCAATCGCTGCGGCAGAACATGCCGGTGACGTCGATCCGCGACCTCGTGATCAAGGACGACGACCTTCTCGCGGGAACCCACGGAAGGGGATTCTGGATCCTCGACGACATCACGCCGCTGCGCCAGATCAATCAGCACACCGCGTCCGAATCGGTCCTGCTCTTCAAGCCGGCCCGCGCCACGCGGGTGCGCTGGAACATGAACACCGACACGCCGCTGCCGCCTGATGAACCGGTCGCGCCCAATCCTCCCGATGGCGCGGTGATCAGTTACTGGCTGGGCCAGGCGTCCGCCGGGCCGGTCACGCTCGAGATTCTCGACGGCGCCGGCGCGCTGGTGCGCCGATTCTCCAGCACCGACCTCCCCGAACCGCCGATTCCGGGCCGGAACATTCCGGATTACTGGATTCGTCCGCCGCAGGTGCTCGCTACGGAGTCAGGGATGCACCGGTTTGTCTGGGATCTGCATGAGCCCGATCCCGATGGCGTCGACTTCGGCTATCCGATCGCCGCCGTGTACATGAACACGGCGAAGGATCCGACCGGCCCATGGGTGGTGCCCGGCCGATACACGGTCCGGCTCTCCGCGAACGGAAAGAGCGTCAGCCAGCTGCTCACGGTTCGGATGGATCCGCGGGTGAAGGTCCGCGCGGTGGTCCTGGCCCGGCAGCACACGCTCTCACAGCAGCTGGTGAACGCGCTCCGCGAGGGCGCCGGCGCACTCCGGGACCTTCGGGCCCTCCGCGCGAAGGTGCGCGACGCGCGCACGATCGCGGGTCAGGGCCCCATCGCGGAGGCGCTCGGCGCGTTCGACCGGAATGCCGGCATAGTCGAAGGCCCCGGTGGCGGCACCGTATCGCTCGCCCGCGTCAACGGTGAGCTCGCATCGCTCTATGGCACCGCGCAGGATGCCGACGTCGCCCCCACCACGCAGCTGCTGACGGCGATCGCAGATCGCCTCGCGGCGGCGCGGGAGCTGCTGGCCCGGTGGGAGGTGCTCAGAACCGCGGAGCTCGCCGCCCTCAACACCAGGCTCCGTGCCGCGGGAGCAGTTGAAATCCGGTGATGCGCACCGCGCTGGTCCGCGACCTGAGCCCGGAGATCGGACGCTGCGAGCTGAGCCATCTCGCGCGAGCCCCGATCGACATCGAGCGCGCCATGCGGCAGCATGCGGCGTATCTCCAGGCCCTGACGGCCGCGCGGTGCGCGATCGAGCAGCTTCCTCCGGCCCCCGACCTCCCCGACGGTGTCTTCGTCGAGGACACGGCGGTGGTGCTGGAGGAGCTTGCGGTGATCACCAGGCCCGGCGCGGCCTCGCGACGCCCGGAAACCGCGTCGGTCGCCGAGGCGCTCCGCCGATATCGTCCCATCGACTGGATCGCGGAGCCAGCCACGCTCGATGGGGGCGACGTGCTGGTGAGCGGCCGCACCCTGTTCGTCGGACTCACGGCGCGCAGCAGCACACTCGGCGCGGCCGAGCTCGCCCGGATCACCGTCTCCGCGGGTTACACGGTGCGCACGGTGCCGGTCACCGGATGCCTCCACCTCAAGTCCGCCGTGACGGAGGTGGGTGACCGGACGCTGCTCATCAATCCCGCCTGGGTCGATCCCTTTCTCTTCGAGGACTATCGCCTCATCCCCATCGATCCCACCGAGCCGTTCGGCGCCAATGCGCTCCGCATCGGCGGGGTGATCCTCTACCCCCGAGAGTTTACCCGCACCGCGAAGCGACTTCGCGACGAGGGCTTCGAGGTGCGGGAGGTCGCAGCGGGGGAGCTGGCGAAGGCGGAGGGAGGGGTGACGTGTTGTTCGTTGGTGCTAACCGCTAACGGCTAATCGCCAGCTGTCTCTCCAGGGTATGCCCGCTGCATTTCCACCACACTGTGGCCCGAATCCCTCCCGGCTGTGGCGCGGCCCCTCGGTCAGGTTGGTCAAATCCAACGAGTTGTGCCGAATAAACCCCGAATCTGTTGGGGCATGTCCGTTGCTTCTGAGTCCCTCAGGACCTCTTCTATCAGGGCATTTCCATGGGCGTGCGAGACGAATTCCGGCGGGCGGCAACGGCGTGTGCTCTGTTGATCGGTGCGGTATCGCCGCTCTGGGCGCAGGCATCGAGCCAGAGCTGCGCCGCGCGCGATACCCCCAACAAGATTTTCCCCGGAGATCCAGCCTGGGCGGCCGATCTCAACGTTTATCCGAACGCGGTGAACTCGGGCACCGTCGCCATTACCGGCGCCAATCCGCGCAGCGGCAACGGCTCGCTCGAAGCCACGACCTCGGGTAGTCTGTTCGACTGGGCGTTCTTCAAGCGCACCGCCGCGCCGGGAAGCGCATGGGGCCTCATCTCGGACATCAACTGCCTCACCTTCGACTGGTATCGCCACAACTATCTCGTTCCGGCGAATGCGCCCGCCTCGCTACTCGCGGAAACCTGGCAGGAGCAGACCCCGGTGCTCCGGCTCCTGGTGCGCGATTATGTGAACGACCAGGAGATCGTCAGCCATCTGGTGTGGGAGCGGTGGTACAATACCAAGGGTGTGCTCGCGCCGACGGAGAACGACACCTGGCACTTCGAAGATCTGACGTCACAACAGTTCTGGCGGCACTTCGACGGCGGGAACACCTACACCAACCTCGGCTGCGCCAACGGAAGTTTTTCGACCTCCGCGCTATTGCAGACGTACGACTTCGGCGGATGGGTCAGCAACTGCTATTCCTCCAACGCCGTGGTCTATGGCGTGATGATCGGACTCGGCAGCAGCTGGCCGGGCGA
>Ga0210377_10001002_pt1 | contig 26463 bp, 24 predicted proteins | sample PLM4_65_b1redo_FD_155480 | JGI IMG/M metagenome (GOLD analysis project Ga0210377, IMG submission 155480) | Groundwater sediment microbial communities from an aquifer in East River, Colorado, USA - PLM4_65_b1 redo | ecosystem: Environmental > Terrestrial > Soil > Riparian zone | place: USA: East...
TCATCGAGGCGGTGCGGGTGGCGCTCGAGCAGACTCCGCCCGAGCTGTCGGCCGACATCGTCGACAAGGGTATCGTGCTGACCGGCGGCGGCTCGCAGCTCAAGAACCTGGACAAGCGCCTGCGCGAGGAGACCGGGCTGCCGGTCTCCATGGCTGACGATCCCCAGGCGAGCGTCGTGCTGGGGACCGGCAAGATGCTGGACGATTTCAACCTGCTGCGTAAGATCGCGATCGATTAGGAGGTCCGTCCGGGACCCCGTCCCGGATCCTTCGGCTCACGCCCTCCGCCGGTGCGGGCGGCTGAAGCCGGGATGGTTGTGATGCCCCGCGTCCTGGCCCAGCGCAAGCCCCACCTGCTGCTCTTTCTGCTGCTGTCGCTGAACCTCGTCCTGATGGCGGCCTCGGTGCGCGGCGTGCGCGGCACCTCGCTGCTCAGCGAGGCGATCCTCAGCATCGCCGCGCCGTTCCTCAAGGTCGCCGCCTGGTCCTCCGACACCGTCGCCGGGTTGTGGGGCGGCTGGGTCGACCTGCGCGGTGTCGAGAACGACAACCGGCGCCTGCGGGCCGAGGCCGGCACGCTGACGCTGCAGGCGCGCGAGGCCGAGGAGGCCCGCCAGGAGGTCCGGCGGCTGCGTGAGCTGCTCGCGCTGCGGGAGGAGTCCGGGCGGCACGCCATCGCGGCCCGGGTCATCGCCCGCGGCGCGGGCGGGTCGGCCCGCGTCCTGCTGCTCGGCAGCGGCACGCGCGACGGGATCGCCCGCGACCAGGCGGTGATCACCCCGCGTGGCGTCGTCGGCCGGATCATCGAGGCGGCGGCCGGCACCTCCAAGGTGCAGACGATACTCGACCCGAATTCGGGAGTGTCGGCGCTGCTGCAGCGGACCCGTGTGCAGGGCATCCTGGTCGGCGACGGCGACGGCGCGTGCCGCCTGGAGTTCGTGAGCGAGCTGGCGCGGGTCGATGTCGGGGATGTGCTGGTCACCTCGGGTCTCGACGAAATCCATCCCAAGGGAGCGATCCTCGGGGTGGTGATCGAGGTGGGCGAGGCCAAGGACCTGACGCGGCATGTCAAGGTGCGTCCCGAGGTCGACTTCCAGCGGCTCGAGGAGGTGCTCGTCCTGACCGACCCGCCGCAGGCGGGCGGGGAGGGGACACCGTGAGGCTCCTCCGTGCCCTCGCCGGCCTGGCGATCGTCTGCCTGGCCCAGATGCTCCTCGCGCACCACCTTCCGTCGGTCGCCCGGCGCTGCGACCTGTTCTCGGTTTACGTCGTCTTCATCGCGCTGACCCGGCCGCAGCGGCCGGCGATGCTGATCGGCAGCGGCGCCGGCCTGGTGCAGGACGCCCTCACCGGGACCGTCCTCGGGCTCAACGGGTTCAAGAAGACCCTGCTCACCTACCTCGTCGGCACGCTGGGCTCGCTGTTCATGCTGAACCACACCGTGCCGCGGTTCGGGATTCTGTTCGCCTCGGCCCTCTTCGATCCGCTGGCGGAGCTGGGCCTGTCCCTGGCGATGGGGCAGCATTACGTGTTTCCGGCGCCGGGCGATCTGCTGATGCTCGGGGTCGGCAACGGTCTGCTGGGGCTGGCCGCCTTCTGGGTGGCTGCCCGGCTGCCGTAGGAGGCTCGAAGGTGCGCGCCGTCCGTGATCCGAAGGACTGGCTCGAGGAACGCCGGCTCACGATCCGAATCACGATCGTGCAGGTGCTGTTCGGCGCCGCCCTCGCCGTCTATCTCATGACATTCTGGTATCTTCAAGTCGTACGCACCGACTACTACACCCGCCTGTCGGACAGCAACCACCTCAGACGCGTAACCCTGATGCCGCAGCGCGGGTTGATCGCCGATGCCGACGACCGCTCGCTGGTGTCGAACCGCATCGCCTTCAACATCGTCCTGCTGCGCGAGAAGGTCGACGACCTGCCGACGCTGCTGCCGACCCTCGCCCGCGTTCTCGACATCCCGGAGGACACGTTGCGGGAGCGGCTGGGGCGCCACCGCGGCCGGCCCCGCTTCGAGCCGGTGGTGCTGAAGGAGGATGTCGACATGGGTGACGTCGCCTTTGTCGAGTCGCGGCGGCTCGAGCTGCCGATGCTGTCGGTCGAGATCGAGTCGCGCCGCGACTACCCGTACGGTCCGCTTGCCGCCCACGCCCTGGGCTACGTCGGCGAGGCCACCGAGGAGCAGGTCCGCCGCGCCGCCGAGCGCGACTACGATCCCGGCGACCTCGTGGGCAAGGCGGGCATCGAGCGCCAGTACGACGACGCGCTGCGCGGCGCCAAGGGCTGGAAGGAGGTCGTGGTCAACAGCCACGGCCGCGAGATGGAGGAGGTGGGCGAGGGGAGGCAGGCGACCCCGGGACGCGCCCTGCAGCTGACCATCGACCTCGACCTCCAGGAGTCCCTCGAGGAGGCGTACGGCGAGGAGCTCGGTTCGGCGATCTTCCTCGACCCGAAGAATGGGGCCGTGCTGGCCATGATCTCCCGACCCGCCTACGATCCGAACGTCTTCGCGCACCGCTTTTCGCACGACGTCTGGTCGGCGCTGATCACCGATCCGCAGCATCCGCTCCAGGATCGGGTGTCACAATCCAAGTTCGCCCCCGGTTCGGTCTTCAAGATTGTCATGGCCATCGCCGCGCTCGAAGAGGGGGTCGCGACGCCGGCCCGCATCGATCACTGCAATGGCTCGTACCATTTCGGCGAGCGGACGTTTCGGTGCTGGGGGATCCGCAATGGCGGGCACGGCACCATCGGGATGCGCGACGCGGTCATCCATTCGTGCAACGTCTACTTCTACCGGCTCGGCAACGACATGGGCATCGACCCGATCGCCAAGTGGGCACACCTGCTCGGTTTCGGCCAGCCGACCGGGATCGACCTGCCGCACGAGGAGGGCGGCACCGTGCCCGATCCGGAGTGGAAGCGGCGGGCAATGCCGCGCGATCCGACGTGGCATCCCGGAGAGACCATCTCGGTGTCGATTGGGCAGGGGGCGCTCGAGGTGACGCCCCTGCAGATGGCGGTGTTCGCGGCCACCATTGCCAACGACGGGACGGTGTATCGCCCGCGGCTCGTGGAGTCGCAGGAGGCGCGTCAGGGGGTGGGGGAGGATACCGGCCGCGCGGACATCGTGCGCACCGTGCCGATCTCGGCGGCGACCCTGGCCTTCATCAAGGACGCCATGTGGGGCGTGGTCAACGAAGGCACCGGCACGCGCGCCCGTCTGGAGGGCATGGACGTGTGCGCCAAGACCGGCACCGCGCAGGTCTTCAAGGCCTCGCGCGACATCGACGCCGACAAGCTGCCGAAGGACCGACGCGATCACGCCTGGTTCGTCGGGTTTGCGCCCAAGGACGATCCGCAGATCGCCTTCGCGGTGTTCGTGCAAAACGGCGGTCACGGCGGCACCGTCGCCGCGCCGATCGCCCGCGCCGTACTCGAGCGGTTCTTCGCCAAGCGCGCCCTGCGCCAGGGGGGCTTCCGTGTTGCCAGCACGTCGACACCTCGGTAGCGTCGACTGGGCGCTGCTCCTGGCCGCGCTGGCGCTGCCCGCCATCGGCATGGTCGTCATCTACTCGGCGACGAGCGGCACGCCGACCGCGGGCGCGTTCGAGCGCCAGATGGTGTGGTTTCTGCTCGGCCTGGTCGGCATGACGCTCGCCCTGGTCATCGACTACCACACCCTGGCGGCGTTCGCCTGGCTGTTCTACGCCGGTGGCCTCGCTCTGCTGGTCGCGACGCTGGTGTTCGGGCGCGTCGTGAACGCCAGCAAGTCGTGGATCGGCTTCGGCGGGCTCCAGTTCCAGCCCTCCGAGATGGTCAAGGTGGCGACGATACTCGTGGTGGCCACCTACCTCGGCCGTGAGGCGGTGCGCGGACTCGGCTTCGTGCGCTTCGCGGCGCTGTGCGGCCTGGTCGGGCTCCCGGTTGTGCTGATCCTGCAGCAGCCCGACCTGGGCACCGCCGCGACCTTCGCGCCGCTGCTCGTCGGCGCCGCGTTCCTCGGCGGCCTGCGGGTCCGCACCATGGTCGTCCTGGGGTTGATCGCCGCGCTGGCGCTGCCTCTCGTCTGGGGTCACCTCAAGCCGTACCAGAAGGAGCGGGTACACATCTTTCTCGAGCCGACCCGTGACCCCAAGGGGGCCGGTTACCAGCTGATCCAGTCGCTCATCGCGGTCGGCTCCGGCGGCATCGCCGGCAAGGGGTTCCTCTCGGGGACGCAGGGGCAGCTTCAGTTCCTGCCGGAACAGCACACCGACTTCATCATGGCGGTCCTGGCCGAGGAGCGCGGCTTCGTCGGGTCGTCGATCGTCCTTGGGCTCTACTTTCTTCTCTTCTATCGCTGCGTGGCCACGGCGCGGGCCGCCCGCGATCGACTCGGCGCGTTCCTGGCCATGGGTGTGGCGTGCGTCTACGGAGGGCAGGCGCTGCTCAACATCGGGGTCGTCCTCGGGATCCTGCCGACCACCGGCGTGCCGTTGCCGCTGATGAGCTACGGCGGTTCGTGCCTCGTCAGCGCGCTCACCGGCATCGGGCTGGTGCTCAACGTCTGGATGCGCCGCCTGGTGAACTGAACGATGCGCCGCGAGATCTGCATCGACAGCGTCCCCGGCGAGACCCGGGTCGCCCTGCTCGAGGACGGCGAGCTGGCGGAGATCCTGATCGAGCGCGAGACCGCGCGCGGCGTCGCCGGCAACATCTACCTGGGGCGGGTGCGCAACATCCTGCCCGGGATGCAGGCCGCGTTCGTCGATCTCGGACTCGATCGCGACGGCTTCCTGTACGTCGAGGATGCGGGCGGGCCATTCCCGGCGCCCGAGGACGCCCTCCTCGCCGACGAAGCCGGCGATGCCGCCGTCGCGGCGCCCATCGCGTCCGCGTCGCCGCCTGTCGCGCCGGCGGCGCGCATCGAGGACCTGGTCCGCGAGGGCCAGGAGATCGTCGTGCAGGTCGCCAAGGACCCGATGGCGCGCAAGGGAGCGCGGATCACCGCCCACGTGGCGCTGCCCGGGCGCCTGCTCGTGTTCCTCCCCGGTGTCGATCACACCGGCGTGTCGCGCCGGATCGAAGATGAGGTCGAGCGCGAGCGCCTGCGCGAGGCGGTGGGCGCGACCGCGGCCCGCATCGGGGCGCCCGGCGGGTTCATCGTGCGCACCGCCGGCTCGGGTCTGACGGCGGGCGACTTCGAGGACGATGCCAGTCTCCTCGTGGAGTCCTGGTCGGAGATCGTCCGCCGCCGCGCGGAGGTGGCCGCCCCCGCGCTGCTGCACCAGGAGGCGGGTGCGGTGGAGCGCGCGCTGCGGGACATTCTCCGGGACGGCGTGCACGAGATCACCGTCGACTCCGACGAGGTGCTGGCGCAGGCGGGGGAGTGGCTGGCGCGCGCCCGGCCGGCCGATCCCCCCCGTCTAAGGCGCCACGAGGACGCGGTGCCGCTGTTCGAGGCGCGCGGCGTGCAGATCCAGCTCGACCGGGCGCTCCGCCCGCGGGTGTGGCTGCGCTCCGGCGGCTCGATTGTGATCAACCCGACCGAGGCGTTGGTGGCGATCGACGTCAACACCGGCAAGTACGTCGGCCGCGAAGGGCTCGAGGAGACGATCGTGCGCACGAACCTCGAGGCGGTGCACGAGATCGTCCGCCAGATCCGCCTGCGTGATCTCGGCGGCATCATCGTCATCGACTTCATCGACATGCAGGAGGGCGAACACCGGGCGGCGGTCCTGGCCGCCATGGAGCAGGAGCTGCGTGGGGATCGATCGCGCAGTCGCATGCTGCAGATCAGCGAGTTCGGCCTGGTGGAAATCACCCGGCAGCGGACCCGGCCGAGCCTCGAGAGGATCCTCGGACGTCAGTGCCCGACCTGCGCCGGCTCGGGGACGGTGAAGTCGATCGAGACCCTGGAGATCGAGATCGTCCGTGAGGGGCTGCGGCGGCGATGGCGCCTGCTCGAGGGCCGCCTGGTCGTGCGGGTCCACCCCGACACGGCCGGGGCGCTGCAGGGGCGCGCCCCCGCCATGGCACGCGCCATGAGGGTCGCGCCCGTCGATCGGATCGAGTTCCACGGCGCCCCCGGTCTGCGCATCGACCAGTGGGAGGCCGAGCCGATGGAGCCGCTCTCCCGCTGACCACCCGCAACCACCGCCCGCGCAGCCGGGGGCGGGGGGGGGGGCACGCCTGGATCAGCGCCGGTCGCGACCCCTCCGCCGGCCGCGCAGTCGGAGCCGCTCGCGGCGCCGCCGGGCTGCGTCGCGTACGCGTCGCTTGTCGTCGGCCGTCGTCACGAGCAGCCGTGGCACGTGGGTCGGCCGGCCGACGGGATCCAGGGCGACCATGGTGGCGTAAGCGCTGCAGCAGTGCGCCTGCCTGCCGGTCAGCGGATCCTCCGAGACGACCTTCACGCCGACCTCCATGGATGTATCGAAGGCGGCGTTCACCGCGGCATAAAGACGCAGGATCTGCCCGAGCCGCACCGGCGCCCCGAAGACCAGACTGTCCACCGACGCCGTGACCACGCTGGTGCGGCTGTGGCGCATGGCGGCGATCGCCGCCGCTTTGTCGATCAGGGCCATCACCCTGCCGCCCCAGATGTTGTTGTGGAGGTTGGTGTCGGCGGGCATGACGATCTCGGTCATCTCGACCCGTGACGCCTCCGCCGGCTTGCCACGATCCGTCATCGCACCGCTCCTTCCATGAGTCGGGAGCCCGCCGTGGCGGGCCCGATTTCCGTCGCGAAGGGGGGAGTATCGCACAGACCTCCGGGCGCCCGGCGGCGGGGCCGGGAGGGGAGGGCAGCCGGCTCTTGACAGCGATCCGGGCGGCGTTTATAGTCGGGTTGTTATTGAGACTGAGTCGCAGTAGCAATAGATGGAGACTCGGCATGGAGCCTGGCAGCATGTTCACGGCGGTGACGACGGCGATCCTGGCGACGGTGCTGACGACGTCGGCCGGCGCCAGCGCGCCAATCGCGCCGGCGCCGGCAGCGGCGCCGCCGGAGGTGCCGATCGCCGTCCCCATCGACATCCCCATCACCAGCCGGGCGCGCTTCCTGATGGGCGCCCGCCTCGTCATCGAGGCGCGCGGCACCGCGGTCGACGAGGCCATCGGGTGGGCCTTCGATGAAGTCGCCCGCCTCGAGGCGGTGCTCAGCAACTGGCGACCGGACAGCGAAGTATCGCGGCTGAACGATGCGGCGGCGGCGGGCCCGGTGACGGTCACGGAGGACCTCTACGCGGCGGTCGATGTTGCCCTGCGGTGGGCGGAAGCGACCGACGGCGCCTTCGACCCGACGGTCGAGCCCCGAGTCCGGGCCCTGGGTCTGCGCGGACCCGAGGGGATTCTCCCGGGTGCCGGCGCGCCGCCGGCGGCCGGCACCGCGACGCCGATGCCAGTGGGGTGGCGAGGGGTCGGGCTCGACCCGGGGCGGCGCACGGTCCGGTTCGCGGCCGCCGGCATGGGGCTGGACTTCGGCGGAATCGGCAAGGGGATGGCGCTCGACGCCGCCGCCCGGGTGCTGCGCGCCGCGGGTGTCGACGCGGCCCTGGTCGATTTCGCCGGCCAGGTGCTGGTCTTCGGCCGCGGCCCCGACGCCGGCGGCTGGACGATCGGGATTGCCGATGCAGATGATCGCACCGAGGCGGCCGTCGTGATCGACCTGACGGCGGGGTCGCTCTCAACTTCCAGCAACTCGGAGCGCGCCGTGGTGTCGGGCGGCCGGAGGGTCGGGCACATCCTCGATCCGCGCACCGGCGAGCCGGTCGCCTGGAACGGGAGCGTCACCGTGCTGGCTGACGACGCGACCGCCGCGGACGCCCTGTCGACGGCGCTTTTCGTCCTGGGGCCGGCGCGTGGCACCACCTGGGCCGAGGAGCACGACGTCCAGGTCCTTTATCTCGAGCGCGACCCGCGCGGCCGGCTGTTGCGCCGGGGCACGGGCGCGCTCCTCCGCGGGGCCGCTTTGGGCGCCCCCGTAGCGGTCTTCGGTCGCGGCGCGAAGTCCGCCGCCGTCCCACCCCCACAACCAACGGAGAGACCTCGATGAACACCCAGCCGACACTCCGGCCACGGCGGGCGCGCGCCGCATGGGCCGCGATCGCCACATTCACCGGCATGCTGATGGCATCGGGCGGTGCCCCGGCGCGCGCCGCCGACACCGAGACCGGTCCCGGCGCCGCGGCCACAGAGGGACCCGCCGCGACCACGCCGGCGGCCGGCGGGGCGGAAATGGGCGCCGGGCAGGACGACCTGCGCCTGCGGATCAGCGCGCTCGAGCGGCAGCTCGCGGCGCTGAAGAGCGAACTCGAGCGCGCCAGTACGGCCGGGGAGAATGCCGAGCTCGAGAAGAGGATCGAGGCGCTGTCGCGCGAGGTCGAGCGCCTGCGTCTCGGGGCCGCGGCGCCGGTAGAGGCGCAGGAGAGTGTCGACGGATTCGGCCCGGCTGCCTCGAAGGTCTACAGGGCGCGCCCGGGTGTTTCCATCGGCGGTTATGGCGAGATGGTGTACGCGGACCCGTCGGGAACGCGCGACGATGGCGTGACATCGGCCGGGGAGGCCAGCGCCGACCTGCTGCGGGTGGTCCTCTATTTCGGCTACAAGTTCAACGACCGGCTCCTGTTCAACTCGGAGATCGAAGTGGAGCACGCGGTGGCGGGAGATGGCGAGCCGGGCGAGGTGGCGGTCGAGTTTGCCTACATCGACTTCCGGTGGCGCCCGGCGCTCGGTGTCCGCGGCGGACTGGTGCTGCTGCCGATCGGCTTTCTGAACGAGCTGCACGAGCCGCCGATTTTCCTCGGCGCCCTGCGCCCCGAGGTCGAACGGTTCATCATCCCCACCACGTGGCGCGAGCTGGGTGGCGGGGTCTACGGCGACGCCGGCCCGGTTTCCTGGAAGGCCTACCTCGTCACCTCGCTCGATGCCGCCGGCTTCAGCGCCGCCAGCGGTATCCGCGGCGGGAGGCAGGAGGGTGCCGAGGTCGAAGCGGTGGACCTGGCGCTCACCGCGCGGCTCGACTGGGTGCCCGTTCAGGGACTTGCGTTCGGCGCGTCGCTGTTCGCGGGTGACACGGCGCAGGGGAACCCCGGCCTCGACGGCGCCCGCGTGACCCAGTGGGAGGCGCATGCCGAGTGGCGGGCGCGCGGCGTCCAGCTGCGGGCGCTCCTCGCCCGGACCAGCCTCGACAACGCCGCCGCCGTCAGCGCTCTCGTCGGCGAGGCGATCGGGTCGCAGATGAACGGCTACTATGCCGAAGCCGGCTACAACGTCCTGGCGGGGCGGAAGGGGACGGCGCAGGAGCTGATGCCCTTCGTCCGGTACGAGTCTTACGACACCCAGGCGGAGGTGGCACCCGGTTTCCTGGCCGACCCGGGGAACGACCGCAGCGTCCGGACCTACGGGGTGCGCTGGCGGCCGATCCCCAACGTGGCGATCAAGGCCGACTGGCAGGATCTGGGGACCGCGGCGAACACCGGTGTCGACCAGTTCAACCTGGCGCTCGGGTGGCTCTTCTGATGCGCCCTCGCAGCCCTTCCGGGGCGGTTGCGCTCGGCCTCATCGCGGCGGCGCTCGTCGCCGCCCCCGCCCGGGCGCGGGTCGAGATGACCCAGGACGAGGCGCTGCGCCTGGCCTTCCCGCCGCCGCTCGCGATCGAACGCCGCACCCTGTATCTCGACGATGCGCAGGCGAAACAGGCTGGCGACGCGGCCGGCGTGTCGATTGAGGCGCGCGTCGTGCCTTACTATGTCGGCCGCTCGGGTGACGTCATTAGCGGTTACGCCTATTTCGACACCCACCTCGTGCGCACGCTCCCCGAGACCATCATGATCCGGCTCACGCCGGCGGGAGCCATCGTGGCGATCGACATCGTCGCCTTCGACGAACCCTACGAATACCGGGTGACGACGCGCTGGCTCGATCAGTTCCGCGGCCGTGCCGCCGCCGCCGCGCCGCGCCTCCCCGGCGCCATCCGCTCCCTGAGCGGCGCAACGCTCTCGGCGCGGGCGGTGACCGACACAGCGCGCCGGGTCCTCGCGCTGCACCGGCTGTTCGTTCAGCCGCGCGATGCCCGGCCGGTGACCACGCCATGAGTGCGGACAAGGAGGCCGGCGGCATGGGCGCCTGGGAGCGCGCCTGCCTTTCGTGGTCGGTGGCGATCGTGACGATCACCGGCGCGACCTACTGGGTCATGAAGGACCTGATGCCGCGCACCGATCCCTTCTCGGTCCTCGGTCACCCGTGGCAGCCGCAGGCCCTCGGCGCGCATGTACTGGTCGCGCCGCTTCTCGTTTTCGGCCTCGGGCTCATCGCCCGCGATCACATCCTCGGCGGGGTCAGGAACGGCGGCCGCGGCGGGAATGGCCGCAGCGGCCTCATCACGGTCCTGCTCGCAGTGCCGATGGTGGCGAGCGGCTACCTCCTGCAGGTCGTCACGTCGCCCGGGGCGCGGCGGGCGCTGGCCCTGATTCACCTGGCCACGGGCCTCGTTTTCGCCGCCGTCTTCGTCGCTCATCTCGTGGCGGCCCGCCGGTGCCGCGCCCGGGCGCGCGCGCTCGCCGCGCCGGATCGGTGCGCCTCCGCATCCTCCCACCCGGCCGCGCCCTGAGATCGACGCTGCACGCGGCCCCTCCCCCGGGAATCGTGACACGCGTCGTCTTGATTGACCGTGGGACGGGAGATAGAATCGGGCGTTCCAGGAACCAGGTGCCGGGCCCATTTGCGGCGCGGCTGGAGGAGACGATGATGCGCGTCCGAACTGCCCGCAGCACGATGGCACTCTTCGCCCTGCTGGCGATCCTCACCGCGGGAGCCGTCCCCGCGTTCGCCGAAGGACTGACCAAGGTGAAGGGGACGGTGGTGGACAAGGACGGCAAGCCGATGGCAAAGGTGCCGGTCTGGCTTGAGGCGGTGGACATCAAGAAGACGGTGGGGCCGCTGAAGACGGACAAGGATGGCAAGTTCAACATCGCCACCCTCGACCGCACGGTCGCCAAGAAGTGGAAGGTGGTCCCGAAGCTCGAGGGATACAAGGTCGTCAAGGTGACGATCGACATCATGGGCTCCGGGGGAGACCAGTACCCGATCAACGATGTCATCATGGGCTCCAAGCAGGAATTCCCGGAGATCCCGTTCGTCCTGGTCGGAGACGAAGGGCACAACATCGTCAACCTCGTGCTGGCGAAGGACGCCGACTTCGTCGCCGCGGTGCAGGTCGAGCAACGCAAGAAGCAGGCCGCGCAGACCGGGGCGGCGGGCACGCCGGCGGGGACGGCGGCTCCGGCGGCGTCGGTGGCTCCGGCGGCGGGAGCCGGTGCGCCAGGCAGCCCGGCTGCTGCCGACGCCGCCGTGCCGAAGATCGCGCCCGAGCTGGCGCAGATGCTGCAGAAAGCCAAGAGCCTGGCGGATGCCGGCAACCACGTCCCGGCCATCGAGCTGTACCGCGCGTTCCTCGCCAAGGATCCGACCGGCAACCCGGCGGCCTACTACTACCTCGGCAAGAGCCTTTTCGAGACCGGTGACGATGCCGCGGCGGCCCAGGCGTTCTCGAAGGGGCTCGATCTGAAGAAGGACATGAAGGGGGCGCACTACTACCTCGGCAACATCGCGCTCAGGGACGACAACCCGACGGGTGCCGCCACCGAGTACGAGAAGGAACTGACCCTGTCGCCCGACTCCGACCCGGTGCTCTACAACCTCGGCCAGGCCTGCTACAAGTCGGGGGATCTCGATCGCGCCATCGCGGCCCTCGATCGCGCCGCCGTCATCAATCCCCAGAAGCCGGAGACACTGATGCTCCTGGCGACCATTTACGAGCAGCGCAACGACAAGGTGAAGGCGGACGAGATGTACCAGAAGGTCGCGGCCATCGATCCGCACAACGCCGCGATCCTCTTCTTCAACGTCGGTGTCAAGGCGTGGAACGAGAACCGGCCGAAAGAGGCGGTGCAGGCGTATCGCAAGGCGATCGAGATCGATCCGACCTACGCCCAGGCGCACCGCGAGCTGGGCACCGCCCTCATGGGGTCGCAGGATTTCGCCGGCGCACTCAAGCACTTCCAGGAGTACCTGACGCTCAATCCGAAGGCGCCGGACGCCAGGGAAATCCAGGATCGCATCGCCCTGCTGAAGAAGTAGATCAGGACCGCCAGGCGATGACCCCGGCCATGCGGCCGGAGGCGCCGCCGCTGCGGCGGTACGATTCGAGAAGGTCGGGGCGGCAGGCCGTGCACAGGCCGGCCGCCCCGATGTTTTCCGGGCCGACCCCGAGGGCGAGCGCCTGACGACGGTTGGCCTCGATGAGGTCGATGCGCGGCCGCGGGCCGGGCAGGATGCACGACCCGGCGTCCGGCACGCTGCGACGGAACGCCTCGACCACCTCCTCACCCACCTCGAAGCAGCAGGCGCCGATCGACGGACCCAGCGCCATCCTGACATCCGCAGTCCGGCCGCCGCGCGCCCGGAACATCCGCAGCGTCGCCGGGAGAACGCCGGCGACCGTGCCGCGCCAGCCGGCATGTACGGCTGCGACGAGCCCCGACACAGGGTCGGCCATGAGGATCGGGATGCAGTCGGCGACCTGGACGCACAACGCGGCGCCGCGCCGCGCGGTCACCAGCGCATCGCCGGGAGGGGCGGGGCTCGCGGGCAGTGCCGGTCTCGTCTCGTCCATGGCCACGACGACCGCGCCGTGCACCTGCCGGAGCGTGAAGAGCGGGAGTGGATGCGACGTCATGGCCGCCATCACCGCGGCAGGATCCGAACCCGAGACGGTGAAGGCGTGCGCCAGGTCGGGCACCGTCTCGAGGAGGGGCAGGAGCAGGCGACGCGAGGGGCCGTCACCGACGAGGCGGCCGGAACCGGATCCGATGGTGGATGAGCTCACGCGGCGGAGTCTAGGGAGACGGTGGGGAAATGTCCACCGGGCAATGCCTTGACAAGCGGGGGGGCTTACGGCAATCTAGGCGCCCTCTTGGGTGGGAATGGCCGGCGCGCGGCGCGCTGGCGACGTGACCGGGGGCCGGGCTCGCCCCCGGGTTTTTCCATGCCGCGCCGGCGGCGCCGGGTCCTGTGACGGCGCGCGCGGATGAGCGAGGTCGGTCGAACGTGGAACCTCTGGGCATGATGGCCCCGCAGTCGGGGCCCGGGCAGCCGAACCCCTGGCTCCAGCTCGTCCCCCTCGTCTTTTTCTTCGTGGTCATCTATTTCCTTCTCATCCGTCCGGCCCGCAACCGCCAGAAGCAGGTGCAGAAGATGCTCGAGGCCTTGAAGCCCGGCGATCGCGTGGTCACGTCGGGGGGGATCATCGGCACCATCGCGGCGGTCGATCGCGACATCGTCCAGCTGCGGATCGCCGACAAGCTCAAGGTCGACGTCACCCGCGCGTCGGTGGTCGGCCTGCATGATCAGCCGTCCTCGCCCGGGATCGAGGCCTAGGAGACCGCATGGACTTCGGCGACGTGCGTGTGCGCATGGCGATCACCATCGGGATGATCGCGCTGTGCATCTGGATGATCCATCCGCTGGCGCAGACCATCAACCTGGGACTCGACCTGAAGGGCGGCATCCACATGGTGATGCGCGTCCGGACCGACGAGGCCGTCAAGGCCGAGATCGATCTGACGCGCGACCGCATGCGCTCCAGCCTGGTCGAGAAGGGGATGACCCCCGGCGAGGCGGGTGGCGAGGGACTCACCACCATCGTTTTCTCGGGCATCGACGCCGCGCGGACCGACGAGGCGCGCACGCTCCTGCGCGATCAATTTCCGCAGTTCTCGATGGAGACCTCGGGGCCGGGCGGGCTGCGCCTGACGCTGCGGCCGGCTGACGAATCGGCCGTCCGCGACTCGGCGGTGCGGCAGGCGCTCGAGAAGATCGACACCCGGATCAACAAGTTCGGCGTCGCCGAGCCGCTCATCCAGCGCAAGGGCGTCGGTGCGAAGGCCGACCAGATCATCGTGCAGCTCCCCGGTGTCGAAGACCCCGAGCGGGTCAAGGACCTCATCGGCTCGCCGGCGTTTCTCGAATGGAAGCTGGTCAAGGTGCCGCCCGGTATCACGGCGGAACAGTTCCGCGCCCCCGACAACGAGCAGGCCGTGACGGCGGCCTTCGGCGGCACCCTGCCGCCCGACGTGATGGTCCTGCCGCAGGACGGCGTCAACGAGGGCCGGCACTTCACGGTCTACTGGCCGGTCACCCGGAGCTCGCCGATCACCGGCAACGATCTCAAGAACGCCCGGCGCGATCAGGATCGCTTCGGCGGCCCGGCGGTCAATTTCCTGCTCTCCGCCGAGGCGGGCCAGCGGTTCCAGGAGCTGACACGCGCCAACCAGGGTCAGATGCTCGCCATCGTGCTCGACGGCCGGATCATCTCTGCGCCCCGGATCAACGCGGTGATCGCCGAGCGCGGCATCATCGAAGGCGGCAACTTCACCATCGAGAGCGCCGAGGACCTCTCGCTCAAGCTGCGCTCCGGCGCGCTGCCGGCGGGTCTGGACATCATCGAGGAGCGCACGGTCGGGGCCTCGCTCGGCGCCGATTCGATCCGCGACGGCATCGCCGCGTCGATCGTCGGCGCGGTCATCGTGGTGCTGTTCATGCTGGCCTACTACCGGGCGGCGGGGCTGAACGCCATGGCCGTGCTGATCGTGAACCTGCTCATCCTGCTGGCGGCGATGGCGTCGCTGCACTCCACCCTGACGCTGCCGGGAATCGCCGGGATCGCGCTGACCGTCGGCATGGCGGTCGATGCGAACGTCCTGGTGTTCGAGCGCATCCGCGAGGAAATCCGCCTCGGGAGGACGATCAAGGCCGCCGTCCACGCCGGGTTCGACAAGGCGTTGACCACCATCATCGACAGCAACCTCACCACGCTCATCGCCGCTCTGGCGCTTCTCGGCTTCGGCACCGGGCCGGTGAAGGGTTTTGCCGTGACCCTGAGCGTCGGCATCATGGCTAACTTAGTGACCGCCGTGTTCATGTCGCGGGCCCTGTTCGACACCATCCTGACCGTCAACCCGCGCATGCAGCGGCTGAGCATCTGAGGGACCACATGCTGCAGGTCTTCCATCACGCGAATTTCCGGCTCATGTGGGGCGTGAAGTACGCCTTCATGGCGTTCTCAGCCATATGCGTCGTCGTGTCCATCGTCGTGATGCTCACCAAGGGGTTCAACGTCGGCATCGATTTCGCGGGCGGGACGGCGGTCCAGGTCCGCTTCGCCGACGCGCCGCGGGTGGACGAGATCCGCGCCGCCCTCGAGCGCGAGGGGCTCGGCGATGTCAGCCTGCAGCGGATCGGCGATCTCAAGGACAACGAAATCCTCGTGCGTGTCGAGCGCGGCGCCTACAAGGAGGGCGAGGGTGAAGGCGGCGAGGTCAGCACGCGCGTCATTGAGGCGCTGCGCCGGATGGAGGGTGCGACCCCGGCCGGCCGCATCGATCTCAACACCGCCACCGAATCGGCGATCCGCGATTGGGTCGCGGCGCGCCTGCCGGCGCCCGTCGATCCCGGGGCCCCGGCACCCGACGCCGCCGCGATGGCGAAGGCGATCGTGAGGGCGCGCAACGTGCGCGGCGGCCTGTTCACCGATGCGACGCAGATCGGCGCCATCCCCGGTGTCGACCCGGCGGTCGCCGCGGCGGCGGCCGACCAGGCGGTGTACGGCAGGGTTTCGCTGCGCGGTGTCGATTTCGTCGGGCCGACCGCCGGCAAGGAACTGCTGACCAACACGGTCTGGGCGATTCTCTGGTCGGTGGTCGGCATCCTGATCTACGTCTGGCTGCGCTTCCACCATCTGTCCTGGGGCGCCGCGGCGATCATCGCCCTCGTTCACGATGTGGTCATCGCCGCTGGCGCGATGGCGCTGACCGGGAGGGAATTCTCGGTCACCGTGGTGGCCGCCCTCCTGACCATTCTCGGTTACTCGATCAACGACACCATCGTCATCTTCGACCGCATCCGCGAGAACCTGCGCCTGTACCGCGACCACGACTTCGAGAAGGTGGTCAATGCCTCGGTCAACCAGACGCTGAGCCGCAGCGTCCTCACCTCGTTGACGGTGTTCGTCTCGGTGTTCGCCCTGTTCCTGTACGGTGGCGAGAAGCTCAACCCGATGTCGTTCTGTCTTCTGGTCGGGGTGGTGTTCGGGAGCTACTCCTCGATCTTCGTCGCCGCGGCGCTTCTGGTCGTCGCTTACCGATACCTCGGACCCAAGTACGTCAAGGCGTGACACCGCGGCGCGCGCCGCCGGTCCCGGTTGCTCCGGCGCGGCGCGGGTTGCTATACTGCGCGCTGACTGCGGCGCGCGGTAGGACGCCCCCGCGGGGCGGCCGGAGCGTCGTCGGGGCCACGGCCCAGCGGCTTCCGGCCACCGGCCCGGGGCCAGCATGATCCGCATCGAGGACATCCAGCACCAGGTCGAGTCATATCTCAAGAACCCCGACCTGGATCTCCTGCGCCGGGCATATGTCTTCTCGGCCAAGGAGCACAAGGGGCAGACCCGATCCTCGGGCGAGCCCTACCTCGTCCACCCCCTGTCGGTCGCCCACATCCTCGCCGAGCTGCGTCTCGACATGACCTGCATCGTCGCCGGGCTGCTGCACGACGTCCTCGAGGACACCCTGACCACACGCGAGGTGCTCGAGGAGCATTTCGGCAAGGACATCGCGCACGTGGTCGAGGGGCTGACGAAGATCGCCCGCATCAGCTTCAACTCGAAGGAGGCGCAGCAGGCGGAGAGCTTCCGGAAGATGATGCTGGCGATGGTCGACGACATCCGCGTCGTGCTGGTCAAGCTGGCCGACCGGCTGCACAACATGCGCACGCTCGAGCACCTGTCACCGCGCCAGCAGGAGCGCATCGCCCGCGAGACCATGGAGATCTACGCCCCCCTGGCCCACCGCCTGGGGATGGGGCGGATCAAGAGCGAGCTCGAGGACCTGTCGCTGCGCTACCTCGACCCGGCCGGGCACGACCAGCTGGTGAGCGCGCTCGACGAGAAACGCCGGGTCACCGACGACCTGATCCGGGAGATCGAGACGACGCTGCGGACCGAGCTCGAGAAGGCCGGCATCGCCTGCACCATCAGCGGCCGCCGCAAGCATCTGTACAGCATCCACAAGAAAATGAAGCGGCAACGCATCGACGTCAGCGAGGTCTACGACTACATCGCCTTCCGGGTCATCACCGGGAGCATCAAGGACTGCTACGGCGCCCTCGGCATCATTCATGGCCGCTGGCGCCCCATCCCGGGCCGCATCAAGGACTTCATCGCGATGCCGAAGCCCAACATGTACCAGTCGCTGCACACCTCGGTGATGAGCGATAAGGGGCAGCCGTTCGAGGTCCAGCTGCGGACGCAGGACATGAACCGGATCGCCGAGGAGGGGATCGCGGCGCACTGGAAGTACAAGGAAGGCGGGGGAAGCGGCGACCAGGACGCCAACATCCAGTGGCTCCGCCAGATCATGGAGTGGCAGCAGGAGCTCAAGGACCCGCACGAGTTCCTGCGCATGGTGAAGGTGGACCTGTACCCGGACGAGGTCTACTGCTTTACGCCCCAGGGCCAGGTGAGGTCGTTTCCACGCGGCGCCACCCCGGTCGATTTCGCCTACTCGGTGCACACCGAGGTCGGGCACCACTGCGCCGGCGCGCGCATCAACGGCAAGCTCCAGCCCCTTCGCACCGAGCTCAAGAACGGCGACATCGTCGAAATCGTCACCGCCCCGAATCACCTCCCGAGTCCCGACTGGCTCGCTTTCGTCCGCACACCGCGGGCGCGGACGAAGATCCGTCAGTGGCTCAATATCGACCGGCGCAACCGCAGCATCGATCTCGGCAAGACGGTGAGTGACCGCGAGTTCAAGCGCTACCGTTTCAACCTCAAGCCCCACGTCCATGAGGGCGCCCGGCTCAAGGAGGTGTTGTCGGCGATGGGGCACCAGGGGCTCGACGACTTCTACGCCGCCGTCGGCTATGGCAAGACCGCTCCCCGGTCGCTGGTGGAGCGGCTCGATCCGCAGGCCCGCCCTCACGATGCCCCAGAGGGCGCCATCGCACATGCGGTCCGTCGCGCGCTCGGCCTGTCGGGCAAGAAGGTCACCGTCCGGGGGCTTGACGATGCCCTCATCACCCTGGCCCGCTGCTGCAACCCCATCCGTGGCGAGCCGATCGTCGGCTACATCACCCGTGGCCGGGGGGTCACTGTGCACTCGGAGCGCTGCCCCAATCTCGAGAAGCTCCTGTACGACCCGGAGCGGCGCATCGAGGTCGCCTGGGAAGGCGCCGACGAGTCGCAGTTCGAGGTCCGCCTGACCGTCTTCTCGGAGGACCGCCCGGGCATCCTGGCCCGGATCACCCAGGCGATCGCCGACGCCAAATCGAACATCAAGAACGTCGAGGCGCGGACGTTCGAGGACCGGCGCGGCGAGATCACGCTGGTTCTCAACATCCGGGATGTCGAGCACCTGCACAAGATCGTCGACCGGTTGAAGGGCATCGAAGGGGTCTATCACGTCGAGCGGCAGGTCGCCTGAGGGCGCCGCCGTGAGCGGGGAGGCGAGCATGGCCGAGCGCAGGACCATCACCACCGGTCGAGCGCCGCAGGCGATCGGACCGTACAGCCAGGCGATCCGATCCGGCGACCTTCTCTTCCTGTCCGGGCAGATCCCGCTCGATCCGGCGACCGGCGAGCTGGTGCAGGGGGGTATTGAACAGGAAGTGGCCCGCGCGCTGGAGAACATCGCCGCGGTGCTCGAAGCGTCCGGCGCCGGCTTCAACGACGTCGTCAGGACGACGGTGTTCCTGGTTGACCTGGCTGATTTCCAGGCCATGAACGCGGTTTACGCGCGCGCCTTCGGCGAGGCTCGTCCGGCGCGATCGACGGTGCAGGTGTCGGCCCTGCCGCGCGGGGCTCGCGTCGAGATCGACGTGATCGCCAGGGTTCCGGAACGTTAGAAGGGGGAGTGCGTCGCCGGCGTCAGGAGGCCGCTTTGACGACGGCCCCGGAGCGCAGGCAGCGCGTGCACACGCGCATGCGCTTGCGGGTCCGGTTCACGACGACGCGCACCTTCTGAATGTTGGGATACCACACCCGGGGTGACACGTTGTGGGCATGACTGATCTGGTTGCCGAACACCGGCCCCTTGCCACAGACATCACACGAGCGAGCCACCTCGAGACCTCCGGGAGAGGACGTGCCTCCCTGCCACTATTGAGTCGAGAAGCGGAACTCTAGCACAGGCGGAACCCGCCGCGCAAGGCGTCGCCCCACCAGGCGTCATCACCCCATCTGGCAGGTAACTCATTTAAACAAAGGTAGATGGATGTCATTGTCCCTCTGCGCATATGCATCACAACTACAGCATATCGTCATTTATGGTCATGTGACTTGCAGGAATGGAGTCGCGGAATATATTGGACATTTGTGAAAACGGGGGCGCCTCTGCGAGAGGAGCCCGGACAAGTTCTGGCCGTGGGAGGGGAGGGACGACCGTGTTCTTCTCGAAAGCGAAAACGCTGGTGGGGCTCGACATCGGGAGCAGTTCGGTCAAGGTGGTCGAGCTCAAGGAAATGGGGAAGGGCCGGGGATTCCAGCTCCAGAACATCGCCGTGGAGCCGTTGTCACCCGAAGCCATCGTCGACGGCGCCATCATGGACGCCGGGCTGGTGATCGAAGCCATTCAAAAGGCTTTCGGCGCCCGCAAGATGAAGGGCGCCGATGTCGCCATCGCTCTGTCGGGGCACAGCGTCATCATCAAGAAGATCTCTATCCCGGCGACCTCGGAGGAGGAGCTGGCCGAGGTCATCCCCTGGGAGGCCGAGCAGTACATCCCGTTCGATGTCGAGGACGTCAACCTCGCCTACCAGGTGCTCAAGGGCGGCGGCGGTGACGGCAACATGGATGTCCTGCTGGTGGCCGCGAAGAAAGACAAGATCCACGACTACACCTCGGTCGTGACCCAGGCGGGACGCAACCCGTTGCTGGTCGACGTGGACGTCTTCGCGCTGCAGAACTGCTACGAGATGAACTACGACACCGACCCTTCGGAGGGGCTGGCGTTGGTGAACGTGGGGGCGTCGACCACAAACGTCTCCATCGTCAAAGGCGCGACCTCGATCTTCTGGCGCGACATCTCGGTCGGCGGCAACCACTACAACGACGCGCTGCGCAAGGAGCTGAACGTCAGCTTCGAGCAGGCGGAACTGCTCAAGCGCGGCCAGGAGGTCGATGGGGTCGCCACCGACCGCGTGCCCTCGATCCTGGCTTCGGTGAACGACTTCATCGGCGCCGAGATCCAGAAGACCATCGACTTCTTCAAGAACACGACGCCGGGCGAGAGCATCGGCAGGATCGTCCTCGCGGGCGGCTCGGCGCGGGTGATGAACCTGCGCGAGTCGCTCGCCGAGCGGTTCGGGATTCAGGTGGAGCCGCTCAACCCGTTCAACCGGGTGCAGGTCGGCAAGGGGATCTCCCCCGAGATGCTGGATGAGTTCAGCACCAGCGTGTCGATCGCCGTCGGGCTGGCCTCCCGCCGGATCGGAGACAACCGATGATCAGGATAAACCTCATAGCGGAATCGCAGAAATCCAAGGGGCGCGAACGGTCGACCGTCCGGATTCAGGGGTCGGGCGCCCTGGGCCAGAACATCCTGATGGTGGGTGTGATCGTCCTGGCGACCCTGGTGGTCGGCTGGCGCTGGTACGGCCTGGCCACCGAGCACCGCGGACTGGTGGCGGAGATCGCCCGCGCCGAGCAGGAGAAGGAGCGCCTGCAGGCCATCATCAAGAAGGGCGAGGACTACAAGGCGAAGAAGGACCTGCTGCAGCGCAAGATCGCGCTGGTGTCGCAGCTCAAGCGCAACCAGAGCGGCCCGGTCCACCTCCTCGACGAGGTCAGCAAGCAGCTCCCGGATTTCCTCTGGCTCGACAACATGACCGAGTCGGGCTGGAGAGTGCAGATCCAGGGCAAGGCCACGACCTACAACGCGGTCTCCAACCTGTACAACAACCTGACCGGCTCGCGCTACTTCGAAAACGTGGTGCTCGGGCCGATCACGGCGATCCCGCAGGGTGTGACGTTCTCGATGTCCTGCCAGTTCATCCCGCAGCCCGCGACGCCCGGGGCCGAGACCCCGGCCGAAACACCGGCCGCGGGCGATGCCGCGGCGGCCGCCGGGCCGTCGGGAACGTAGGGGGAGGGGCGAGCGATGGACTTCAAGAAGCTTCCATTCTGGGGACAGTTCGCGGTCGTCGGCGTCATGGCCGGCGTGCTCCTCGGCGCGGCCTTCACCGCCTATCCGAACTTCAACGCCATGACCAAGCGGAACGCCGGTGAGCGCTCGCGTCTCGAGGGGCTGCAGGCCGAGATTCGGAAAGGCCAGGCCATCGAGGCCAAGCTGCCGGAGTTCGAGAAGGAAATCGAGAATCTCCAGGTCAAGCTCAGCGACCTCCTCGCCATCCTGCCGACCACGCCGGAGACGGGCGAACTGCTGAAGTGGGTCAAGAACCTGGCCGACCAGTCGAACCTCGAGCTCCGGAAGTTCGACCCGCAGACGTTGCGGCCGGTCGAGTTCTACAAGGAGTTCCCGATCCAGATGGAGATCGAGGGCGACTATCACGACCTCGGCGTGTTCTTCGACCGCATCAGCAAGTACTCGCGGATCATCAACGTGAGCAACGTCGTGATCGGCGCGCGGTCGCAGAGCAAGGGATCGATCAACTCGAACTTCACGGCAACGACGTTCGTCTACGACGACAAGGCAGTGCAGCAGGAGGAGGGAGGTCAGCAGCCATGAAACACGGAGCGCGTCAGGCCCTGGTTCTCGCCGTCGCCGCGGCCGCCTGGCTCGCCGGCGCGGGGAGCCTCCGGGCCGTCGAAGAACCGGCGCCGGCCCCGCCGGATCCGGGCGCCATACCGACGGCCGGGCCGGAACTCAAGGAAGCCGGCGAGACGATCAACCGCATCATGGAGGACAACGAGGCGATGCTCGCCGGCCGCGGTTTCACCTACGATCCGGCGGGCCGCCGCGATCCGTTCCGCTCCCTCGTGGACGCCCTGAACTCGATCTCGAAGGGGCCGCGCCCGCGCGGCATTTCGGGGATGCTCATCTCCGAGGTCGACCTGGTCGGTATCGTGCAGAAGGGCCGCGACTCCCTGGCCTTCTTCAACGGCAGCGACAACAAGGGGTACTTCCTGAAGGTCGGAGACAATCTCTACGACGGCAAGATCATCAAGATCGATCGGGGCACGGGCATGGTGATGTTCCGGCAGGACGTGAACGACCCAAGGAGCATCAAGCCGTACCGGGATGTCACAAAGCGGCTGGCGTCAGCGGAGGAGGAGAATCTATGAGGCTCGGCAAGCTCGCGATTCTGTTCGCAATCGCCGCGGCCGCCCTGAATTGCTCGGGCAACCCGCCCGTGAGCGAGCCGGGGCAGGCCGCGCTGGATGTGCCGGCGTCGGTGGTGGTCAGTTCGATCGACCACACCGCCACACCGTCGGGCACGCAGGTGGTGCTGCGGGGCAACTACCCCTTCAGCTTCACCACTTATCAGCCCGATGAGCACACCCTCGTGGTGGAGCTCCTCGAGGTGCGCGCCCAGGGGGTCGCCGAGGAAGTCCGCCTCGACACGCCCCAGGTGGCAGGGGTCGCCGTCACCAATGTTCAAGGTGTCGACGGCGGCACCATCGCCAAATTCGAGTTCCACAACATCCTGGCGGCGCGTCACGCCGTCCGCCTGGAGGGCAGCGACCTGGTGATCGATTTCCCGACCCTCAGCGACGCGGAGAACCTCCCCGAGTCGCCGCTGGTCGCCGCGACAGCCCCCGCTGCCGCGGCGATGGACGGGTCGTCGATGACCGACGCCGCGCAGGCGCCGATGGCGGCGGAAAACGCGCCCGTCATGGCACCGGCCGAAACGCCGGCGCTGCAGCCGCTCGAACAGCCTCTCGCCGCGGAGAAGCCGGCGGCCCCCACGCCGCCGACTCCCGCGCCGCCGACCACCGAGGTGAAGCGCGGTCCGGTCCCCGAGGGTCAGGCCGCCAGCACGCTGGTGGAGGTCGCCGCCACCGGCGGCGACGCCCCCAGGGTCACGCTGCACGCCGACGGCGCGCTGCGCGAAGAGCACTTCGAGCTGGCGAACCCGCCCCGCCTGGTCGTCGACCTGGTGGGGGTCAGGGATCGCACCGCCCAGAAGAGCCTGTCGGTCGAATCGAGCGTGCTGTCGCGCGTCCGGGTTGCCCAGTTCGCCAGCAAGCCGCAGCCGGTCGCCCGCGTCGTGTTCGATCTCGCGGCCCCCAGGGCCTACGGGATCGAGCCGTCAGCGGACGGTCTGGTCGTCGAGTTCTCGCCCGAGGCGGCGGAGCGCGCCGCCGCGAACAACCCGCCGGCGGCCATCGCGGCGCCGCTCGCGGCCGAGAAACCCGACATCCCCGAGAAGCCCGCCATGGCCGAGCCTGGACCTGAGCCGATGGACACCGAGCCCACCGCCCCGGCACCGATGCCGACGGAGGCCGCAACAGCCGATCCCACCACCGACGCAGCGAGCGAGAAGCTGGCGTCCAACCCGCTCATGGCGCAGGGCGAGGTGAAGGTCGAGCCCAAGCCGAAGGAGGTCGCCTTCAAGCCGGCCCACAAGCGTCCTTCGGGCGACGTGGTACTGGCGATGGGACAGCGGCCGGACACCCGCGTGGTCACCGACAACAGCCCGCGCTACACCGGCAAGCGGATCTCGCTCAACTTCAAGGATGCCGACCTCAAGGACGTGTTCCGGCTGTTCCATGAGATCACCGGCTACAACATCGTCCTCGACCCGACGGTCGCGGGCAGCCTGACCATCGTGCTCGAAAACGTGCCCGAGGATCAGGCGCTCGACATCATCCTGAAGAACAACGGGCTCGACAAGGTGTTCGAGAACAACGTCGTCCGCATCGCCAGCACGCAGAAGCTGGCCTCGGAGGCGGCGTCCCGCAAGTCCCTGATCGAGGCCCAGGAGCTCGAGCAGGATCCGGTGACCTTCACGCGCAAGCTGTCGTACGCGAAGGCCAAGGACGCGGTCCCGATCATCAAGAAGATGATGTCGAAGCGCGGCGACGTCATCATGGATGACCGCACCAACACGCTGATCATCACCGACCTGGCCAACCGCCAGGAGCCGATCTCGCGGCTCATCGACAACCTCGACGAACAGACCCCGCAAGTGGTCATCGAGGCGCGCATCGTCGAGACCGACCGCGAGTTCGAGCGCGACCTCGGCATCACCTGGGGCGTGCGGGGAACGGCCAGCACGGCCAACGGCACGCAGACCGGGTGGGCCTTTCCGCACACCGGCTCGGTCGGCTACGACGTCAACCTGCCGTCGCCGGCGACCGCCGGTCGGCTGGGGATCTCGTTCGGCAACGTGCTCGATTCGTTCACCCTCGACGCGACGCTCGACGCCTTCGAGCTGAACGGCGACGTGAAGGTCCTGTCGTCGCCACGCATCGCGACGCAGAACAACCAGAAGGCCACCATCGAGCAGGGCACGCAGATCCCGGTCGTCAGCACCACCGCGACCCAGATCAACGTCGAGTTCATCTCGGCGTCGCTCAAGCTCGAGGTCACCCCGCAGATCACCCGCGAGGGCACGGTCATCATGGATATCAAGGTGGACAACTCGTCGCCCGACTTCGTCAACCGCGTCGGCGACGTCCCGCCGATACTGACCGAGCGCGCCCAGACGCAGGTGCTGGTTGCCGATGGCGGCACCGCCGTCATCGGCGGCATCTTCAAGCTGAACGACTCGGTCACCCAGGCCGGCGTGCCGGGCCTCTCCAAGATCCCCGGCCTCGGCTGGCTGTTCCGCAGCAAGTCGATCAACCGCAAGAACACCGAGCTCTTGATCTTCGTGACGCCGCGCATCACGAAGAAGGCGGGTTCCCAGGAGGACAATCTATGAGCCGCACCCTCCATCTAAAGCAACTTGTCGGGCTGGCGGCCCTCGCGCTGGTACTGCTCGTCGCGCCCGCGTGCAACGACAATGACGACCCGGGCCAGGCGGAGTCGGTAGTCCTGGTGACCGGGATCTCCACGGCGGGGTTGAGCGTCGCCGCGCCGGTCAACACAACGGCGACCGTGGCCTACACGGTCAACCCGCGTACGGCGACCGCGACCGGCTTCTACAACAGCATCACCCTGACCAGCTACACGGTCAGCTTCTCGCCGGCCGTCGTGGCGGGGGGGAGCGGGCCGATCTCGACCGGCTACTGCCCGTCGGGGGGGTCGTGCAGCGTCGTCCTCGTCCTGGTCCCGGATGGCAGCAAGCCGGGGGCGGGAACAGTGGTGAACGCGACCATCGACTTCGAGGGCCGCGACCCCAACAACAACCCCGTGAACTTCTCGGCGTCGGTCCCGCTCGCCTTCGTGCCCTAGGACGGGACAGCACATCGGCTTTGACGATGCCCCCGGGGTCACCCCCGGGGGCGTCTTTTTTTGACAAGCCTTTCGGGAACCTTCTATAATCCCGGCCGTCGCCCGGGGTGCAGTCGCTTTCTCCCGCTCTTTCAATCATTTATACGGGAGCGCCACGCATGTCCCAGAGCCGTGTCCCTGGCGGTCCGTCGGGGGAGAAGATGCCGAAGGACCCGCGCGCCTTCCTGCAACTCGCCGAGGAGCACCGCCGGAACGGCCGTCTCAAGGAGGCCATCGCGGTCTGCCTCGAAGGACTCGGTCTCCACCCGGGCCTCGATGCGGCGCGCATCACCCTGGGCCGGGCGTACCTGGAGTCGGACCAGCCCGAGACCGCCCGCGCCACCCTCGAGGAGGTTTTCGGCCGCCTGCCGGAGCACCACCTGGCCGGCAAGCTCCTCGCCGAGGCCCAGCAGCGTCTGGGTGATCTGACCGCGGCGGAGGAAACCTGCCGCAGCCTCCTGCGTCACTACCCCCGCGATCGAGAGATTGAGTCCATTCTCGAGTCGGTGCTGCGCCGGGATGCGCCTGCCGGCGGGACCGCCGCAGCCAGCCCCGCCGCCGCCGCCGATCCCCAGCCGGAGTACATGCCCGAGGACGTGGAGCTGAAGCCGACCACCGGACCGGCGGCGCCGCAAGTCGCAGCGCCGGCGGTCGCCGTGAACCGGTCGCCGGCGGGCGATGCGTTCCAGACCAGCACCCTCGCGGATCTGTACCTGCGCCAGGGCCTGGTGGATCGCGCGATCGAGGTCTACCGGGCCATGCTCCGTGTCGATCCGGGGAATCGGCGGGCGCAGCAGCGCCTGGCGGAGATCGAGGCGGGCGGTGCGCACACGGCGCCCGATGCGACGAGCGCGGCCGCCTCCACCCATCCGCCGGCAGCGAGGCCGACACCGGCGGTGTCCGGCCGGCAGCCGGTGGCACCCACAGCCGCACTTCCGGGTGCGCCCCCGACCGACGCCCGTCGCCAGGTGACCGCGCGGCTCGAGGAATGGCTCGACACCATCCGGCGAGCATCGACGGGGAAG
>Ga0210377_10001003_pt1 | contig 26447 bp, 22 predicted proteins | sample PLM4_65_b1redo_FD_155480 | JGI IMG/M metagenome (GOLD analysis project Ga0210377, IMG submission 155480) | Groundwater sediment microbial communities from an aquifer in East River, Colorado, USA - PLM4_65_b1 redo | ecosystem: Environmental > Terrestrial > Soil > Riparian zone | place: USA: East...
AGGAAGCGCGGATGGGTGACTCGATCGCGGAGACGCTTCGGCCGTTCCCGCTGAAATTCAGCGCGTGTCACACATGCTGGGTCGACGGAGTGACATGCACGACGTGACGCGCATCGCGTTCATCGGTGGGATCTACTCGAACTACTGGGCGCTGCGAGCAACGCTCGAAGACATCTTCCGGCACGGCGTCGACGCCACGTACTTTCTCGGCGACCTGGGCGCGTTCGGGCCGCATCCCGATCGCGTTCCGGAGCTGCTGATCGAACGCGGCATTCCTGGCATTCAGGGAAATTACGAAGAGTCGCTCTCCTCGCGCGCCACCGATTGTCACTGCGGGTACACCGATCCGCGCGACAACCACTACGCGCAGATCTCGTACGACTACACGTTCGAGAAGACGTCCGATCGGCACAAGGACTGGATGGGAACGCTGCCGCGCGCGATGCGATTCAACGCCGGCGAGATGCGATTCCTGCTCTCGCACGGTTCGCCGCGGAAGATCAACGAGTTTCTCTGGCGGTCGACCTCATCCGAGCCATTCCTCGAGAGGATGTGCCGCGACTATGACGCGGACGTGATCGTCTGCACGCACACCGGCATTCACTGGCATCGTCCGCTTGCGAGCGGGCGGCATGTCATCAACGCCGGCGTGATCGGCCGTCCGGCGAACGACGGGCGCACGAACGTCTGGTACACGATCGTCGAGGTTCGCGGCCACGACGTTTCCGCGGAGTTCGTGCCGGTGAGCTATGACCACGAGCGCCTCGCGCGTGAGATGCGCGACGAACGTCTGCCGGAGGAATTCGTGGAGACGATCCTCACCGGATGGTGGACGACCTGCCTCGAGGTCCTGCCGGCGAAGGAACGGGCCGCGGGAAGATGGTGAGATCAGCCGCACCAGACGGCAGTGACGGCGTCCGGATGTTCGAGCAGGTAGCCATCTTCTTCCGGGTCGTACCGAATGACGGCGCCGTCGAGGCGTGAGGCGGACATGTCGTCGAGAGCGACGGGGATGCTGCCGACGTTGACGATGCGATCACCGTCGATCGGCCCTTCCGCGTAGCTGAGGCGATAGCCGCTGCCGCCGCAGCCGGTGGTGAACGCGATGCGCAGGATGCGTCCGTCCGGATCCGAGCGCAGATGCTGCGCCGCTTCCGGGGAGAGAGTGATGTTCATTCCGGTCGGTGTCCGTGCACGATGCGCCACAGCGCGTCTTCGCGCTTGAACCAGTCGGGATCGATCCTGATCAACTCGAGCTCGCGTTCGAGCTCCACGATGTGCGCGCGCTTTCCGGAGGCGAGATAGATCAGTAAATAGCGGTCGAACAGCGGAGCGTTGCGGCTGAGATCGTTGAGCTTCTTCTCCATCGTCCGCTCGCGGGCGATGAGGAACTCGGTCGTCTCGCGGAACGAGAGATCGCCCTCCAGGATGTCCTGAAAGAGCAGATCGGAGCCGAGCGTCACGCGCAGCGGGCCGCGCGCACCGACCGCCGCGATCTTCATCTCCAGCAGATCGCGATTCTCCCGTTCATCCACGGCGAACTGCTTGAACATCGTCGCCGCCATCGGATTCGGGAGATTCTCAGCGAGTTTCTCGAACGTCTTGTACGCCTCGACGGTGTACTGGAAGAGAAGGCCGAGCTGTTGTTCGGTGATTTGTGCTGTTCCGGATGTTGCGACTGCTGTCATTCGATGGCCTCGTTTCGTTGACCGTTGTCCGTTGACCGTTGTCGAGGCGTCTCGCTGGTCGGGCTACGATCTTTCGCTCTGGCGAAGCACCGCCTCGACAACGAACAACGGTCAACGGTTGACGATTCATTCAATCTTCGCCACCTTCACCACCACATCGCCAATCAGCTTCGACTGACACGAGAGCCGGTACGGCGCTTCGATCTCTTTGTAGGTCTCGTCCGGAGTGGGCGCCGTCAGATTCTCCCACCCCTGCACCACTTCGATCCTGCAAGTTCCGCACGCGCCGTCGCCGCCGCAGACGTGGCTGATGCGAACACCCATGTCGACGGCGATGGAGAGGAGCGTTTTGCCCGCGGCGAACTCTCCCGCCTTCCCCTCATCGAGAAAGAGAACGCGCGGCATGCTGGGCTGTCGATTCTACGGCACGGTGTGCCATATAGGAACTGCGCACCAGCGGGCCGGATTCGACGTGATGGAATCCGAGCTCCTTCGCGATCCGGCCTAGCTCGTCGAACTCCGCGGGAGTGTAGTAGCGGCGCACCGGATGATGATCGCCGGTCGGGGCGAGGTATTGGCCCATCGTGAAGACGTCGACGCCGTTCTTGCGCAGCTCGGCAGCGACGGCGAGCACTTCCCCTTCGTTTTCGCCGAGGCCGAGCATGATGCTCGACTTCGTGAGCATGCCGTCGAAGCCCTCTTCGTGAGCCCACCGCAGGATATCGAGTGAACGCGGGTACCTGGCCACGGGACGGACCTGCGGATAGAGCCGCGGAATCGTCTCCACGTTGTGTGCGAAAACCTCGGGTCTGGCGGCGAGCACCGTTTGCAGCGCGTCGTGGTTGCCTTCGAGATCGGAGATCAAAACCTCGATTGTCGCGCCGGTCAGTTCACGCACTGCGGCGATCGTTGCCGCGACCTGCGCGGCTCCGCCGTCGGGGAGATCGTCGCGATTGACCATCGTGATGACGACGTGGCGCGCGTTCATTGCCCCGACTGCCGCGGCGACTCGGCGCGGCTCATCGCCGTCCGGCGCCAGCGGCCTTCCCTTGCCGACCGCGCAGAACGTGCACCGGCGCGTGCAGATGTCGCCGAGGATCATGAACGTGGCGGTGCCGGCGCTCCAGCACTCGAAGATGTTCGGGCAGCGCGCCTCCTGGCAGACCGTGTTGAGCGCGAGATCGTTCATGAGCCGCGCGACCGGCAGCCGCTGGAGGTCGCCCGGCACCCGGACCTTCAGCCACTCGGGCCTGTGTCCCGCGCGGCGATTGATCGGTTTGGGATCGCTGCTCATCTAATCTCGCAATCGACTCTCGAGCTGCTCCAGTGCCTCCCGGTCATCCGTCCAACGGATCTTTCCATACGCCTCTTCAAACGTAAACCATCCGTACTCGTCGTGCTCTTCGGCATCCATCCGAATCGGTACCTGCGCATCAGCGTGAGCGGCGAAGCCGGTCTCGCTCACGATGATCGGCGGCGGATACCGCGACGAGAGGAACTGCGACTCGATCATGAATGACTGGATGAGACCGATGTCCTGCGGTTCACCCGCTGTGCCGGTTTCCTCGATGATCTCGCGGCGCGCGGCGTCCAGCGCCGACTCTCCCGATTCGATCGCGCCGGTGATCGGCTGCCAGAAGTTGCCGCGCTCCGGCCGGCGATGCAGCAGGAGCACGCGATGATCGCCGTTGTGCACCATCACTTTGATCAGGCGCAACGACTCCGGACGTTCGACCATCTGCCGGTCGAACAGCTCCCCGAACTTCGCCGCAACGATCTGCCTGACTTCATCCGCCGCGACCTTGCGGCCGATGAGGCGTTCGAGGGAGGTGACACCCGTTCCGTGCAGGCCGCAGGGCGTGATGAGGCGGAAGTGATCGAGGTTCGTGCTGGCGTTGAGCGCGAATCCGTGTGACGTGACCCATCGCGCGATCCGAACGCCGATCGCGGCGATCTTCTCGTTGCCGACCCAGATGCCGCGCTTCCCCTCGACCCGCGTCGCTTCGATTCCGTAATCGGCGACCGTGCGGATCAGGACCTCCTCGAGCTTCGTGACGTACTTGCGCACGTCGCGGTTGCCTTCGCCGAGGTGCATGATGGGATAGCCGACGACCTGACCGGGACCGTGGTAGGTGATGTCGCCGCCGCGTGTCGTCTCGAAGAAGCGAACGCGCTCCGCCCGCAGCAGCGAAGGAGGGGCGAGCAGATTGCTCACGTCGCCGCCTCGACCGAGCGTGATCACGGGAGGATGCTCGAGCAGCAGGAGCTGATCGGGAATCTCATCGGCCTGCCGCATCTCCACGAGCTTCTGCTGCAGGCGCATGCCGTTTTCATACGTGACGAGGTGGAGCTGATGAAGCTCGCAGGTGCGCATGCAGACGCTATAGCGCGACGGGAGGGGATCTCATTCCCGGGGACACCCGAGGAGCGCCGCCGAGACGGCGGCGGACCAGCCGGCCGGAGGCCGGCGTTCCTCGGGTCCCTACCTCACTGCTCACATCGTGAACTCGCCGTTCTCGATGATCTCGAGCATGCGCGCCATGAACTGATCGGCGACGGCGCCGTCGATCAGGCGATGATCGAACGTGAGCGCCAGATAGCACATCGAACGGATGCCGATGAAGTCGCCGTCGTCCGTCTCGATCACCACCGGCCGCTTCTTCACGCCGCCGACGCCGAGGATCGCGACCTGCGGCTGGTTGATGATCGGCATCCCGAATAAACCACCATAGATCCCCGGGTTCGTGATCGTGAACGTGCCGCCCTGCACGTCATCCGGGCTGAGGCGCTTCGTTCGCGCGCGCTCGCCGAGGTCGTTGATCGCGCGGGCGAGACCGAGGACGTTCTTCTCGTCGGCGTTCTTGACGACGGGCACGATCAGTCCCCAGTCGAGAGCCACCGCGATGCCGATGTTGTACTCGCGGTGATAGATCACGTTGTTCTCGTCCATCGACGCGTTGAGGATCGGGAACTCGCGCAGAGCGGTGATCACCGCCTGCACGATGAATGGCAGATAGGTGAGCTTCACGCCGCGATCGGCGTAGCTTTGCTTGTACTCCTGGCGCAGGCGTTCCATCGTCGTGAAGTCGATCTCGAAGACCGTCGTCACATGAGCCGATGTCTGCTTCGACTGGATCATGTGTTGCGCGATCTTCTTGCGCATGACCGACAGCGGCTCGATGCGCACGGTTTCGCCAGGAGCAAACTGCGGGGCGGGACGGGACGGGGCGGGGGCGGGGGCCGCAGGCGCGGACGCCGGCGCTCCGCCCGCCTGCATGTACTCGAGGATGTCGTTCTTGGTGACGCGGCCCGAGACGCCCGAGCCTTTGATCCGCGAGATGTCGACGTCGTTCTCGCGTGCGATCTTCCGAACGAGCGGCGAGGACTTCGTCCGGCGTCGCTCATCGAGCGAGGTCACGTTCTGTTGTCCGGTCTTGCCTGCCGCCCAGGCGGGTGGGCTTCCGCTCGGCTGCGGAATCGCAGCCGGCTTCTGCGGGGCCACACCGGACGCTTCCTGTCGCATCCCCGGCTGTGTCGCGACATTCGCGGCGCGCTGTTCGGCCGGCTTCGCCGGAGCGGGCGTGGGCTTCGGAGCACTCGGTGGGGCGCCGGCGCCCTCGCCGGCGCGTTGCGGAGGTTGCGGAGGTTGTGGCTTCGCCGCCGCAGGTGCCGGCGCGGGCTCCGGTGCACTCGCGGGGTGCGAGGGCTGCGGTCTGGCGGCTTCTTCCTCCGCGGCAATCCTGGCCAGGACGGAGTTCACGGGAACCGTCTGGCCTTCCTTCACGATGATCTCGGAGAGCGTCCCCGCGGCGGGCGAGGGAATCTCGGCATCGACTTTGTCTGTGGAAATCTCGAGAAGAGGCTCGTCGCGCTCGACCTTGTCGCCCGGTTTCTTCAACCAGCGCGACACGGTTCCTTCGGCGATCGACTCGCCCATCTGCGGCATCACGACATCAATGGCCATCCGGCGCTGCTCCTTAGCGGCTTCGCCGCTTTTACTGCAAATCAGATACGCGAGCAACAGATTGCGCGAAACCGCCGCGAATTGCACGCGTCCAAAGAAAACCGGTGAGACGTTGAATAGAAGCTCTGAAAGGAGCTGTCATGTCGAAAGTCTCACCCGTTCCCGAAGGATTTCACACGGTCACGCCCCACATCGTCGTGCGCGACTCCGCGGAGGCGATCGATTTCTACAAACGCGCGTTCGGAGCCACGGAGATCAACCGGACTCAGATGGGTCCCGGCGGTCCGATCCTTCACGCCGAGGTTCGCATCGGCGATTCCATCGTGATGCTGAATGACGAGATGGAGGGACAGAGCGTGCCGAAGGGTCCGTCGCCTGTCACGCTGAGTCTCTACGTGCCTGACGCCGACGCGACATTCCGAAGCGCGACCGGCGCGGGTGCGCAGGCGGTGCTTCCGCTGACGGATATGCCGTGGGGCGACCGTTACGGCATCATCGTCGATCCGTACGGTCACTCGTGGGCGATCGCGACGCACATCGAAGACGTCGCGCCGGAGGAGTTGCAGAAGCGGCTCGCGGCGGCGGCGCGCTAAGGAAGAAGCTCTCAGCTCTCAGCTCATAGCTCTCAGGCCCACCGCCCGAGGAGCTGGTGTAGCGCGTCGCAAATACGTGGCCTAGCGTTGCCCGCAAGCCGAAGGGCCGGTGGAGCGAGTCGAGGTAGAACGCGGTCTCGAGCAACGGATCGCCGGCCATGCGTGTTGACCGTTGTTGGTTCAGTCGTCATTTCAGTGCTGAGTGCTGAGTGCTGAGTAGAGCAAGCCGGGCGGGCGTGACTCAGCACTCAGCACTCGTGACTCAGCACTCGATTCATTGATGAATGGAATGGCCGGCCACGTCCTCGGCCGCTTCCATGAGCGCTTCGGAGAGCGTGGGGTGGGCGTGAATGGTCTTCGCGATCGATTCGCTCGTCGCCTCGAGCTCGAGCGCGGCGCAGCCCTCGACGATCAGCTCCGTGGCGCGAGGTCCGACGATGTGAACGCCGAGGAGCTCGTCGTATCTCTTGTCGGAGACGAACTTCACGAGGCCGCCGGATTCGCCGAGGATGCGCGCTTTCGCGTTGGCGGTGAAGGGGAACTTGCCGACCTTGACATCGTGACCACGCTCTCTGGCCTTCCGTTCGGTGAGGCCGACCGACGCCACTTCGGGATCGGAATAGGTGCAGTTCGGTACGTGGTCGTAGTTGATCGGCCTGGCGTCGATGCCCGCGATGCGCTCGATGGCCAGGATGCCCTCGGCCGATGCGCAGTGTGCAAGCGCCGGGGTCGGCACGATGTCGCCGATCGCATAGACGTCCGGCTCCGCGGTGCGCATGAACTGATCGACCTGCACGAAGCCGCGCTCGATCTTCACCTTCGTCTTCTCCAGGCCGCAGTTCTCGGTGACGGCGCGGCGGCCGGTGGCGGAAAGAACGAGGTCGGTCTCGATCGTCTGCTGCTTGCCTTTGGCCGAGATGGTCGACTTGACGCCGTTCTCGGTGACCTCGCAGCTTTCGACCTTTGCATCGGTGTAGACATCGATGCCTTTCTTCTTGAAGAGACGCGTGAACTCCTTCGAGATTTCTTCATCCTCGATCGGAAGGAGTTGCGGCAGCACCTCGACGATCGTGGTCTTCGTTCCGAACCGGGAAAAGATCGAGGCGAACTCGCAGCCGACCGCGCCGGCGCCGATGACGAGCATCGACTTCGGGACATCCTCCAGCACGAGGATGTGATCGGAGTTGATGATGCGCTTGCCGTCCGCTTTGATGTGCGGGAGGTCGCGCGGAGCGGATCCCATGGCCAGGATGATGTTCTTCGCCTGCAGCTGCTGCGGCTGAGCGCCTTCCGCGGTCACTTCGACGAGACCCGGTCCGGCGATGCGGCCGAAGCCGGTGATCCGATCGACTTTGTTCTTCTTGAAGAGGAACTCGATGCCCTTGGCGTTCTTGTCGACGACGCTCTGCTTGCGGCCCTGTCCGGCCTTGAAGTCGAGCTCCACGCCGCCGACGTTGATCCCGAATTCCTTTGCCCGGTGGATCTTCTCGTACACCTCGGCGTTCTCGAGGAGTGCTTTCGTGGGGATGCAGCCGCGGTGCGTGCAGGTCCCGCCGATGAACGGATCCTTCTCGATCACGGCCACCTTCATGCCGAGCTGTCCGGCGCGGATGCCGGCCACATATCCGCCCGGTCCGCTGCCGATGATGAGGACGTCGTATTGCTGTTCTGCCAAGGGAATCCTCCGGATTAGTGTCCTGTGTCGTTACACTCCACTAATTCGCGACCGGCGAACAGCGCGCCTGGGCAGCGCGCTCGATCGCGGCGCGCATTATAGTGAAACGCATGAATCGGGTCGCAACGCTGTTGCTCGCTTTCTTCCTGGTGGTCCCCGCCGCAGCCCAGCGGCGGCGCGCCGTGTACCCGGCCGCTCCTCCGTGCGCCGAGACCGTGCTCGCGGCGCCGTTCCTCACCAACGATCTCGCGCTTGACGGGAACTTCCTTTACTTCGCCGATGACGAAGGCGGCGTGTTCCGTCTTCCCAGAGACGGCGGCGAACCGACGCGTCTGGTTGGATTGAACGACGGTACGCTCGTCGTCGCGCTGGCCGTCGACGAGCAGTCGGTCTACTTCAGCACGGCGACGCCGGACGGCTTTCTCGCGTCGATCTACTCCGTGCAGAAGAGCGGCGGGACGCCTGCCTTGCTCGCGTCGGGGGTGGTCACGCCGTTCGATCTCGCGATCGACGAAGAGTTCATCTACTGGAACTCGCTCGGCACTCCGCAGGATGAGGACTTCCTGCCCGACGGCAAGATCGAGCGGATGCGCAAGGACGGTTCAGCGCGCACGACGCTCGCGTCGTCGCTCTCGTATCCGCTGGTGATTGCCCTCGATGGCCCGAACGTTCTGTTCGGCGAGACCGGTCTGGCGATGGGGAACGACAGCGCCGGACTGCGGAGCGTTCCGAAATCGGGCGGCGTGGTGACGGCGCTGATCGACGATCAGCCGGTTCTCGGCATCGCGGCGACGGACACGAACATCTACATCGGCGCGGTGGACGTCACGGCGGAGGCCGGCACGGTGTCTTCGCTTTCGAAAGACACGAGCACAGTGACGCGGCTGGCGTCGGGCGCGGGGCTGCCACTGGCGCTGCGCGTGATCGGGAACGATCTCTACTACTTCTTCCTGTCGGACATCGACACGATCCGCACGGTTCCGACGACCGGCGGCACGGAGCGCATCGTGAAGCAGGCGGACTTCGCAACGCAGGAGTACGCAGTCGATGCCTGCGTTATTTTCTTCGCCACCGTCGATTTCGACACGTTCTTCGGAACGATCCGGCGCGCTCCGCGATAATGGAGCGGTCAGTGACACGCGATGAACCGGCGGTGAAAGGGCAGACCCTCAACAGTTTTCTGAAGTTCGTGGCGACGAAGCTCAAGCCGGAACAGCGGAGCGAGCTGATTGCGGTGGTGCCGGCGGAGTTCCGCCCGTACGTCGAGCGCGGCGGCGCCCTGCCGACGCAGGTCATTCCGATGTCCGTGCTGAACCGATTGACGGAGCAGGCGGCGCGATTGGCGGGCGAACCGCTTCCGCAGTTCGCCCGCCAGGCAGGCCGCTTCAGTGCCGCGGAGGCGGTTCGCGGGGTCTACCGGTTCTTCGCACGCGTCCTCACGCCCGATGCGTTGCTCGGGCGAGCGGCTTCGATGTGGACGGCGATGAACACGGTCGGGCGGATGGAGGTCGAGCGAAAGGCCGAACGAGCCGCGGTCATCCGGCTGCTCAACTTTCCGTCGGAAGCCGTGATGTGTGCGCGGATCGGCGGGTGGATCGATCAGTTGATCGAGCTGACCGGAACGACGAAGTACGTCGTCTTGCAGACGCAGTGCGTCGCGAACGGCGATCCGTGCTGCGAGTGGAAGCTGACGTGGTGAGGCCCTCAACCGGCCGACGGCCACCTTCTCCCCGCTCTCGCGGGGAGAAGGCATTCACTGCGCCGGTACGTACGTCGGATCCTGCGTCAACTGATCGATGACGGATCCGTACGCTGTCACGGTTCCCGTTCCGCTCATCACCTTCACCGTCGCACGCCCGTTGTAGACGGTGCCGAGGTTGAAATCGAGAAGCGAGATCTGGCGGAACTCGTTGGCGGCGAGCGGAATCTGGATCCGCGGCACCGTCTTCGCTCCCGGAACGACCACCGCGATCTCCGCCACCGCCGGTTTGCCGCTCGTCTCGGCGACTCCGATGTTCGTTCGGAACCGGCCCGACTGCTCGAGCTGGAGAATCTGCAGCGCCGGCGAACCGGCGGCGATCGACTGATCGGGCGTCACTCCCGGGATGAACTGACCGAAGGTGCCGGTCGCGCTGGCCGTGTAAGTCTTCGCCGTCGCGACGATGTTCGCAGGAGCGGCGCTCGTGACGACGAGCGAGCCCGCGGTCGCTTTCTTGTTGAAATTCGTTTCGATGAAGTTGTCGAACGCGCGCACTTCGCCGGGCTGCAGCGTCGCGGTGATCGTGCTCGGCTGGGCCGGATTGCCCTGCGGGTAGTACGACAGCGTGAGCGCGGCCGGTGAAGAGCCGGCGTTGAAGAGCCGGATGTCGCTCTTCCAGTGCGCGAAGCCGATGTCGAAGTCGCCGATGCTCGGCAGAACGAAGCGCGTTGAGCCGGCCTCCGCGTTGAGGAGTACCGGGGAGACGAGCAGCGGATCGTTCGTGCGGTTGTCCACGACCGATGCGTACGCGGTGACGCGACCGGTGGGCGATGTGACTTCCACCTCGACGCGGCCGTTCTCCAGCGTCAGACCATTCTCGGCCAGAAGGCTGTTGAACTGCCTGTGCTCGCTCGCCTGGAGCGACTTCGGAATCTCCGCCACCTTCTTGTTCTTGTCGTCGAAGACGCTGAGGAGCACCGACACCGGCTCGCCGGACGCTTCGACGAGTCCGAAGTTCATGCGGTAGTTCGCCGACTGCGAGATCTGCTGCAGGGAGAGGACCGCCCTGGTCGCGCTCGCTGATTTGGCGATGAACTGCGAGTAGGGGATGGCGGGGATGAACTGCCCGAATGTGCCGTTCTCCGTCACGTTGTAGGTACGGCTGGAGGCGACTGTCGTGCGACCGCGACCGCTCGACGTCAGCGATGCCGTCGTCGATGAAGTCGTGATCGGCCGGATCTCCATCATGCCCGTCACGCCTTTGCCGTCGCTGCCGGCGCCGAAGAACGTGGCCAGGATGTCGTCGAGCGCCATCGTCGCGCCGGCGTCGACCTGAATCGTCGTGGCGCTGCCCTTCTGCGTTCCATCAACACCCGAAGGCGTGAAGAACACCTGATACTTCATCGTCTGTGCGGACGTGTTGGCGAGACGGATGTCGGACTCGAACATCGATCCGTTCGCGCCGGCCGTGTGCGCCACCGCCGGGATGATCAGCGAGTCGGGCAGCGGCGTGTTCTTTCCCTTCGCTGACACCGGAGTGACCAGGCTGACCGACACGGAGCTGCTCGAGGTCCTGCTGGCGTGCGCCACGCCGTTCTTGCCTGACTCGGCGTACTCGATGATGACCGTGCCGGTGTTCGTGCCGAGTGCGAGCGTGGAGGGATCTGCCGTAATCACCAGCGTCAGGCCGGCCGGGCCGAGGACGCCGGATGACGGAGTAATCGCAACCCACGATTTGTCGGATCGGGCCGTGAAGGCGACCGGCGTGCTCGAGCCGGGGAGGAAGATCGTCTGAATCACGTTGGTCGGCGTGCCGATCTCCGCCGACGCGTTGTTCTTCGCGGCCGGCGGGATGATGAAGATGCCGATCACATTCGAGTACGCGCCGCGGTCTTCGCTGCACGCGCTGACAGCGCGCACGCGATAGAGGTACTGCACCGGCGTGTCGATCGCGGTGTGTGTAAACGAGAAGCTGAGACCGTCGACGGTCGTCGTGCCCGCGTCCGAGAAGTCGAATTTCTTCGCTTCCTGGAGCTCGAACACATTCGCATTCGCAACCGGATACCAACGCACGGTGTATGCGCTGTCTGCGACGACCTGACCCGGGACGGTGATGACCGGCGCGTCGGGGGTGCCGCATGCGGGCGCGGTCTTGATCACATCGAGCGCCGCTTCCGCCGACGCGGTCGGCGGGCAGCTCGTGAAATTCGCTTCGACGAACCAGCGGATGCGGCCGCTCGGAAGCTCGACGTCGGCCTGTGTCGCTGTCGTCGTCGCGATCGGACTCAGGCCCGTCTTGTCCACCTCGGCCCAGAGCTTGTAGCCGGTGGCGTTCTCCACCGCCGTCCACGAGAAGTGAACCGGCGACAGAAGGCCGCTGGCGTTGTCGGCCGGCGATACGAGAATCGGGCGGCGGTTCGTGCACTGATCGGGTGAGGCCGACGAGAAGCGGAAGTGCTTCGATTCCACCGGCGGGCATCCGCCGCGGAACGCCACGACCCACCACTCGATCGTTCCAACCGGAACGTACTTCTGTACCGACGTGTCCTCAGTCTCTGCAAGCGCGGTCGCGCCATCGTCACCGACCACGGCGAAGAGCAGGTATCCGGTGGCGCCGCTGACCGCATCCCAGTCGAACGTGGCCAGCGACGGAACGTTCGTCGCGCCATCGGCAGGGGAGACGAGCCGGGGGGCATCGGTGAGATTGCAGTTCGCCGCGCGAGCGATGCCGAAGCGCGACTTCTGTGAAAAGGTCGAAGTGCACTCCTCGAACGTCGTCTCGACGTACCACACGATGTCGCCCGGCGGAATGGGCCGCGTCATCGACGTCTCGTCGGTCTCGCCGAGGAGTATGAAGTCCGCGCCATCGAGCGAGAGGAAGACGCGATAGTCGTCTCCGTTCGCGACGCTGCTCCACAGGAACGTCACGGGTGAGCCCACGTTGCTGCCATCGGCAGGCGAAACGAGAACGGCGCTGTCGTTGCCGCAGCGAGGCATCGTGCTCGCGATCGTGAAGAAGGCGTGCTTCGAGGCAACAGGCGGGCACGAGTCGAAGTACGCGTCCACATACCACTCGTATTTGCCTGGTTTCAGCTCGCGCAGGAGATGGGTGTCCGTTGTGAAGCCGACGTCGGCAAATGGTTGACCGGCGATGGCCACCCAGACACGGTAGCCGCGTGCTCTCTCGCTCGGACGCCACCGCAGATCGACCGGGCTCGTTTCCTCCGGCGGTTCGCCGCCGCTGCTGGGGACGGGCGATTCGATCGTGACCGGTTGATTCGCGTCGCAATTCGCAGCCGCGGTGATCGCGAACCGTGCGCGAGCTGAGAGAATCGACGGACAGCCGACGAAAACCGCCTCGACGTACCACTCCGCCTTGCCGCTCGGCAGCGTCAGAACCACCGAGGTGTCGGTCGTGCGCGCGAGTGCTGCCGGGGCGCCTTCATCGATCGCGACCCAGACGCGATAGAAGCTCGCTCCCGCGACGCCGCTCCACGCGAAGGTCGCCGGCGAGGTGACAGTCGCTCCATCCTGCGGCGACTTCAGATCGATCGTACCGTCGCCGCACGTCGTGATCTCTTCGACTTTGAATCGGAAGACCTCCGAGCGCTGCTCGGGACAACCTTTGAATTCCGTGACGACGTACCAGTCGATCGTTCCCGGCAGCACGATCCGTTCGAGTGCCGTCCGCTCGGTCGAGCCGAGCAACTGGAACTCCTTGCCGTTCGTCGATGCGAACAACTCGTATTCGACTGCGCCCGTCACTTCCTTCCACTCGAAGACGACCGGCGATGCAACGCCCGAAGCGCCGTTCGCGGGGGAGACGAGCGACGTCGGAGTCGTGTTGCACTGCGTCGGTGTGGACACCGTGAATGTCGTGCGCGGTGAGAACGTGGATGGGCAGTCGCCGAACAACGCTTCAACGAGCCAGACGATCGTGCCCTGCGGCACAGCGACCGTAGCCTGCGTGGCCGCCGTGGACGCGATTGGTGACGAACTGCTCCCGTTGAACGAGGCGAGGACGCGGTATCCCGTCGCTCCGGTGACCGCGCTCCACTGGAACGTCACCGGCGAGGTGACATTGGCCGCTCCGTCCGCGGGTGCAATCGGTTTCGCCGTGCCGGGGTCCACGGGGCACGTGGGCACCTCAACGGTGTTGAACGTGAAGTGAGCCGACTCCGTCGATGGGCAATTGTCGAACTGCGTCTCGACAAACCACTCGATCTTGCCGGCCGGGATGTCGGCGTCGAGCTCCGTATCCTTCGTCGCACCGATCGCGGTGGGGCTTCCTCCATTTAGCGAGATGATCAGTCGATAGCCGATCGCGTTGAGCACGCCGTCCCAATCGAAATGAACGGGACTCGTGATCGCGAGAGCACCGTTCTTCGGCAGCACGAGGACCGCCTTACCGGTAGGACAGCTCACATCTTCCTTGACGCTGAAGCGGCTGTGCGCCGAGTCGACGGCGGGACAGCCGTCGAAGAATGCCCGGACGAACCATTCGAGATCGCCGGTCGGCAATGACGACGATGCGAGAGAGGTTGCTGTCGTCGAGCCGATGAGCGTCGGGACCGTGGACGCGGCGGACAAGGCGTAGACGTTGTAGCTCGTCGCGCCCGCCACGCCGTTCCATCCGAACTTGACAGGCAGCGGCACGATCTCTCCCGCGGCGGGAGCGATCAAAGTCGGCGCGCTGTTGTTGCATGGAGCAACGACGGTGAACCGGCTCGGCGTCGAATCGACGGGCGGACACCCCTCACCGAATCGCGTTCGCACGAGCCAGGCATAATCGCCCGGCGGAAGCGGTGCGGACGTCCTCGTGCTCGTGGGACCGCTCGTCGAGGCGGTCACGACGAACGTCGCTCCGTCCGTCGACGTCATGACGTCGTAGCCGGTCGCGGTGGCGACTCCCTTCCATGAGAATGTGACGGATCGATCGGTGATCGTCGCACCGGAAGCTGGATCGACGGGCACAGACGGATCGCTCGGGCACGCCGCTGTCTGGAAGCGCGCGCATGCCATCGCCTGGGGCGGACACGTCCCGGTGATCGCGACGACTCTCCACTCGTACGTCGTCGAAGGCTGCAGGAGGCCCGACGGAGAGAAGCTCGTGCCCGAGACCGTTGCGACCGGTTTCCCGCTGCAGCCGGCTCCTGCGACATCGAGATAGACGTCGTACTTCTCCGCGCCGACGTCCATCCATTTGAAGCTCGTGTTCAGCGGAACGTTGGTGTCGCCGCTGATCGGACCGACGGCGATGGGTGGCGCCACAGGACATCCGGCCGTGAACTGTGCTTTCGCGGAGAGAACGGGATTGCAGGCGGTCGTGAACTTCGTCCTCACACCCCATTCGTAGGTTCCAGGCAGGGGAACGCCTTGATCGCTCGTGCAGCTCGTCGCCGTCGCGACCGCCGAGCAGAGAACCGTCAGCGTCGGGGCGCTCACCACGTCGTAACCGGCGACGTCGGCGACGTTCGCCGGTGACCAGGAGAACGTGATCGGCGTGTTGACGGCGACGTTTTCACCGACAGGCTTGCTCGGAGCTGCCTGCGTGGCGGATGGACACGGCGGTGCGGTGCTGAATCGCAGGCAGCCTGTGTCCCGAGCCGGGCATGCGGCGTCGCGTGTTCTCGCCACGATCTTCCACTCGTAATCAGCGCCCGCATCCACGGGGAGATCGACGGATGTCGTAAGACCGTCAAGAGTCTTCTGAAGAGTCTTTCCGCATGACCCGGCGCGGTCGAGATAGACGTCGTAGAAGTCGGCACCAACGTTCGACCAGGCGAGCGTGACGGCCGGTCCGTTGATCTGCGCACCCGGCGCAGGTTTCAACGGCTGCGGGGCGCTGTCGAGACAACCGACCGTGAACTGTGCAAGCGGGGAAGCGAGAGGCGTGCATCTCGGGTCGAACGTCGTGCGCACGAACCACCTGTAGATGCCCGCCGTCGCGGGCGATTGGGCTGTGCACTGCGTGCCGAACCTTGGGTCGACATTGCACTGTGCGGTGTCAGTACCCTTCGCATCGCGGATCACTGCCTCGTACAGAGTTGCACTGGAATCCTTTTCGGGAGACCACGAATAGATGATGTCCCGGCCGAGCGGCACGTTGGTATCGACAGGTGATCCTGGAGTGACAGTCGTTGCAGTCGGGCACTGCGCAAACGTCGACGCCGCGACGAAAAACAACGCGGTCGCCGCCAGTCCAACTCTCTGGAGCGAATCCATAAATCTCCCCTGGTTGATTGGTCCGGGACCCTTCGCGTGAAAGACCAATATAACTCATCAACTCTGAGGCGTCTCGCCGAGAGTGCTGTGATTGCCGTCACAAAATCGGCTAGTGGTATTTGTTCCCGCCTGTATTGAACAATACGGTCAGCTCGCCCGGTCGGATGGCGCCGCGGGCTGTCAAGTCGCCGAGCGCGAGGAACGCGGCACCTGCTTCGGGCCCGGCGTCGATCCCGTCGATCCGGCGCATGTGCGCGGCTGCGGCTTCAATCTGGTTCTCCGCGACCGCGATCGCAGCGCCGGCCGATTCGCGCAGCGCGCGCAACATCAGTTTGTCGCCGATTGCCCGCGGCACGCGCAAGCCCCAGGCGCTCGTTTCGGGAGACTTCCACTCCGGCGCGTGATCGAGGCCTTCATCGAACGCGCGCACGATGGGCGCGCAACCGTCCGATTGCACGGCGTACATGCGCGGCCGTTCCGGTCCGATCCACCCCAGCGCCTGCATCTCCGCAAACGCTTTCCACATCCCGATCAAGCCCGTTCCGCCGCCCGTCGGATAGAGGATCACGTCGGGCAGCCTGCCGAGGTCGGCGAGCAGCTCGTAGGCCATGATCTTTTTGCCTTCGACGCGATACGGCTCCTTCAACGTCGAGACGTCGAAGCCGCCGTTGTCGCGAATGAAGTGCTGCACGCGCTTCGCGGCGTCCGTGATGACGCCCTCGACCAGCTCGACCTTTGCGCCGTAGCTGGTGCACTCGTCGATGATCGATCGGGGTGTATCGCGCGGCATCGCCACGAAGACGGGCAGGCCGGCGCGCGCGCCGTACGCTGCGAGCGCACAACCCGCATTGCCGGCGGTCGGTGCTGCAAGGCTGTTCGCGCCGAGACGCTTCGCCATCGTGACCGCTACGGCCATGCCACGCGCTTTGAACGAGCGCGTGGGATTCTTCGACTCGTCTTTGATGAAGACGTTGGGAAACTGACGGGACGGCAAAAGCGGCGTGACGCCTTCGCCGAGCGTGACCGCCTCACTGGCGCGTTCGACCGGAAGGACTTCTGCGTAGCGCCACATCGTCGCCGCACGCCGCTCAATCTCCTGACGGAGTGCGGGATCGCGATGAAACGAGTAGCGGACGAGCAGTGGACCGCCACATGCGGTGCAGAGATTCACCAGCTCGCGAATCTCGCTGCGCGCTCCGCACGCGGAGCACTCGAGGTAAGGTGGGAATCGCGACATGATGTGACGGGTGGTGGTGACTGGGGGGCCTGGTTAGAAGCCGAGCCTCCGGTCACCAGCCAACCAGTCACCAGTCACTGTCGGTTACTGTTTTCCGGTCTGCTGCTTGGCCTCGTCGAGTTTTTTCTCGAGATCCTGCACGGCCTTATTCGTATCGACGGGCTTGTCGGAGTACTTTGCCATCTCGTTCGCGAGCGCGTTGAGCGCGTTCTCGTAATGCGAGATCAGCTCCCGGTTGTACACGACGGCCGGATCGGCCTGCTGCTTCTGAGCCTGCGCTTCCTGACGGGACTTCTCGAAGCCGGCGAGCGAGTCGGCGTACATCTTCTTCGTCGCCTCGTCTTTCGCTTCGTCGTGCGCCTTCTTCATCTGCTGATAGCTGGCCTCCATCTGCGCGTTGATGGCCTCGGTCATTTTGTCCGCCATCGCAACGCTGCTGGCCTCGAGGACTTTGCCCTTCACCCACAGGTACTCCTGCGTGTTGAAGCCGAGGTCCTTCGCGGCGCGAATGTCGGCGGTGGCGAAGTCGGCCAGTGAGCCGAGGCCCTTGAAACCTTCCATCATGCCGCCGATCGACTTGTCGCCGGCCTTCTTCGCCGCTTCAGCGTGCTGTTGGAGCTGTTCCTTGGCGACCTGGGCGATCGCTTTTTCGTGTTCACGGACCTTCAAATACATCTTGATCTGGCTGTCGGTGAGCTTGCCGTCCGCGGGCGGCGTGTACTTGTCCTCGGCGGTCTGCTTCATGAGGTCGATCGTGCTGCCGCGCTTGTTGAGGTCACGCGCGATGGAAGCCTTCTCAGCGAGCTCCTTCGCTTTGCATCCGGTGAGGAGAACGCACAGAGCGACAACGGCGTAGAGAGTGCGACGCATGGGTCAATATCCTCCAAATAAATTGTGTGGGGGTGATTGTAACAGACGATGCGCGGTGGTCAACGGAGTCGTGTCCGAACGCGGATGGCCAGCTCCTCGAGGTCGCGCGCGAGCAACTCGAGCGTGCTGCGATGCTGATTGCGAAGCGTCTCCATCTGGTGCTGGAGGTCGCGAACCTGCGCGTCGAGGGAGGAGGTTCCGCCGGCCGGCGATGACAACGGCGCGTCCATCACCGCTGTCGCGACAGGTTCGTCGTGTGGTACGAGCTCCTCGGTGCCCAGCTCTTCGATCTCGTCCATCGGAACAGGGACGCTGCCGCCGATCGTCGTCGGCCGCTCGCGTCCTTCGAGGAGCTGTTCGAGCGAGACCTCTTCCATTTTTTCGTAGCCGGCGTCGATCGGGCCCGCTTCAGGGAACGGCACCTCGGGGAATGGAGAGTCGGCGAAGGGATTGGCGACCTCGAGCGGCTCAGGTTCGGCCGTCTTCGCTGCGGCCTTCTCCGGCGCCCTGGCCTTTGCAGCAGGCTTCTTGCGATCGATCGGCTCGCTCTTCCCCTTGAGCCGGTTCACGAGGTGTTTGGCGGTCATCTTCGAGACGAGCTTGAACGTCTCCATGACGCCTTCGCCTTTGATCGCCGCGGCCTCAGCCGATGGATATCCCTCGAGGGCAAGCTGATGCTGGAGCTCTTCGACGGAGAGGACTCCGGGAAGGTCGCGCTTGTTGTACTGGATGACGATCGGCGTGTCGTTCGGATCGATCTGGTTCTCGCGGAGGTTCTCCATGAGGTTGCCGAAACTCTCTCGGTTCGACTCGACCATCGACGGTTGCGAGTCGGCGACGAACACGACGGAGTCCGCACCTCTGAGCACCAGCTTGCGCGTCTCGTTGTAGAAGACCTGACCGGGGACCGTGTAGAGCTGGATCTTCAGGTTGAAGTTGCCGACCTTGCCAATATCGACGGGCAGGAGGTCGAAGAATAGCGTGCGGTCGGTTTTGGTAGCCAGCGACAGCATCTTCCCCTTCTGTTTCGGGTCGAGCTTGTCGAAGATCACCATCAGATTGGTGGTCTTTCCGCAAAGACCGGGACCGTAGTAGACGATCTTGGCGGTGATCTCGCGGGTGGCGTGGTTGAAAAGGACCATGCGAATTCCTCGGGGTCTCGAGTCTGGAGGGAGAGTATCGCACAGATAGAATGGCCCGGTGGTGAGCGACGACCCTGTCGAGATTCCGATCGAAGACACGCTCGATCTGCATCCGTTCCGGCCGAGCGAGATCCGCGATGTGACGCGCGAATACCTCGAAGAAGCGCGGCGTCGTGGCTTCCGTCAGGTGCGTCTGATCCACGGCCGCGGCATCGGCGTGCAGCGCGAAAACGTGCAGGTGTTGCTGCGCTCACTGGATTTCGTCGAGGATTTTCACGATGCCGATGGCTCGGGTGGGGGATGGGGGGCGACGGTTGTGCTGCTGAAAGGGGCATGAGGCATGCGGCATGAGGCATGCGTGAGAACAGCGAAGCCACTCATGCCGCATGACTCATGCCGCATGCCGGAACGGAGAATGTCGGCGCGCGAGCGCGCGTTGAACCGATCATGAGCACGCTTCTCGAAGAACTGAGCCGCGTCAGGACGTTCGAGTACACGGCGGAGGACGTGCGGGTGTTCGAGGGCCTGCACGAGGAGATCCGCGCTCTGAAGAAGGAGCGGAACGCGGTCATCGTCGCGCACAACTACTACCGCCCGGAGATCCTCAAGATCGCGGACTTCGTCGGCGACTCGCTCGAGCTCGCGCTGATGGCCTCGAAGGTGAAGGACGCCGATGTCATCGATTTCTGCGGTGTGCACTTCATGGCGGAGACGGCCAAGATCGTCAATCCCAGCCGGACGGTCCTGTTGCCGAACCTGCTGGCCGGCTGTCAGCTCGCGGACTCGGCACCACCCGAGGCGCTGAAGGCGCGCATCGACGAATTGAAGAAGCAGTATCCCGATCTCGCCGTGGTGAGCTATGTGAACACGACGGCGGCGGTGAAGGCGCTGAGCGACATCATCTGCACGTCCGGGAATGCGGCGAAGGTCGTGAGCTCGCTGCCGAACAGGAACATCCTCTTCGTACCGGACCGCAACCTTGCGAATCACGTCGCCCAGCAGGTTCCGGACAAGAACATCATTCCGTGGGAAGGCTTCTGCTACGTGCATCAGCAGATCACTCCGGCGGAGATCATGCGCATCCGCGAAGCCGATCCCGAGCTGGAGATCCTCGTTCATCCGGAGTGCCGTCCCGATGTGGCGAAGCTCGCGGATGCGGTGCTGTCGACGTCGGGGATGGTGAAGTACGCGAAAGAGCGTTCCGCATCGCGCTTCCTCGTCGTGACGGAGTGCGGGCTCTCGGATCGGCTGGCCATGGAAGTTCCGGAGAAGCAGTTCCTCAAGGGATGCAAGCTCTGCACGTTCATGAAGGTGACGACACTCGAGGACGTGCGCGACTCGCTGAAGTATCTGCAACACGAGATCGACGTGCCCGAAGACATCCGTGTGCCGGCTGAACGCGCGCTGCGCCGCATGTTCGAGGTGACGGAAGGGCAGCCCGTGAAAACGACCTGTTAGCCCGGGGTATCCGGGTCAGGCGAAGGTCATCGGGTCGGAACGACGGTCCGGCCGCCGATGGCGAGCACGATCGTCGCCCGCCACGTGTCATCACCCTCCTGGTTGAGATATGCCTCGGCGGAGAGGGGTATGCGGCGGACCAGGATCACCGCGATGTGCGCGATCTCGACGTCGGGCCGGAAGACGACCGGCGGGCGCCAGTCCGCGGCGGTGGCGCTGATCATCTCGTGCAGGAAACGAATGGCCTCGGCGCGCGTCGCAAAGCGGCACCCTGTCATCAGCTTGAACACTCTGCCGTCGATGACGGGACCCAGTTCGGCGATGCAGCGGCCGTCGACCGATTGAAACAGCACCCATTCCACATCCGAGTCGGTGTGTCGTGACGGCGGCGCGAACAGATCGGCACCCAGCATGCGGCGAACGGAGGATGGCGAAGGGCTGACCGACTGCGGCGCGGACCGGATTGCCGCGGCGACAAGGGTCAGGAGGCGGGAGGAAGCAGCCAGCGGCGTGCTGATGGCGGCGAGCAGGAACGCGAACGCGGCCGCGGCGAGCATGTCAGTGCAGTCGCTCGTTAGACTCCACGCGGAAGACATTCATCCGGAGCGCGAACACGGCGGCTTCGAAATCGGCATCGGCCCGGCAGGTTTCTTCGCTCTCGAACGAACGGGCGGTCAGGGTGGTGAGGAATGTTTGCAACTGTTGCGTAATGTCATCGAGGTGCAACTGTTCGTGCGCAACAACGCGCGGCGAAGTCACGTAGACGTAAGGGATGAAGCGGGCGGTGGCGTTGATGACCCAGTTGTCGTCGCGGCGTTCGCAACGGCAGCGCAGGACCTCGCCGACGAACTCGGCGCAGCCTTCGATCGCTTTGTCGGTGCGGCACTGGATGCGCAGGTCGGAGCGCTCGATCAGGCGCACCCGCGGTCGCTCCAGGTCGATCGTAAACGTCCCAGCCGCGGCCTGCCCACCCGCGACCAACAGCAGCACAACGGTCAGTGCATAACCTGTATGTCGCATAATAGTGGTTAGAATATCGGCTCCTGTACCTCACTGGTCAATAGGGTTATACTGGTGAGACAGAAATGCCACAAGATGTTGCCAGGCCGCAATTTGAGTGCGTCGGTGGCTCGAGCTGTCTCGATTTCATCAACACGGTTTCCCGGGTCACGTTCCACGACGGACGGCTGAACACCTGCCACGACGTCATCCGCTGGGCGGCCGGCGCGCGGTTGCTCCGTCCCACGGATCGGCGCCGCCTGACGCGGCTTGCCGCCCGTAACCGCCGATCAGCGCAGCGCGAGCTGCGGGCGCTTCTCCGTCTCCGATCGCTTCTCCATCGCCTCTTCGTGCGCCTCGGCGAAGGGAAGCGGCTTCGTCCGGACGATCTATCCTCCTTCAACATGGTGCTGCGGGCGGTCCTGCGCCGCGCCGAGCTCCTGGCGCGCAAGGGCGAGCTCACGTGGTCGCCGGAGGCGGACGCGGACGATCTGCAGGGGATCCGGCGTCTCATCGTCTGGGACGCCGCACGGCTCCTGACGTCCGATCGGCTCGGGCTCGTCCGGCGCTGCGCGAATCCCACCTGCGGCTTGGTGTTTCTCGATGAGAGCCGCAGAAGAAACCGCCGATGGTGCTCGATGTCCGACTGCGGCGCGCGCGCGAAAGCGAAGCGCTACTACGATCGCCACCGTCTCAGTGGCAGATCAGTTGGTAAACGCCGGCCACGTCGTCGCTAACGTCGTCCAGATCGGCCTTGATCTTCCCCGTGATCTGCTGGAATTGAGGGTCGCGCTCCAGTCCCTGCAGCCAGGGGTGCTTCATCAGCGCGTACCAACCGTGGTGGCCGAGCTCCGCGGATCGCTGCAGCCACTGGATCGCCGCATCGCGATCGCCGAGGCGGGCGCGCACGAGGGCGACGCGGAAGGCCGCCCAGTGATTGTGCTCCGCATCGCGCTCGAACGCGCCGAGCCACTGTTCAGCGGAAGCGCGGTCGCCGCGCGCGGCCGAGATCATCGCCTTCAGACTCTTGCCCAGGTAGTGAGTGGGGACGAGCGCGGAAGCGGCCTGCGCTTCCTTCTCCGCTTCCGGGATGTTCCCGAGCAGAATGTACGCGACGCCGCGGATGTCGTGTCCAGCCAGCTCGGTGTCGTGCGACTGGAGGGCATACTTCGCGTTATCGAGCGCTCCCTGCGCGTCGACAGCGTTGACATACCAATAGCCGCGCGTCTTCGCTTCATTGGAGAACGGATCGAGCTGGACGAGCCGGTCGCCGACACACTGCATCTTCGGCAGATCACCCTGCGAGACGAAGTAAGTCGCGAGCACCCACAGCGCCTGCGTCTCGTTCGGATTGAGCCGGAGCGCCGCAAGATTCTCGCGCACGGATTCCCGGAAGCGGTCGCTGTATCGCACGAACACGCGGGCCATCGCCAGATGCGCCGCGGAGAGGTTCGGATCGAGCCGGACGGCCTGTCGCGCATACCCTTCCGCCTTCTGGATCGCGTTCGGATCTGAGGTGAGCGCGCGCGTCTGCCCGATCGACAGCGCGATCGCGAGGTCGGCATACGCCGCGGCAAAGTTCGGATCAAGCTCGATGGCCCTCTTCAGCGCCGCGATTCCCGCTTCGAAGTCTCGCTGGACGAGGCTTCCGCTGACCGCGCGCGCCCGGAGGTATTCCTCGAACGCCCTGGGATTCGGCGTGCGCGCCTGCGATGCGCGCGGTGCAACCTGCTGGAAGCCGAGATGCTGATTGAGACCGTTGACGGTGCGCGCGGTGACCGCGTCGATCAGCTTCAGGAGGTTGCTGCGCTTTCCGTCGATGGTGTCGGCCCAGATGTTGTAGCCGGTTCGCGCATCCGTGAGTTGCAGATTGACGCGGACGAAGTCCCCCGCCGCGAGGAAGTGGCCGTCGAGGACTCCGTCCACCTGCAGCTTCCGGCTCACCGACTTCACGTCCGACTTCGTGTTTCGGAACTGGAGCACCGCGGAGGTCGGACGCACCTGGAGAGCCGACACCTGCTGCAGCTTCGTGACGAGCGCGTCTGCGAGTCCGACGGAGAGGAAGTCGTCCTGGTTGTTGTTCGCCAGATTGTTGAACGGCAGCACCGCCAGGGAACGAAGCGGGGGTAGCGGCGCGGCCGGCGCCTGCATCGGTGGGGGAGTCTCAGTCCGCTGTCCGAAGTAGACTGCGGTGCCGATCAATCCCAGCGCGACGGCGATGATCGCAACACGCATGCCGATCGATCGCCGTCGCGTGCGGCCGAGCAGCGTCTTTGTGGTGGTGGCGCGCAGCGTCGGCATGTCGATCGCGTCGAGATCCGCGAGCACGTCGCGCGCGTTCGGGTAGCGGTCGGCAGAATTCTTCTGCAGCAGGCGCGCGATGATGCGCGATGCCTCGGTCGGGAACGACGGATCGAGCGGCACGAACGGCTCCGGTTCCGCGTCGCGAATCTTCTCCAGCACGAGAAGAGGCGAGTCCGCGTTGAACGGCAGGTGGCCGGAGGCCATCTGATAGAGCACGATGCCGATGGAGAACAGGTCGCTGCGCTCGTCGGCCTGCTGTCCGCGCGCCTGCTCGGGCGAGAGATAGTGGAGTGTCCCGAAGAAGTGACCGCTCGTCGAGTCGATCGATGCTTTGTCGTCGCCGAGGGGACGGAGCTTCGCCAGTCCGAAGTCGAGGATCTTCACCACACCGGACGGTTCGATGATGATGTTCGCCGCTTTGATGTCGCGATGCACGACTCCGTTCGCGTGCGCCGCGGCGACGCCGGCGACGATCTGTCGGGCGAAGGAGAGGAACTCGCCCGCGTCGACGGGGCGGCGCCGCAGACGCTGGGCCAGCGTCTCGCCCTCGCAGTACTCCATGACGATGTAGTGCTTGTCGGGGGCGTCTTCGACTTCGTAAATGGTGGCGACGTTCGGATGGCGGATGGCTGCCGCCGCGCGCGACTCGCGCAGGAAACGGTGGTGCCTGTCGTCCCGGCCGATCTCCTCCGGGTTCAGCACCTTGAGCGCGACCTGGCGGCCGAGGCGTTCGTCGCGAGCGAGGTAAACAGTCCCCATGCCGCCTCGACCAAGGACTCTGACGATCTGAAACCGATCGAGAGACTGGGGAATCTCGGACATGCCGCCGTTCGGATTCTACATGCAGCGGTACCCGATCGCGGCGAAGGAATGACGCTATCATCCCGCCCTCATGGCAGTCGATTATTCGATCTCATGGCGTGAGCCGAACGACCACCTGTTCGACATCGCGATCACGTTCACGACTCCGGTCGATTCACCGCGCCTCCTCCTGCCGGCGTGGCGGCCGGGCCGCTATCTGATTCAGAACTATGCGGCGAACGTGCGGGAGTGGAGCGCGACGGCTCCGATCCGCAAGGAAGAGAAATCGACGTGGCGCGTCGATGCGAAAGCGGGCCAGCAGGTCACGGTCCGCTACCGCTACTACGCGGGAGTGCTGGACGCGGGCTCGAGCTTTCTCGACGAGGAGGAGGCTTACTTCAACGGAACGAACCTGTTCATGATGGTGGAGCCGCTGCGCGACCTGGCGGCGAGGCTCTCGATCGGCGCTCCCGAAGACTGGCTCGTCGAGACGCAGTTGGCGCACGTGCGGCCAAACACGTACGAGGCTCGCGACTACGATCACCTGATCGACTCGCCGACCGTGGCTGCCGGGTCCATGACGCAGCACCACTTCGACCACGACGATACGACCGTGCATCTGGTCTTTCGCGGCGACGAGGGCCTCGATACGAAGCAATACGTCGAGCCGACTCGCGCGATCGTTCGCAGTCAGGCGGCGCTGTTTCGAGAGCTGCCTGTGCGTGAGTATCGATTCCTCGTCCACGTCGGCGACATCTGGCACGGCGTCGAGCATGAGGAGTCGTGCTCGATCGTGATCAAGCGCGCTGACGTTCTGGACTCACGATCCGGCGACCTGGCGTGGGATCACGTCCTGGCGATCATCTCGCACGAGTTCTTCCACCTCTGGAACGTGAAACGCATCATGCCCGCGGCATTCATGCCGTACGACTACTCGCGCGAGACGCCGACGCGGCTGCTGTGGGCGATGGAAGGCATCACTTCGTACTACGGCGAGCTGACCCTCGTGCGCGCCGGGCTCTGGGACGAGGAGCGCTATCTCAAACATCTGAAGCACGAGATCGAGACTCTCGAGAATGCGCCGGGCCGGCAGCACCTGTCACTCGCTCAGGCGAGTTTCGACGGATGGCTTCACGACCCCGCGCAGATGCACGACGTGAGCAACAGTTGGATCAGCTTCTACAACAAGGGTGAGGTTGTCGCGGCGCTGCTCGACCTGGCGATCCGATCCAGGAGCGACCGTTCGCTCGACGATGTCATGCGGTTTCTCTGGAGCGAGTACGGCTCTCGGTCGCGCGGGCTCGAAGAGGATGCGATCGAGAAGGCGGTGGCGTTCGTGAGCGGCTACGACTTCTCGGATTTCTTCAGACGGTATGTCGACGGCGTCGAGCCGCTCCCATATCAGCAGTTACTGGCCGCGGCCGGCATCACCTTCGAATCGACGCCCCGGCAGGCCGGTTTCGGCGCGCGTTTCCGCACCAGCGAAGGGGCGGTCGTGTTCGACTCGGTGGTGCAGGGCGGCGGGGCGATGGCGGCGGGAATCCTGCCCCGCGACGAGCTGATCGCGATCGACGGCGCGCGCATCCGGTCGGAGAAGGATGTGGAGAAATTGCTCCGGGCGCATCAGGACGAGAGACCATTCGATGTGCTCACGGCGCGCCGCGGCCTCATTCAGCGGCGGACCGTGACCGCGCGCCTGGACGGATCCATCGATGTCACTCTGAAGATGGTCGAGGGGGACAACGCATTGCGACGCGCATGGCTCAGGAGAGACGGATGACGGAGCCGGCCG